>Ga0114931_10002945_pt1 | contig 21584 bp, 16 predicted proteins | sample 2SBtaG_FD_89579 | JGI IMG/M metagenome (GOLD analysis project Ga0114931, IMG submission 89579) | Deep subsurface microbial communities from Kolumbo volcano to uncover new lineages of life (NeLLi) - 2SBTROV14_V59a metaG | ecosystem: Environmental > Aquatic > Marine > Volcanic | place: Kolumbo...
CGGCTTCCGCCTCCACATGGAGAGCAACGGCACCCGCGTCCCCTCCGCCCCGGTCGACTGGCTGACCGTGTCGCCCAAGCCGCGCTTCCACGACCGCCGCTTGCGCCTGGCCGAGCTCGATCCGGACGAGGTCAAGGTGGTGGTCGACGACAGCGTCGACGCTGCTGTGCTGCGCGCCTACGTGGACCGCTACCCGCGCTGCGACCGCTGGTACGCGCAACCGTGCATGGACGCCGACTACGGCGCCCAGCTGGCGCGCACTCTCGAGCTGATCCGCGAGCAGCCGCGCTGGCGGCTGTCACTGCAGCTGCACAAGATCGCAGGCGTGCCCTAGCCGTACTCTTCAGACGAGGTGGCCAGCAGGATCGTGATGGCCAGGAAGATGATCGCGGGCAGGTAGCCGACGACCGTGGTGGTGTGCCAGGCGTTGCGCACCTTGGGCGCACCGAAGATGAAGACCAGCACGGCGGTGCCGTTGAGCGACAGCGCAAACGCCCAGGCCAGGCGCACCCGCTTGAGCGCGAAGAAACAGCTGGACCAGTTGATCAGCCCGGCGACCACCAGCGCGATGCCCTGAGGCATCGGCATGGTCGACGACGGGCCGAACAGGCCCAGACAACCGAAGCCGAAGGCGACCAGACCGGCCATCATTCCCAGGACCGCGCCGGGAAACGCCGGCGACCTGCTGGGTATCCACTCGCTGGACATCTCTATCAACCCTTTGCGCGCGGCCCGCAGACTAGCGCTTGCTCTTGCCGAAGCCGAGCCGCGACCAGAAGCCGCGCTTCTGCTGCTGCTCGTCGGCGCCCACCGAAGCACTCGCCGGCTGAGCGGGCGAGGTCTGGGCGGGCTGCTGCTGCGGCGTCTGCGGCGGCGGGCCGGGCGGGGCGCTGGTGGGGACTGATTTGGGGACTGACGGCTTGGGCGCGGCCGGGGTGGTCGCGGTCGGCTGCTCGCCGAGCGGGACGGAGTTGAGCGCCGACTTGGTGTCTTCCACCTCCTTGGCGTACTCCTTGCGGAACATCTGGCGCATGAACTGGCGCAGCTCTTTGGGGTCGAACCGGTAGCCCTCGATCAGGGCATTCAGCTCGCCGGCCAGCTCGGCGGCGGTCTGATAGCGGTTGCCGACGTCGCGCGCCAGGCACTTGAGGACGATCCGGTCGACCTCGGCGTTGACCCGGCGGTTGAACTTGGACGGCGGCGGGATCTCGGCCTTGCGAACCTTTTCCATCAGGGCGAACTCGGTGTCGCCGCGGAACAGCTTCTCGGTGGTCAGCATCTCGTAGAGGATGATGCCGGCCGAGAAGATGTCGGTGCGCGCATCCAGCGGCATGCCGCGGATCTGCTCGGGTGACATGTAGCTGAACTTGCCCTTGAGCACGCCGATCTCGGAGGTGAACTTCATCAGCGCCTGGGCGATGCCGAAGTCGAGCAGCTTGACCGCGCCGTCGTACGACAGCCGCACGTTGGACGGCGACACATCGCGGTTGACGATGTTGAGCGGCCGGCCGTCGGAGCCGCGCAGGCTGTGGGCGAAGTGCAATCCCTCGGCGATGCGCGCGGCGATGTAGACCGCGTGCGGCACCGGGATGCGCTTGTTGGTCTCCTGGCAGCGGCGGAGCAGCTGAGTGAGGTCGCGCCCGCCGATGTACTCCATGGCGATGTAGTGGCGGCCCTCGATGCGCCCGACCTCGATGGTGCGGACAATGCTGTCGTTGGCCAGCAGCATCGCCAGCTGGCCCTCGCGGTTGAACATGTCGACGAAGCGAGCCTCGCGGGCCAGCTGCGGGCGCATCACCTTGATCGCCAGCAGCTGCTCGACGTCCGGCGCGTTGCGGGGACGAGCCCGGTACACCTCGGCCATACCGCCCCGGGCGATCAAGCCCAACAGGTAGTACTTGCCGAACGGCACCGGATCGGCCGGCGACCCGGGCTGCAGCTTCCCGCTGTCGGTCGATGCCCGCTTGTTCGTCATCCCTGTACTGCCGGCTCCGCTGAGCGCGGAGACTCTACCATTTTACGACCTGCGTGGAACCGGGCGCGATCTTGATATACCGGGTCTGGCCTTTGGCCCCGTTCAGGGAGGTGAGGCGCACTTTCAGGGCCCGGCCGTCGGCCGGGACGGGGATGCCGAAGCCCTTGGACAGCGACAGCGGGACCGACCGCATGACGCCGGGGTTGAGGGCATCCTCGACCTGCACCCGGCCATAGGGCTTCTCGAGAGCGTTGACGATGACCGCCCAGTTGAACTTGATGGTCCCCTTCTTGCCCGCCGCGAGGTGGTCGATCTCCTCGACGTACTGCAGCTCGTAGCGCTGGTTCCAGCAGATGGCGGCGTAGTAGCCCGGTCCGACCAACAGGTTCTTGAGCGGCAGCTTGTGGGGAACCAGCTGGCCGTTGAGCCAGACGTAGTCACACGGCAGCGGCGACACCACGTTCAGCCGGCTGGTCAGCTTGGCGTGCTTGGCCAGGAGCTTGCGCGCGAAATCGGAGTTCTTGCCGAACGGCTGCAGCCACAGGTACTTGCCCAGGTAGTCGACCTTCTCCTGAACCGCGCCCAGTCTGTCGTAGGTGGCGCCGATCTCGCGGAGGAAGCCGACCAGCTCGGGGTCGAGGGCGACACCGATCTGATAGTAGAGGAGCGCGTCGGCGTACTTCTTGGCCTTGAACGCCTTGCGGCCGAGGTTGAACGCCTTGCCGGCCTCCTTGGCCGGGTAGACCGGCTTGAACTCGCGGGAGAACGGGTTCTCGAACTTGGCCAGGTTCTCGCGGGCGGTCTTGGCCCGGTGTAGCGCCTTGGGGTCGTCGGTCTCGGTGATGAAGTCGTCGAGGACGTCGAGGGCACGCTGGTACTGGTTCTCCTGCACCAGCGCCTCGACCAGCTTCATCGCCTCGTCGCTGGCCTTGCCCCGAGCCGCGACCAGCCCCTGGTAGTAGGCGATGGCCAGCGGGTACTTCTTCTTCTTCATCGCTTTTTCGGCGGGCGCGACGAGGAACTTGGACATCTCGACCGGGTCGCCGGACGGCTTGAACTTGGGGTTCTTGGGCGCTTTTGGCGCCGCCGCCGCGTCGGTGCCGCCGCCGGTGTCGCCGGCGCCGTCGGGGCCAGCGGTGGCATCCGTACCGTTGCTGCCACCCGTGTCGCCGGCGCCGTCGGTCTGACTACCGGCATCGATCGCGTCGCCCGCGCCGTGATCGGTCGCGTCACCCACGTGCCTGGTATCGCCGTCGCCGGGGCTCTTCGCGCCGCCGCCGTTTGCAGCGCTTCCACCACAGGCGACGAGCAGCGCACACGCGCCGATACACGCCCACGAAGAACCTACACCTCTGCTGCGGAGTCTGGCCCAGCGCAGCCGAAACACCTGCATGGTCACGAAGCTAGCACGATCTTCGAATTGCGGCCTACGCGTAATTTTGTTATTGTACTGGACCCGGGCGGCGCGGCATACCTAGCCTCCATCAGCGCCCCGACTCTGATCTTATCCGTGCGCGCTCTTCTGCTCGAACGCAACAAGATGGTCAGCCGCCGCGTGCTGCGATTCCTCGCATGCGCCGGCTTCGACGCCACCGCTGTCGACGATCCGGCACAGGTCGCTGACCATCTCCCGCAGACCCAGCTGCTCATCACTGACTCCTTCGACGGAGATCTGATGATCGGCGCCATCCGCGACAACCCGTCGTTGCGCGGTTTGCTGTTCACAGCCGAGCCGATGAAGGCGACCATGCGACATGTCGTCGAGGTGCCGCAGATCTCCAACGTGTTCGGCCGGCGCGACTTCGAGAGCGCGCCGCGCCGCTGGGAGATGATGATGGTGCTGCGCCGGATCTTGCGGCCGCAGGATCCGGGCCCGCCGTACTCGGCCTTCCTCGACTGGGGCTTCAACGGCTTCCAGGAAGAGGTCGCCGGCACCGAGCACCGCGATCAGGTGGTGGGCAAGGTCGAGCGGTTTATCGCCCACCTCGGGGTGCCCAAGCGGATCGGCGAGATGTTCGCCGAGCTCGCCCACGAGATGTTGATGAACGCGGTCTACGACGCGCCGGTGGACGCACAAGGTACGCCAAAGTACGCACAAGACCGCAAGGCAACCGTGCAGCTCGAGCCGGCCGAGCAGCCGACGTTGCGGCTCGCTTCCGACGGCGCCCGCCTGGCCATCCAGGTCGTTGATCCGTTCGGTCGCTTGCAGCGAAAACACGTGTTTGGCGGCCTCGCCCGCGGTCTCCTGGCCGGCGGAGAAATGGACCGATCCCACGGCGGTGCCGGCCTCGGCATGGTTGTGTGTCACAATTCCACCGTCGCGATGTTCTTCGACGTCGTGCGAGGGAAGAAGACCGAGGTCACCGGAGTGTTCGACCTGGACATGAACCTGCGGGAATTCCGCACTCACGCCAAGTCTCTCCACTACTTCGAGGCATAGGAGTCACTATGGAAGCGGCCTCCCAGCAAACCAGCGCGAGTCCCGAGGGGGAGACGCAGAAGCTCAAGATCGACAAATTTGCCGACGGGGGAATCGTCTGCCTCAAGTTCGCCGGAACCGTAGACGAGGATTTCGAGGGCAAGAAGCTCGCGGCCACGGTCAAGGCCCAGACGCTGATTCTCGATCTGGCCGACATCCGCAAGATCTCGTCGTTCGGTATTCGTGAGTGGGTCGATTTCATCAACTCGGTCGACAAGAACTGCGAGCAGGTGATCCTGCTCGAGTGCGCGCCCAAGGTGGTCGACCAGCTCAACATGGTGGCCAACTTCTCTGGTGAGAAGGGCCGCGTCTTCAGCTTCTACGCCCCGTACCGCTGCGACTACTGCGACTCCGACTCGTCCCTGTTGATGCAGGTCGACAAAGACTGGGAGATCATCAAGAGCATGAAGCCGCCCGAGCGTCCCTGCGGCGCCTGCGGCGAGCCCGAGTATTTCGACGAGGATCCGACCACCTACTTCTCGTTCATCGCCGGGCAAGACAAGTTCGAGCTCGACCACGAGGTGGCGGCGTTCCTGTCGTCCAAGCTCAACTACACGGTTTCGGAGTCGGCGCGCCGGCTGCGGGTGGACAAGATCATCGAGGGTCGGTCGACCTACCTCAAGCTGGCCGGCGACCTCGACGGCAGCTTCCCCCGCGAGAAGCTGGCCGAAGGCCTCGAGGGTACGGTCATCATCGATCTCGCCGGCATGGGCAAGATCGACCCGGCCGGCGCCGCCGAGTGGCGCGGCTTCATGCGGATGATCAGCCCCACGGCCGAGTCGATCTATCTGCTCGCGGTCCCTCCCGGCTTCCTCGAGAAGCTGACCAAGCCCGAGGATCTGGGGCCCAAGGCGCAGGTGATCACCTTCGCCATGCCGTACGCGTGCGAGAAGTGCGCGACCACGTCGTCGCAGGTGATCGACGTCGAGCATCACTTCGACGTGCTCAAGTTCGCCACGCCGCCGGAGATGAAGTGCAAGGACTGCAAGAGTCCGACCACCTGCGCGGCGACCGAGGGTCTGCTGTCGCACCTGCCCACCCTGCCCAAGCCGAGCATCTCGCCGCAGACGCGGAAGTTCATCAAAGAGGTGCAGGAGCGCAAGCCGGAGAAGAAGAAGACCGCGACCACGGTCGCCGAGGCCGCCGCTGCCGGCAAGGGCGGTGGCATGGGCATGATGCTGGGCGCGGCCGCCATCGCCGCGGCCCTGGCCCTGGGCGGCGTCTTCATCTATCAGTACATGAACAAGAAGCCCGAGCTGACGGAGAACACCGCCGTCACCGTGGGCGAAAAGGTGCGCGAGGCCGGCCAGGCCCGGCCGGCGTGGATCACGTCGGACACCTTCTTCTCTGCCACCTGCAGCCCCGACGGCGACGGCCTGTCGTGCGTCGGCGTCTCCTCCTACGTCAACAACCAGGAGGACGCCCGCGCCGAGGCCAAGGAAGCCGCGATCGAGGCGCTGGTCAACCAGGTGGCGGTCAAGATCGAAGACCCGGCCTGGCAGGGCGTGGTCCAGCAGATCTACGGCGACGCCCGCTCGCAGCTGCTTTCGGGCTTCGACCGGTTGCGCTCCCAGGCGCTCAAGGGCACCTACGACCGCGGCGAGTACGACCGCTCGCACCGGGCCGTGCGCAAGGCGCGCACCTCTGTGGTCTCGGCGTTCAAGGCCACCGGCGGCGCGCTGTTCCCGACCGCCGCCACCGACGAGTACTGGGAGGAATACCGCGAAGCCGCGGGCAGCGGCACTCGCTTCCTGGTGTTCATCCAGTACAAGGTGGACGGCGACCTGATGAAGCGGCTGGTCGAGCGCTACGACACCGTGGAGAAGGCGCTGGGCGCCAGCGTGGTCACCGTCTTCCCCGGCGTGGCCTGGCGCTACCCCAACGTCGACCAAGGGGCCATCATCATCGGCCTCGACGCCGGCAAGCTGCGCGACAGCGGCCTGGGCACCGAGGCTATCGTCCAGGAGATCCAGGAGCGCCCCGTCAAGGACGCCCAGGCGTTCAAACGCCTGCTCGACGACGCGGTCAAGCTGCTCACCGACCGCGGTGGCCAACTCAAGCTCAAGCTCAAGACCGGCGACATGGGCAGCGGCGACTACACCATCCCGTTCCCCAAGAAGGCCGAGCCCTCGCACTCGACCTCACACTCCGGCTCGCACTCGCGGGACCACGGGCCGGTCCGCCCGCCAGTGCCGTGGCAGCGCAAGGGCGGTCGCGACGACCCCACGCAGTGAGCGGTGCCACGGCGGCGGTCGTAATCGCTGCCGGGTACTACAGCCCGGTCGCCGGGCTGTAGTATCCTGCGCAGCATGATGCGACTGGCGCGCACGGTGGCGATCGCCGCCGCGGTCGGAGTGCTGGTCCTGGCCGCGTCTCCGGCGCGGGCCCAGGCCCCGTCCCCGCAGTTCACCAAGGCGTTCAACGACGGCGTGACCGCCTTCAACAAGGGGATCCTCAGCGGTAACTTCGACCCGGCGAGCAAGCTGTTCCTCAAGGCGATCCAGTTTGACGATCGCTTCCCCGGCCCGTACCGCTACCTCACCCTGATCGCCAAGAACGAGAAGAAGTACGAGGAGTGCCTCGACTGGGCGTTCAAGGCGGTCAAGGCCAATCCCCAGGGCAAGAACGCGCCCGAGGTACGCAAGCTCCACGCCGACTGCCGATCCGCGCTCAACCGGCCGGTGTTCCGCGACGAGTTCGCCGGCGGCGGTGCCATCGCCGTGACCACCCCCGGGGTCGACAACGCCGAGGTCAAACTGAACGGCCTCACCTACGGCGCCACGCCGCTGGTCCGCGGCTTCGCCGTCGGCGGGATCGACGTGACGATGTCCAAGAAGGGCTACCTGCCCGGCAGCGCCCACGCCGAGATCCTCGAGGGGCTGGTCACCGACGTCATCATCCCGCTGAAAGAGGATCCCAACGCCAAGCAGGCCGACCAGACCAACGGCGACGAGCTGCCCACCGGCAAGGGCGTCGGCTGGATCGAGCTGGTCGTCCACCCGGACGACGCCATGGTGACCGTCGACGGCAAGCCGGCCCCCCACGACGACAAGGGGCGCATCGAGACCGAGCCGGGCGAGCACACGATGGAGGTCGACGCCCCGGGCCACGAGCGCTGGCGCCGCCGGGTCCGCTTCGCCCGCGGCCAGAGCCGCCGCATCGACGTGGTCCTGCGCAAGACCGCGACCCGGCACGCCCTGCGCCGCAAGGGCTACCTCGCCCTCGGCGCCGCCACCGCGCTGACCGCGGTTGGCGCCGTCTTCGGCGTCCTCGAACGGAAACAGTACGAGAAGGCCCGGGACATCTGGGACACCGAGACCCAGCGACCGGCGGGCATCAACGATCAGACCTCCACGGTGGAGCCGATCCACACCCGCCAGAATCTGCAGAAGGTGGTCGACAAGGGCAGGCGCTACGAGCTCATCTCCGGGGTCTCGTACGGCCTGGCCGCCGCCGCGCTGGGGGTCAGCATCTACTACTTCGTCCAGGAGCGACCGGTGGAGCGCGCCGGCTACCCGCTGCCGGTGGCGGTGACGCCCGTGCGCGGTGCCGACGGCAAGCTCGGCGCCCAGGTCACGGTCGACAAGGTCATCCACTGGTGAGGAGACACAGCATGCGACGGCTGACAGCGGCGTTCATCCTGGCCCTTGCCTTCCTCGGCGGGTGCTTCCTGTTCCACGACGACTATCCCGACCGGAAGTGCGAGACCAGCAGCGACTGCTTCCAGGCGCAGGGCGAGGTCTGCAACATGCAGACGAAGACGTGCGTGAGCACCGTGGACGCCGGAGCCAGCAATGCGCAGTAGCGCCATCGCCGGGCTCGGAGGCGCGCTCGCCATGCTCGCCGGAACCGCCTGGTCGGCCCACGCCGGCGGCATAGCCCGGCCCAACCCGATCTCGGCCCGCTCGGTCGGCATCGGTGGCGCCTTCAGCGCCATCGCCGACGACCCGACCGCGCTGCACTTCAACCCGGCCGGCCTCGCGCTGCTCCCCGGCCTGGACATCATGGTCGGCGGCGAGTTCGTCAAGGCGCCGCGCACCTACACGCCCAAGTCGGCCTTTTGCGACACCAACCCGGGCGACGCCAGCTGCCAGCCGCAGTCGCCGACCGCGCCGATCCGGCCGCTGCCGACGATGGGCTTCGCCACCCGCCTGCACGACGAGGGCGTGCCGTCGCGCGTGGCCTTCGGCGTCGGCTTCTGGAACAGCTTCGGCGGCCAGCTCTACTACAAGGACAACCTTCCCGGCACCATCAAGTCGACCCGCAACGCGGTGCTCGAGGTGGTCCCCGGCATCGGCTACCAGGTCGACGACGTGCTGGCGATCGGCGCGGCCTTCCGCCTGGGCATCGGCCTGTTCGACTCGCAGGTGAGCCAGCGGCCACAGGACGCCGAGCTGTCGGCCAGCGGCGTCGGCGCCGGCGGCACCCTCGGGGTCATGGTCACGCCCCGCGACGCGCTGCGCATTGGCGCCTACTACCGCACCTCGCTCACGGTCACCACCAACGGCAGCGGCGTGGTTCACCAGGCCAGCGGCGATCTCGACGTCAACATCGAGTTCCAGCAGAAGTGGCCCCAGCAGGCCGGCCTGGCGCTGGCGTTCCGGCCGATCGACAAGCTGACCCTGGCCGGCCAGTTCGACTGGGACGGCTGGTCGATCGTCAACGAGATCAAACCGACGTTCAAGGGCAACCCCTCGCTCACCGAGCAGGCGGCGATCCCCACCGACTGGCAGGACAGCTACCAGGTCCACCTGGGCGCCCAGTACGCGGTATCCGACAGCTTCGAGCTGCGCGGCGGCTGGACCTACGACTCGATGGCGGTCACCAAGCGGCTCATGGAGCGCGAGTTCCTCGACGGCAACTCGATGTTCTTCGCCGTCGGCGCCAGTGTGCGGTTCCTGCAGAACTGGCGCGTGGACACCGCCTTCGAGATCGGCCCCGGCGGCACCACGACGGTGCCGGACAACTCGGCCGACGTGATGGGTTGGCCGGCTCGGGCAAACGTCTCCCCCGGAGACCATTCCGGCGAGCTGTACACCCTCGAGCTCGCACTTCAATATCTGTATTGACCGCGCGCGGGGAGGAGCATGTGCCGAGCCCTCCGACACCGCCCGACCCTGTGACGCGGGTCCGGTTAATCCCGCGGTTTCATTGACTCGCGAATCCAGCGGGCGATACAATTTTTACGTTCCGAAGCCGACGTAGGGGGTGGGTTGGGGCCCGTCCCAGCTTCGGATTCAAGGTAGGATCGGACGCTTATGCCTATGCGCGTCGTGCCGCTTGTTCGCGGCATGCTCCTGGCAGCGCCTCTAGCGCTTGCCTTCGCCGGATGCGTGGATCCGTACCAGGGTGCCGCCATCGACGTTAACTTCCACAGCGGTGTTGCCGGCGCCGGCGACTCGCCCATGTCAAAGCCCGGTGCACCACCCGCGGGAACCCACTACTCGTTTTACGCCGTGCAATACCAAGGCGCGACCGAGTGTGTGAACCACTGCGACGCTGACGGCGACTGCCCGGTCGGCACCTGCAACACCGACACGCACCGGTGCGAGGATAGCGGCGCCACCGTGCGCTGCCCGACCGGCTCGAGCTGCGACAACGCCACCAACATCTGCATGGACGACACCACCCATGCCGCGCTGGTCGAGGACAGCTACTCGTTCAAGGTCAACGACTTTCAGATCCAGCCGCTCATCAACCAGTCGTCGCCCTGCTTCATCGATACCGAGGAGCGGCCGTACCCCGGCATCCACGTCACCGAGGAGCTGGCGCGGTTCGAGCAGGACACCGGCATCGACGATCCGCTGAATCCGCCGGCCGAGGCCAGGTCGGGTGACATCACCGACGTGCTCGCCGCGAAAACGCGCAACAACGTGCTCAGCGCCCTGCAGCGGGATCTGCGTGCGGTGACCTCGTACTCCACGGCGCTGGCGCCCGGCGTCGATCCCGACTTCCCGCTGGAAGACCTCGACGAGGACAACAACGGCGAGATCGACTGCGCGGACAACCCCAACACCGACCCGGGCAAGATCCCGCCGATCCACTGCACCGACAACGCGTCCAACACCCGCCGCCTGGCGCTGTGCAGGGCGTACTGGAAGGCGCACCCGAAGTTCTACGAGGGCTCGGACCTGATCTTCACCCTGCCGCTCAACGGCCGCTGGTTCGGCGCGGTCGACGGCATCAACCCGAAGAACTCCATCGGCCCGCTCAACGGCGCCAGCTTCTTCGTCGACGTCGCGCTGACCGACTTCGACGCCCTGGTGATGAGCTGGCAGTACTCCGACTTCGACGGCGACGGCGAGCCCGACTACCCCGCCGGGACGGTCGATCAAGACAAGTCGCCGGTCGGCTACCTGTACATCTCCGGAACCCCGACGCACGTGACCCGCGGGGTCGTCAACGTGCCGCTGTCGGCCCGCGTCCGCAACATCACCGGCGAGGCAGCCATCTATCCTGGCCTCGGCGAGGACAATGTCCACTTCTAGGAGCCTGCGCATGACTCGAATCACCTGGCTTGGGGCGCTGTCCCTGGCGCCCCTCGTCTTCTCTCAGTGGTCCTGCAACGCTCTCGACTGCGGGCCGGGGACCATCGAACGGAACGGCAGCTGTCAGGTCGCCGACAGCTCGCAGCCACCGGAGACACCGTTCTGCGGCAACGGCACCCACTACGACGGCCCCTCGCAGAGCTGCATCTCGGATCTGCCGCCGACGGTCTGTGACCCCATGACCTCCTCGGAGGTGCCGCAGCCCGACGGCACGATCCTCTGCGTCGGCACCGGCGGCGGCGGCTGCGAGCTCGGCTGCCCGGCAGCCGACACCGGCAAGGTAACCGTCTGCGGAGTCCTGTACGACGCCGAGACCGACGACGAGATCAAAGACGGCACTGGCACCCCTTGCGACCCGGGCAGCCCGACCAGCTCGGGCCCCTGCTCGATCACGTTGCAGTTCTACGACGCCCTGGCCTTCGCCCAAAACCCGACCGGGACCACACCGGTGACTCCCGAGCTGCTCACCATCAACGACTGCGGCCACTACGTGGCCAAGAACATCCCGGCACCGGGGACCGGCTACCTGGCGGTCGGTGTGGAGGACCTCGCCCCGAACGACAACTACACCCTTACCGGCGTCGCCATCCCGGCAATGAGCGGCCTGCAGCGCAAAGGCCTGAAGACCTACGCCGTGCGCAATTCCAGCGACGACAAGTGGTCCTCCGGAGCGGGCGTTGCGCAGAACTTCTCGCAGCTGGGCGCGTACATGCCCATCTTCTTGTACGGAGACGTGCCAGCTTCCGGCGTCGTCGTCACCTCGAACGGCAGCCCGGTGCCCACCAACAACGAATGGTTCTTCTCGGACACTGACCCGAGCGAGCGCGCGATGATCGTCGACGCGGCAACGCAGCCGGCCACGGGAGCCAACGGCTCCGCCATCGTCATCAACACCCCGCTGGTCAACCACTCCGGTCAGGGTGGCGAGCCGACTGGCTGCGTGTGGCACAGCGACCTGGCCGCGGCCATTGCGGGCGTCTACTTCGTCCAGACGGTCAGTGCCGAACAGATGGACGGAACCGAATGCCCATAAAGACCCTCCGACCGATTGCCGCAGCGATCGCCGCGGCGGCGCTGCTCGGCCTAACGGCGGGGCTGGCGGCTGCCGACCCGACGTCGGGCGTGGATGCCAACCTGGTCCGGCCCTCGCTCGACTCCAACGGGTTGTTCACGCTGGAGTCGGGGACGCTGCTGCCGGCCCACGATCTGTCGTTCAAGCTGGGCGTCGGCTACGGCCAGAAACCGCTGCAGGTGGCCGTGCCCGGCATCGGCACCGAGTCCGACGCCGACTCGGTCTTGCAGTACGACCTGGTCAGCAACTTCACCGCGTCCCTGGCCCTGACCAAGAAGCTCCAGGTCGGCCTGGACGCGGGCATCTACCGCACCAACACCGACGAGGGCTACGGCGAGCGCGGCATCTACGCGAACAACGGCCTGGCCCAGCTGCCGACCGGCCTGTTGTCGCTGCGACCGATCAGCAACATCGACCCGTCGGGCAACCAGACCCCGGAGGAGCGAGCCGGCCCGACCGACGCCCGCCTGGCGCTGAAGTACTCGCTGACGCGTTCGCTCAAGTGGCGCACGGCGGTGCAGCTGACCGTGGTCGCGCCGTTCGGCGACGAGGATGTCTTTCTCGGCGATTCGAACCTGGTGTACGAGCCGCGGTTCGCCGCCGACTATGCGCTCAATGCCACCGCCACCAGCAAGCTGGTGTTCAACCTCGGCGCGCGCATCCGCAAGCGCGCCGTGATCGAGGCCTACGACACCGGCGTGCAAACCCAAACGATGGACGACGCCCAGGCGGTGCTCGACGTCGGCTCCGAGGCCATCGCCGGCGCTGGCATCAGCTACGAGCTGTTGCCGCAACTCCTGGTGATGGCCGAGGGAACCTACCTCGAGCCGCTGCCCGAGGCCATGTCGTATGGCAGCTGCCACCTGAACAACGGCAAGCGCTGCAGCGAGCTGAAATCGAGCGACTATTTCAACGGCGGCAGCTACGGCGACCGTGCCGCGTTCGCCCTCGGCGGCATCCAGTACCGCGCCACCGCCGACGTCAGCATCGTCGTATCCGGCGGCGCCGGCCTGATGGGCGCGCGCAGGGAAGCGTTCCATCTGTCCGGCGGCATCGTCTGGCAGCCGACCCCGGCCGGCACCCGCGTCATCGGCCGCGGCGACAGCGACGGCGACGGCATCCCCGATACCGCCGACATCTGCCCGGACGAGCCGGAGGACAAGGACGGCTACCAGGACGACGATGGTTGCCCGGATCTCGACAACGACGGCGACGGCATCATCGACGCCAGCGACTCGTGCCCCGACGCGCCCGAGGACAAGGACGGCTATCAGGACGATGACGGCTGCCCCGACCGCGACAACGACAGCGACGGCATCCCCGACGTGTCGGACCGCTGCCCCAACGAGGCCGAGGACAAGGACAACTTCCAGGACGACGACGGCTGCCCCGACGAGGACAACGACGGCGACGGCTTCCCCGACGCCAAGGATCAGTGTCCCAACCAGAAGGAGACCGTCAACGGCTATCAGGACCAGGACGGCTGCCCGGATCAGATGAACACCGGGCCCAAGCTGGAGGTCGATCGCATCGACCTGCAGGGCGCCAAGATCAGCTTCGCCAGCAGCAAGAGCTCCAAGCTGACCGCGGCCTCGAAACAGCTTCTCGACCAGGTCGCCGACCTGATCAAGAAGAACAAGGGCCTCATCATCCGAGTCGAGTCACACGTGAACCTGTCCACGAGCTCACGCAACAAGCGGATCATCGCTCGGCACCAGACGGCCGACAAACGAGTGACGACTCGTCGGGCCAAGGCAGTCTTCGACTACCTGGTCGGCAAGGGAGTCGATTCCCAGCAGCTGCGCCGGGACTCCCTGGGGTCCTCGCGCCCGCTGCAGCAGCCGGCCACCGACCCGATCAACGACCGCATCGAGTTCATCAGGCAGTAGCAGGGGGACTACGTGAAACGTCATCGACACATTGATCGATCGACCGTGCTGGCGGCCGCACTGGGGTTGCTGTGTGCCGGCGCGGTGGTGGCAACGCCCCGCCCGGCCCAGGCGCAGGACGTGGACATCGAAGTCCCGGTGCTGATCCTGGAACAGAGCGGCACGGGACCCAGCGACACCTCTGACCTCGATCTGGCCAACATCGTCCAGACCGCGGCCAAGGGGGTGACCACGGTGCAGGAGGCCCCGGCCATCGTCACCGTCATCACCTCCGACGACATCCGCGACCGCGGCTGGACCTCGATCGAGGACGCCATCGACTCGGTCCCCGGGTACATGAAGCTGGGCGCCATCTACAACCAGTTCCCGTTCCCGCTGACCCGCGGCACCCTTCAGGCGGTAATGTTCATGGTGAACGGTGTCTCGATGTTCGACCCGGTGCTGAACATCCCCACCATCTCGCGCGTGCAGCCGATCGAGACCATCAAGCGAATCGAGCTGATCACCGGCCCGGGCGGCGTCCTCTGGGGCGCCAACTCCTACCTCGGCATCGCCAACGCCATCACCAAGGACGCCTCTGACGTCGACGGCGTCGAGGCCGACGTCGGTGCCGGCGACGGCAACGGCGACCGCGGCTACTACCGCGGCTACGTCATGGCCGGGCTGCCGGACGTTCTCGGCGACGACACCGGGCTGTTCATCCACTCGAGCTTCGAGACCTTTGACGGTGCCGGCTTCCAGATGCCGGTGCACATGTTCTCGATGCCGCTGCCCAACCCCACGTCGTATGCGTTCTACGGACCGCTGGTCACCTCCGATCAGGCGCGCTCGTTCATGTTCAACCTCGACGGCAAGCTGTCGCTGGGCAAGCTGGGCGTCTACTTCTCGGCCCCATTCGTCGAGCGCCACGCGCCGCTGGGTTTCCCCGGCTTCGTCACCCAGCAACACATGATCGGCGACAACATGTGCGCCGGCGCCGACCCCAATAGCATCAGCGACAACTGCTTCGATCCGCTCAAGAAGGCCCGTGACAACCGGGTCGACTTCTTCGATCGCTACGCCATCGCCGAGTACCGGACGCGAATGGCCGGCGGCAAGGCCGGCGTGTCGCTCAAGGCCTACGCGGTCCAGTTCGTGCGCAACCTCAGCCACCTGGGCATCCTCGCGCCGGTTCCCGGCATCCTCGAGGGCGGCCTGGCCTTCCACGCCAATGCCACCAACTACCGCGCTGGCGGCATCTTGGACGGCGACGTCGAGCTGCCCGGTGGCGCACGCCTGCTGTACGGCTTCGAGGCGTTCCGCGAGTGGCTGCCGGACAGCATCAACCGGTCGCGGCAGGGCGCGGGCGTCGAGGCGACGTTCTTCGGACCCTACAACCTCGGCGCGCTGCCGTTCGTTTGCCCCCAGCAGCTGGTCGACGATGGCATGGGCGGCAAACAACCCGATTACATTCCCGGATGCCCGCTGACCTTTGCCTTTGCCACCAGCCGCACCGTCCTCGGCGGCTACGTCAACCCGCAGTGGCGCATCACCGACAAGCTGACCCTCGACGGCGGCGCCCGCGTCAACATCGCACCCACGTCGCTGGGCGATGTCGGCTACGACGCCGAGCCGCTGTTCCAGGGCGGCCTGGTCTACGGCCTGGCCAAGAACTGGCACTTCAAGGCCAACTACACCGAGGGCTTCCGCCCGCCGGTGTTCAACAACCTGGTGTCCAACGGCGAGGCGGTCGAGATCGACGGCAGCCCCGACCTGAAGAACGAGCGGTCGCAGTCGGGCCAGGTCGAGCTCAACGCCCGTCTGTTCAAGGGCGAGCGTCGGCTGCGCGAGCTCAACTTCCGCGCCGACTACTCGTACACGCGCCTGCAGAACCTCATCCAGATAACGCAGGGCCGCTACGCCAACACCGCCGAGCGCGGCATCCACGAGGCCGAGTTCCTGGGCAAACTGTTCATCGAGGGCGGCCACCACATCGACCTCGGCTACACCTGGATGATCATCAACACCGCCGACAAGGGCCGCTTCCGCGCCATGCCGGAGAACTGGTTCAACCTCACCGGCGTCTTCTCGCTGTCGAACGACCTGACCGCTTCGACCAACCTGCGGGTCATCGGCTCCCACGAGGACGCCAACCGCATCGTCGAGTGGCGGACGTTGTCGTACGACGAAAACGGCCGCGTCGTGAACAGCCTGGACCCGATGTCGACGAGCCCCGGGCTGCAGGTGCAGCCGGACGAAATGGTGCTCGACCGCCTTCCGGCCTCGGCCGACCTGACCGTTGGCCTCTCGTACACCGGCATCAAGCGCCTGACGCTACGCGCCTACGCCTACAACGCGTTCAACGGCCGCTACTACCAGCCGGACGCTTTCTTCGACTACGAGCCGCGCCTGGAGTACGTGCCCAACCCGGCCAAGGACTTCAGCTTCCAGGTCCACGCGACCTACCACTACTAGAGCGCCGGCCGGTTTACGAACGCTCGCCAAATCGCATAGCTGCGTCGGCATGGCGGCGTCGCTCATCAGTCGCTGGGGCCCAGCCAACTCCTTCTTCGCTCCTTGCCCTGCTCGCATCTACGCGATTTCGCTTCGCGCCGCAAACCGATCGCCACTCTGGGTCTAGGTCTCGCGCCGACCGGCGTCACCACGGCCCCCTCCCCTCCCGGGGTGGGGGCTTTTTCATTCGGACGGCTGGAACGGCTCGCCGTCGCGCACGCGGTAGGCCTTTTCGACCGCTTCGATCAGCCGCTGCGAATCGACAGGCTTGAGGATGTAGTTGTGTATCCCACAGCGATCCGCCGCCCGCTGGATGTCCGGCACCTCGGTGAACCCGCTGATCAGCACCCGAACCAGGCCCGGGTGCCGATCCCGGATGCGCTCTAGAAGCTCCAGGCCGCTCACGTTGGGCATCTTCTGGTCCGTGATGAGGACCTCGAATTCCCCCTCCTCGAGCGCTCCGAGGGCCTCATCGGCGCTGGAGGCACGCGAGACGGCAAAGCGCCGCCGCAGGACGCGCTCGAGAAAGTCGAGCATGTCCGGCTCGTCATCGACGATCAGAAGTCTGGGCTTGTCCGACACCGACGTAGTTCCCTCAGTGCTTTTGCATAGCTACGACAATTTCCGTGACGCTGCAATCTTTGACTGAGATGGGATCTCCGTTAAAATGACGTGCAGTTCGGCTACTTAGCGCTGACAGAGAGCTCCATTGCCCCGCCGACGCTTTCTCGCGATCTCACACAACCTGGATCAACTGCGCAGGATCGTCGCTAACCTGGAGCGTGCCGGGGCGGAGGTCGACGCAGTCAGATCTCCTGATGCGATCCAGGGCGAGATCATTCCCCACCGCTACGTCTTCTACGCCGTAGACAGCGGCGACGTGGAGTCGATCCAGCGGGTCCTGCCCCGACTGCGCCAGAAGGCCCACGTGGCTGTGGTCGCGGAGCGCGCAAAGCTCCAGGATTTGATGGGCTTTCTCCAGGATCACCGGGTCAACCACACCATCGTCGGCGAGGAGCTCGACCGCGGGACCTTCGTGACCGCGCAGAAGCTGCTGACGGGTGACATTTTCGGGATCGAGAAGTACCTGCCCGAAGGAACCCCGGTGCACTACGTCCGCCTGCGCGACTTCGAGGGCCGCGGCAAGGCCATCGACACGGTGCTGGACTTTGCCGCCGCCAACAAGATGCGCCGCCAGGTGCGCAACGCCATCGGTCAGGTCTGCGAAGAGCTGCTGATGAACGCGCTCTACGACGCGCCGGTGGACGAGCAGGGCTCGCAGGTGTTCGCCGAGGTCGACCCGCACGACCGCACCGATCTCAAGTCGCCGCGGCCGGTGTCGATCCGTTACGCCGCGACCGACTCGCAGTTCGCGGTGGCGATTCGCGACCGGTTCGGGCGCCTGGCCAAGAACACCATCCTGGCCTACATCAACAAGTGCATCCACTCGCCGACGCAGATCGACCGCAAGACCTACGGCGCCGGCCTGGGTCTATATCTGGTGGCCAACGCGGCGGCCAGCTACATCTGCAACGTCGCGTACGGCATCGCCACCGAGGTGGTATGCACCTTCGATCGGGGCGCCAAAGCACCGCTGCGTCTGGTGGGCGTGTTCGTCCACCCGGGCCAGGCCGAGCTGCTCAAGGAAGGCCCCACACCGGAATCGATGCGCGCGCGGGCGGAGCAGGACTCAGAATAGAAGGAGATGGGCGAGCGACAATTCGGTCCGTACTGGCTCGTGCAGCAGATTGCTGTCGGCGGGATGGCCGAGATCCATCTGGCGAAGACCAGCGGCATCGCCGGCTTCGAGAAGTACGTCGCGCTCAAGATGATCCATCCGAACTTCTCGCAAGACGAGCAGTTCATCCAGATGCTGATCGACGAGGCGAAGATCACCGTGCAGCTGCAGCACGTGAACATCGCCCAGACCTTCGACCTCGGCCGGGTCGGCGAGACGTACTACATCACCATGGAGTTCGTCGACGGGGCCGACCTGTACAAGCTGCTCAGGCGCTCGTCGGAACGCGACCAGGCGATGCCGGTCGACGTGGCCGCGTACGCCGGCAAGGAGATGGCCACCGGCCTCGACTACGCCCACCGCAAGCGCGACATGAGCGGCCGTGCGCTGCGCATCGTCCACCGCGACGTGTCGCCGCAGAACGTGCTCATCTCTCACGCCGGCGAGGTCAAGCTGGTCGACTTCGGCATCGCCAAGGCGACCATGCGCGTGCGCCAGACCGCCGTCGGCGTCATCAAGGGCAAGTACTACTACATGTCGCCCGAGCAGGCGTGGGGCGATCCGCTCGACCACCGCAGCGACATCTTCTCGTGCGGCATCGTGCTGTACGAGATGCTGACCGGGCAGATGCTCTACCTGGAAGAGGATCTGCACCGGCTGCTCGACATGGTGCGCAAGGCCAACATCGCGCCGCCGACCACCTTGCGCCCCGACATCCCACCGCAGCTCGAGCGGATCGTCATGCACGCGCTGAGCAAGCGGCCCGACGATCGCTACCAGACCGCCGGTGACCTGGCGACCGACCTCGAGCGATTCCTCCACGCCTATTCGCCGGTCTTCACCGCCTCCAAGGTCACCGCGTTCTTCGACAAGATCCTCGGCGAGGAGGCCGAGCCGCCACCGCCGCCGGTGATCGAGCCGGTGCCCGAGGCGCGGCGCGAGCCGGATCTGTCGACGCAGCGGATCTCGCGCGATCACATCGTCAGGGAGCGGTCCGAGTTCACCGACGAGAACAGCGTCATCTTTCGCGTCTCCGATCTCAAGCCGCCCGAGCCGTCGGCACCCGCGCGACCGGCGCACGTCCAGACCATGGAGATGGACGGCGGCTACGAGGAGGACGAACGCACGGTGATCTCGGCGCCGCCCGGATTCGACAGCGGCACCGAAGATCGCGAGTTCGAAAACACGGTCATCGAGAGTGACTTCGGCGACGAGGGACCGACCATGGCGCGCGGACCGAAGCGCGTGCGCACGCCGCCGCCCGACGAGCCCGAGCAAGAAGAAGAAGCGCCCACCCGTCTCGACTTCCGGCCCAGCGACAAGCGCGCCTCGCGCATGCCGGTGTCCGATGGCGTCCCGCGTCCGCGCCTGGGCCAGCCGAGCGCAGCGCCGGCGCACCCGGTGCTGTCGGCCAACAATGCGCCGCCGGCGGTGAGCGAGCTGCGCAAGCCGCGGGAGTCGCGGCGGACACCGGCTACCGGGTTGCCGGTGGCCGGCGGCGGCTCCGACTCGTTGCTGTCGTCGATCATCGGCGGCGGACCGAGCGCACCGACCGCGCCGATCCGCGGCGGCGGCAGCGGCGTGCCGCGCTCGATCATCCCGGCCGAGTCGGCCCAGCACCCGGGCGGCCACGTCTTGCCCGTGCCGGGACCGGGCTCCGACTCGCCGACCTCGCCGCGCCAGCGCCCGCCCACCGGCTTCCCGCTGGCGGCGCCCCAGACGCCCAACCCGACCGTCGGCTTCCCGGTCCAGCCGCACCCGACCGAGGCGCCGTTCAGCTCGCCCTTCCCCACCGGGCAGCCGCCAAGCTCGCTGACCAAGCAGCTGGCGGCGCTGGAAATCGACGAGATTCCGTCGCAATACAAGCTCAGCCGCCGCTCCGGGGCGCGCTGGCTGCTGGTCGGCGCCGTCGGCGCCACCCTGGTCGCACTGGGCGTGGTCATCTTCCTTCTGGCCGGCGGCGGCAACCAGGGGCCGAGCACCGGCCAGCTGCGCATCGACACCCTTCCGCAGGGGGCTCGCATCACCGTCAACGGCCACCCGCTGGCCGACAAGTCGCCGGCATTCCTGGAGGACGCCACGATCGGCAAGCGCTACACCGTGCGCGCCGAGCTGGCCGGCTACCAGCCCAAGGAGAAGGTCATCGTCGCCGTCGACGGCTCCGACGTACTGCTGTTCCTCGACCGCATCCCCCGCCACCTGGTGGTGACCAGCCGGCCCCGCGCCGATCTGCTGGTCGACGGCGTGCGCGTCGGCTCGACGCCGTACGAACGCAAGTACGAGTCCGCGCCCGAGGTCGTCGAGCTGCGTCTCAAAGGCTACAAGCCGACCCGCAAAACCCTGAAATGGGGCGACAAAGAAGAGCTGATCCTGCGGATCGTGATGGAGAAGAAGTAGCCTCCGCCGGGGATCGCCGCGGCGGGGATCGTGATACCGTCCGCCGGACACGCGAAGGAGGAAGGACGACTCATGACCGCAACGGCGCAGCGGCGCGAATCCGTAGTCGGCGAGATCAACACGCTCCTCGGTCGGGGCAGCGAGTTCGAGGGCAAACTCACGTTCGAAGGCACCGTCCGCATCGACGGCAAGCTCAAGGGCGAGGTCTTCTCGGACGACGTCCTGGTCGTTGGCGAGGGCGCCATGCTCGAGGCCGAGGTCGACATCGGCGAGATCATCATCCAGGGCACCGTGGTGGGGAACATCCGCGCCAAGCGCTCGGTCGAGATCCACGCCCCCGGCCGGGTCGAGGGCGACATCACCACCCCCGAGCTGCAGATCGCCAAGGGTGTCATCTTCGAGGGTCGCTCCTTCATGAAGAACGCCACCGAGAAGGGCAGCCGGCCCACCCCGCCACCGGCCCCGTCGGGCAAGAGCGGCAACAATCCGCCGCCCAAGAAGTCCCAGTAATCAGGGGTCAGGCACCGAGGCCCCATCCGCCTAGTAATCAGGGGTCAGGCACCGAGGCCCCATCCACCTAAAATCACTCGGGTTTTCAGGCATAATGCCCATTCCTGTCCAACTGCATTCGTGCAGTGGGGGAGGAATGGGCATTTGTAATCAGGGGTCAGGCACCGAGGCCCCATCCGCCTAAAATCACTCGGGTTTTCAGGCATAATGCCCATTCCTGTCCCACTGCATTCGTGCAGTGGGGGAGGAATGGGCATTTGTGCTGAGGAGCGCCGTGATTTCGCGATGTTGGGAGGGCGGTGCGTGTCCCCGCGGAGTCCCCGCGGAGCAGCTGAGTGGCCATGCCTCCCAGGCGGTCCTCGGGGCCGCGACGGAGGGGTGGCCACTTGTCTTGGAAGCGGCCCGGCCGCGTCGCGCATCCAAGCGGCAGATGACGTTTGACACAGCGCGATGGCCAATGGTATCAGCCGGGCGGTTCGCGCC
>Ga0114931_10002946_pt1 | contig 21580 bp, 18 predicted proteins | sample 2SBtaG_FD_89579 | JGI IMG/M metagenome (GOLD analysis project Ga0114931, IMG submission 89579) | Deep subsurface microbial communities from Kolumbo volcano to uncover new lineages of life (NeLLi) - 2SBTROV14_V59a metaG | ecosystem: Environmental > Aquatic > Marine > Volcanic | place: Kolumbo...
ACATCTTGACCAAATGAAGAATCCCTCTCCCCCTGCCCCTCTCCCAAGGGGAGAGGGGAGAAAGTATTGATGCAATGTGTTTTTACGGTCCACCAAGCGGAGACCACTTCGTCAGGTCGATGAGCGCTCTGCCTGGCGAATCGTCCCATGGCAGCATGGGGCGAGGCCAGGTCGCCCTGGCGCCCATTGCGCGGCGCTCGACGCCGATCCGCACGACGTTTCCCGGCTCGATCGCCCACCGGGGGATCGGCGCAAGCGCCCACCAGCGCGTCGCGTCGCCGCCATGGGCTGTCTTGTCGAGCCCGCGCGGAGGACCCAGCGCATCGATGTCATTTTGGCTCGCGTCTGTGATTTCGTCGGTGATTGTTCCGTCTGGTTCAATGCGCAAGACAGCCAATGGAGCGTCGCGAGGCCCGAAGAAAACGCGCACTACATCGGCATCCTCGGACGTACGCGAAGGCCGGTCGCATTCGACATAGACCTCCCAGTCCCCTGCGCCCGTCTGGCGCTGCACAAGCACGCTCGTCGCGCTGGCGGCGTTTGGCGCAGGCTCTGTTGCTGTGAGCCACGAGCGCATTGTGTGCGGCCCATGCAGCCGTTGACCCCGCACACCGGGCGGCTGCGCAGCGATCGCTCTGCCTTGCGCTGTGACGCTGCTTCGCCAGTCGCCAACGGAGACTTGCAGATTCGTGGCGCTTGCAGGTCCCGGCGCAGCGCGACTGCCCTTGGGCCAGGCCGTAATCGTTGCGCTCGCGGGCGCAAGGACGCTTCGCTTTGTCGCAGCGGGCGCGGACGCCATTCCAACTACAGCGCGCTGTGAATGGTTCGTGAGGTTGGCGACGCCAATCGCGGGCGTAGGTGTGGGCGCCATACGCCCGATCCGCGACGTGATGCCCGCTGCATCGTCGATTACCCACGCGAACCCAGCGGGCTGCGCCTCAAGCCAGACGCGGGCCCGCGCCTGTTTCGCGTCATCATCGAGCGCAGGCGAAAGAAGTTCTTCGAGCAGGTGCGATTCCGCAGAGGGATCCGCGCCCCATGCGGGGACTGTTACGCCTGCGGGGAACGTGATTGTTCGGGTCAGCGCGAAACGCACTGCGACCGCCAGATCGCCGTCGATATCTGCAAGGACGGAGAGGGCGCGCCACCAGCGCAGCGTGGTCTGCGTCACTAGGCAAGCGACAGGAGCTGAGGCCCAAGCCGATGGATTAAAGTCCGCAGTAAATGGACGAATTGTGATGGGATCGCCAGCGAGCCGTGATTGCAGGAGGGCTGCGCGCCACGCCTGTGCTGGGTCGTGGCGCAACGGTTCGATGCGCGTGCGCAGCCCTTCGGGCATCTTTCTCGTGGTTGAAGGCGATGACGCATTGGTCACGCCAAGTGGGCTCCACACCTGCACGGCGACGCGCTGACCAGCGATGCGCATCCACCTTTCGTCAGTGTGAGGCGTCTGCGAAGCGGGAATGACAACTGCTGCGAACTGCAGTGCGGGCGCATCGGTTTGCGCTGTGGGCGCATCTGGCGAAGATGCAGACCAGTCAAGAAGGGGCGCTAACCACGATGCAGTGTCGCGCACCTTTGCAGCGAAGCGGTATACCGGCGCATCAAACGTCTCGCCTGTTTCCCGTTCGATCTGCACACGCGCAGGCCAGTTGGTGGCGGCGGGCGCCGAATCATTCGTGGTTGTCAGGGACAACGGGGCCACTAGATCGACGTCCTTAAACACATGCACGATCTGCTCGACAGGCGCGACTCGCATAACTGGGCGGGCCTCGGCTGGCTGGTCGCTTGGCGTCGACGCGCAGCCAGCGAGCGCAAGCGCAACGATCGCGTTTGCCAGCGTCGCGCTCAGCCGTCTCGCTGGTGGGGCGGACAGTCTGTGTCCTGCTGCCCTAACTGACTCAGGAGGGATCGTCATGCCTGCACTTGCCAAAGGCTGCATCGCGGAGTTTCTCGGGGTGTTCGCGCTCGTGTTTTTCGGCGCTGGCTCTATCATTCTGACAACCGTCGCGCCCGACAGCGGGGCCAATCTGCTCACCGTGGCGATTGGCTCGCTCACACTCGCTGGCGACACAGGCGCCGTCTTTGGGTTCGAGGCGCTGCTCACGTTCGCCCTCATGTTCGCGGTGCTGTGGTGCGTTGTGGACGAACGGGCCCACCCGCTTGGCGGCTATGCGGTCGGGCTCACCATGATGATGTGCATCCTGATCGCTGGCCCGCTCACAGGCGCCTCGATGAACCCGGCCCGCACGTTCGGCCCGGCGCTCTATGGCCACTGGAATATGCGCCTCATCTACTGAATTGGCCCCATTACGGGCGCGTCGGCTGCTGCCCTTCTCTACCGCTTTGTGTTCGATGACGCGAAGCAGGCGAACGCTGACTGACGCTGACCGTCGCAGCGATCTCACGCCAAGGCCTGCGTGGGGAGTGTGGCGATGATGTTTTCGATAATGGCGTCGGGCGCCACACCTTCCGCTTGTCCCTCGAAGTTAATCAGGATGCGGTGCCGAAGCGCCGCAGCGGACGCCCACTTGATGTCGTCCGTGGAGACCGCGGCTCGTCCGCCCAGTAGCGCCCTGCACTTGCCCGCAAGCGTGAGCGCCTGCGCAGCACGAGGACTTGCGCCAAAGCGCACGAACTTCTCGACCATGGGCGTTGCGAACTCGCCGCCAGGCTGTGTCGAAAGCGTCAAGCGGACAGCGTAGTCGCGAACATGATCCGCGATCACCACCCTGCGGACAAGCGCCTGGTGCGCAAGAATGGCTTGCGCGTCGAGCACGGGCGACGCCTGGGGAGACACCCCAGCGGTTGTTCGACGAAGGATCTCCGCAAGATCATTTCTTCCTGAATACCCGAAAAGAAGCTTGAAGAAGAATCGATCGAGCTGCGCTTCAGGCAGGGGATAGGTGCCTTCCTGCTCGACAGGGTTCTGTGTCGCCATGACGAAGAAGGGGCTGGGCAGCGCGTGTGTCGTTCCCTCGACACTCACGGAGCGCTCCTGCATCGCTTCAAGCATCGCTGACTGCGTCTTTGGCGTAGCCCGGTTGATCTCATCGGCGAGGATAATCTGCGCGAAGATCGGGCCTTTACGGAATCGAAACTCGCGCGCGCCCTCCGACTCGACGACAATCGTCGTGCCCGTCACATCCGCAGGCATCAGATCGGGTGTGAACTGAATGCGCGCAAACGTCAGCTGCAGCGCCTGCGCCAGCGTCCGCACCAGCAGCGTCTTGCCAAGCCCGGGCACGCCTTCAAGCAGCGCGTGCCCATTGCAGAACAAGCACACCAGCATGCTGTCCACGACGGCGTCGTGACCGACAATCACCGTGGCGATCTGCTCGCGAACGCTCGTGTAGTCCTCGCGGAAACGCTTGACCGCAGCTTTGACCTCGTCCTCTGTCGTTGGCGCCGCGATGGATGTGGAGGCCTTGCTCGTCATAGTCGCTAAGAGTAGATCGAAATCGCAGCTGGAGCGAGGCGACAAGCGACGACAACTTCAGTGACGAGCGCCGCGCGAGTCAGGCGAAGTGTGCGCCGGGCGCGCGATGAGGGCCGCCGCAGCGCGCCGATCGCTCCAAGAGGAAATCATTTCTTGACCAGCTCCTGGTTGCGATCGTGCTCAGCGCCCCTGTGAGTCCGACCATCGTGGCGCTGCACCTTGCTTCGGCGACCATGGAGGTCATGACTGCGATGGTCTTGCGCATTGTCATTACGCCGCTCGCTGCGCGCTTCGCGATCACCATGCTTGCCGTTGTCATGGTGCTCATCCACGTCATCGTCACGATCACGTCTTTGAGAGTCGCCGCGCTTCATCATGCGATTGTTCTCCCTGCTTGAGTCTCTGCTCTCGCCGTCGGACTCTTTGCCCTCATGATTCTCAGATTCCGCAGAGTTGTCGACGTTGGTGACGCTGTTGTCAATGATCGTCGTCGTGTTGTTATTGTTTGTTATATTGGTGATGTTATTGATGGTGTTCATTACAGTCGCCGGCGCCTTGGCTTTGGGCAGGTCGCCCAGACGAACGCCGGGAACTTCGCCGCCCAGCACAACGTCGCCCGAGAGCAGAATCTGCACAACTCTTCCTCGTGGGTCAAAGGAGATAGGCGTTGCGTTCGGGGCTGAAGCAGTCTGAGAATCCTGTGCAAGGAGTAATTCACCTCTGCCTTGTAAGACAATCATGTCGCCGACCACCTGCCCGTCGATGCGCACCTCATGCACGCCGTTTGGAGCGTCCGCCGCTGTGATTGTCAATGTGGTTGCCCCGCCTCGAGTGATGAGTAATGCTTCGCCGACCGCTGAAGGCGCAATGGCCGTAGGGAAGAGCGGACTGGACGCTTGGCCGATTGGATCAAGCCCCGGAATGTCGACGCCCCGCAGTGTTCCCCTGAGCACTGTGGAGCCGCCTTTGCGAATCTCGTAGGTGCTGTTGGTTGGATCGAAGGAAAGGAGTTGACGATTGCGCCTTGGCCGAGTCGAAAACAGGATGTTCGCGCGTGCTCCGTGAAGAAGAAGGCCACCCGCGTCTTCGCCATTGACGAACAGTCGATGTTCGCCAAGCGAAAGGCCTTTGACTTTGATGGTCAGGTTGACGCCCTTCCTGCCGCTCTTCAAAATGAGACGCCCACGAGCGTCAGGTGAACCGACCATCGGCGCAGCGATCTTCTGCCTTGGCGCCGCGGCGCCTGGCGCCATTCGTGGTGGGGCGAAGATGTCGATGTCAGGCGCGACGCCGCTGAGCAGTGTTTGCCCCGCTTGCGCGATCTCGACAATGCCTCCAGCGGGATCAAAATCGAGCATGAATGCGTTGGCGTGGCGCGCTGGTTTGCTGCTGAAGCGAATCTCTCCAAAGGTGTCGAACGATCCAATCGCGACGCCAAGCGGCGCATCCATAATGAGCACACCACGCTCCGTGCCGTCAAGCAGGATGGAGTACGCGCCCGCAGCGAGGTTTTCGGCTTCGATCGTGAACTCAACGCGCTTCCTGTTGACGCAAAGCATGATTTCACCCGAGGCGTCGATAGGCGCCCCGGCCGATGGCACGAGCGCGGATGTTCGTACGAGCGACCTTCCGCCAGCGGCATGCGCTGATGCGCCGAAGCACGTGAGTGAAATCATTGCAGTGGCAGCGACACCGAGTGTTCGCGGGGCGCCGAATACATGTATGAGCGAAAGCAGCACGCTTGATATGCGTATCTTCATTTGTCCGTCCTCCATGCTTCGAGCGGACTCTGGGAGTGATCGCTCGGTGTGGGGGCGCGTCAGACCATTCCCCGCTCTGAGTGTGCGCCAGGTTCAGCTGGCTGGAGGCCTGCAATGGATAAGTAGGCGGCGGAGACGGCTCGCTGATTGGCGCAACATGCGCAAGCAGCCCAAACGAACGTCCGCTAGGATCGCGCGACACTTCGTCCGAAAATACGTTCTTTCCAACATGGCGATGCAGGCGTCCTGACCGATCCCATGTTGGCGTCGGCGCAATGGGGCGTGGATGTTGTGGAGGCGTTTCCACTTGCGGATGTTCATTGAATGGAACATGCGCCCGACGCTGTTGCGCTCCACAATTTGGTAGTGCGTTATCTGGATGGCGCGTTGTGGCGCTGCCCAATAAGGATCGCATCAGCGAGAGCCCCAAGTGACTGCGCGAGCGTGTCGTTGGGATCGCGCCTCAGCAGGCGATCCGTGGCTGCCTTGAGCGCCCTTGCGGAGCCCGTTTGCGCGAAGCGGAGCAGCCCGTCGTATACGAGAGCAAGACGCATCTGGGCCTCCGTTGCGGTAGATTCGTCTGCGAAGACTGGTGCGAGCGCGCCCGACGCCGCGTCGTATTCACCCTCTGAAAGGAGCAGATAGGCCAAGCCGAGGCGCGGCTCGACGGCGTTTGGCAAAGTTTCGATCGCTGTTTCGTATTCGCGCTGTGCGAGATGGCGCAGCCCTCGGTCTTCGAGTTTCTCCGCCAAGGCTGTATGGCGGGCGGCTTTGCGCGCAGATTCGTCCGGCTCGACCGCGGCGGCGGGATGAAGGGCTTGCTTGAATTCCTCTGCAGTGAGTGCGCCCGCAGCGCGCAGAATCGCCGCATGAATCACGCGCTCCCGGTGCGGCGCCTGAGGCGCGCCAAAGTAGATGAGACGTTGATCCGGCGCAATGACCGCCCACGCGGGAAGCGCGACAATGTGAAACGCACCGAAGATTGCTCGTGTCGCGTCGCGCTCAACGCGAGGTGGACAGTCGTCCAGCGACGACGGCAGTAGTGGCAGATGCGCAACGTCACTGCCTTTGGAAAGCAGGATCACCCAGGTGATCCTGGACTGCTTCACTTGCTTCGCGCAGACAGCGTCGTGCGTAGCGCCGATGGCGGCGCGAGTGGAAGTCTGGCTGGTGTCAACAAAGAGCAGCACAAGTGGCTTTTCATGGGGTTGATCCAGCGCGATTGGCGCGCCCGTGAGTGGCTGCAACGTGAGGGCTGGCGGAAGGCGCTTTGGCTGTTGACCAGTCGCTGGGGGGCTCGCGCCCACCGCCACGCACACGATGCTGACGAAGGCAGCCCGGGCGACGTGTCTGAGAGGGCTTGCGTCAAGGCGTAGGCGCGCAACGGCGACGCTGGTGCGGGCTATTGCATCTTGCGTCATTGCGTTCTCCCGTCTTCCTCCGGGAGAGGGGCAGGGGGAGAGGGATTCCTCATTTGTCTTGACCGCGCCCGCGCCACGCTTCGTTCAGAAACTTGGAACATGATTATGCAAGACGCTCTCAGCTGCACGGAGGCATCATGGCTCCTTGTTGACGCTTGCATCTGTCTTCTCTGCGCCAATGGCGTTTGCCGCAGTTCGGTCGTAGGACCGCGTGCGATGGCATCCTGGCGAGCAACTGCCGCCATTGGCAGATTTTTCATAGTTGATGGGCAGCATCCAGCCGCCCTTGCCAAAGGGCACAGCCTCACGAATGTGGAAGGGCTTCTTGGACGCATGCACATCGTGGCATGCTCTGCAGGTGCGGCCCTTCTCACGATTGACATGCACAAAGTGCAGGTTGCGGTCGCCGTTGCGGAAGTTTGTCAGACCTGTGCCCGATTTATCCTTGACAAGATCGGGTTGGTGGCAACTGAAGCACAACTGGTAGCGTTCCATTGCGAAGGGCGCGTAAAATTCGGGGGGATAGGCGTCATGCAGCAGGCGGAAGTTGTTCTCCGCGTGTGGCTGGTGGCAGGCGGTGCAGGATCCGTCGCGGATCGGACCGTGGCGATCCGGGTTGTTCGCAAGCAGCGCCTGCATGTTCACAAGTTTCTTGCCGTTGTGATCGTCGAGTGGTTTGTTGTGGCAGCGCAGGCAAAGATCCGGCTGCGACTCCTTTTGTAGATGGGGTATGGCGCTGAAATGGGGCGTGTGGCACTGCGTGCACCCATTGGCGTCGGTGACCGGGCCGTGCTTGGTTCCTGCACTCTCAAGCCAATCCTTGAATTCTGTGTGGCAAGAAAAGCATAACTGTGGTGGATCGTCCTTGAGTTGATAGCGGTGATTTGACGCGTGTGGATCATGACACGTCGTGCAGTCTTCGCGCGCCGGGGCATGGATGTTTCCTGGCGGCAGGTCAGCGGGCGCTACGAGGGCGCTGTGGCAATCAACACACAAGTCTGGTGGAGATTTCGTGAGCAGCGCCTCTTTGGGGCTTGAATGTGGATCGTGGCAAACGATGCAGGCGCCCACAGCGACCGGGCCATGCACGAAGTCTTTGTCCTCGTAATCCTTCGCATGGCATGTGGCGCAGAGGTCTCGGGCGGGGTCAGCGATGAGCAGTGCAGGTTGGTCGGAGCCGTGCGCGTCGTGGCAGTTCAGGCATTCTTTGTTCGCGACCGGGTCGTGGGTGACAGCGCTGGCCATGTCGCCATGGCACGAAATGCACAGATCGCCCGCCGACGCTTCCTTGAGCGTGAACGTGTGCTCAGCCGGTTCGTTGTACTCGTGGCAGGAGAGGCATTGTTTCTTTGCGACTGGGGCGTGCAGATTGGGATGATCGAGCACGCTGGTGTGGCATCCCGACGTGGCGCAGACGCTCGTTCGAGAGATGGGTTTTTGTGAGGGAATCTGGGCGAGGGCCGCTCGAGCGCCAAGCAACACAGTGATCAAGATGGCGACTGTTCTGCCCCAGTTCGCGAAGCCGTCCATCCACATGATGGGCAGTAAGCGTGCATTGCACAGACGCAGGGCGCGGTGCTGCTGGTCCATGATCGAACTCCTCGATTCCACATACAGCACGGCGCGTGCCAAACCGGTGCGAGGTTTGAATCAGTTGTCTGCGGATCGTGGACAGGCGCCGTTCTTGAATGTAGGAACCGCGCTGTCGCCGTCTTCCCGGTCGTTGGAGCCGAGAGCGAGGGGGAGCGTCACCGAAAACGCACAGCCACCATTGGGACCGGGCGCAAAGGCAATAGTTCCGCCAAAGCGCTGCACGACGCTGGCGCTGATCGCGAGACCCAGTCCGGTTCCCTCGCCAACAGGCTTGGTCGTAAAGAATGGATCGAAGATGCGATCTGCGATGTCGGGCGGAACCCCCGGACCGTTGTCCGCGAGCTCGAGCACGCATTCGTGGTCGCGCTGGTAGGTCCGAACGCGCAGCGTCGGGTCCGTCGCGTCACAAATCGCGTCGAGCGCATTTTGCGCCAGATTCACGACGACCTGTTGCAATCCCTGTGCTGAGGCGCGAACGAGCCCGACATCGGGTGAAAGGTCGCAGCGCAGATCGACTGTCTTCATTCGGCTGTCGAAACCCAACAGCGTCAGGGATTGCTCCACCACATCATTGAAGGAAATAATTTCGATATTCGTGTCGCCAGGGTGCGCGAAGGTGGCGATCTGTCGGAGCAGCTGCCGCATTCGGTCGATTTGCATCTGCACCGTCAGCATGCCTTTGTCGTCGAGGGGTTTCTTCCGTCGCCTGGCAAGTTGCAGCAGGCTGTCGATGGCTGCGAGCGGATTGGAAACCTCGTGCGCGACTCCCGCCGCCATTTGCCCCATTGCAGCCATTTTTTCCTGTTGGACAAGCGCTTGCTGATGACGCTTGAGTTCCTCGTTATTGCGCACAATTCGGTTTCCGCCTCCTTGCGCGTTGTGATGTCGCGCAAGATGCCTGTAAAGACCGCGCCGTCAGGCAAGTCCACCCTGCTGACCGCAAGGTCGATCGGAACCGTGGCGCCGTCCTTGCGCCTCGCGAGCACTTCGCGCCCGATTCCAATGATCCTGGCTTCACCCGTGCGGAGATATTTCGCAACGTATTGGTCATGCTCTGATTGCTCGGGCTCGTGCATCAGGCACGAGATGTTCTCACCAATAAGTTCCTGCTTGCTATAACCAAAAATGCGCTCTACTGCGGGATTGACAGCGAGAATGACGCCATGCTGGTCGATGGTGATGACGCCATCGACCAGTGTCTGTAAAATGGCCTGTTCGCGGAGCTCTTCGGTAAGGGTCGCGACGCGCTCCGTTTGCAGCGCGCGAGTGAGATGGGCTGTGACAAACGCGATCGCGCCAAGTGACGCCGCCAGCCCAACGTACACCAAGGCGTCTGCGCGGAGTTGCGCGACAGGCTGCAGCGCAAGAGACACAAGAACGAGCAGCACAACACTCGCGCTGGCGATCAGCATTGAGGCGCGGGGGCGAAGCAGATTGGCGCCGAGCGCTATATGCGCTGCAAACAGAACATTGAAGGGGCTTTTTGCGCCACCTGTCAGTGAAGCGATAATTGCAATGACGACCAGATCCAGCGCGACTGCGCTGGCGTACAGCGGCGCGCTGGACACGGCTTGGAGGTGACGCTGCAATCGCTGTTCAATGCACCATATAATCAAGTTGTACAGGAACATAATGACGCCAAGCGTCGTGAACGCTGGCCAGGCGTCTCTCGGCCAGGACACCGGTCCCATCGCAATCGCCGCGCCCGTGAGCAGTAAAGTCGTCGCGACGAGCCAGCGGGTGCGCGTCAACCACCGCATAGCGGAAGGCTGGAGGCGCATGCGCTGTTTGCGTTGTTCAGGCATCGATCACTCGCTGCGCAAACCCCGGACGCCCGGCTCGACTTCGCTTGTCGCAGTGGGCGCCCGACTTGACCGTTCAATGTCAAGCATAGACACACCAGCGACGTAGTCTGTCAGGACGATTCTGCGGACGCGCTTGAGCGAGTCGAGCGTCTTTGTGATGCGTGCGAGCGCTTTGCGAATTCGGTCGAGCGGTTCGGACATCGATTGTGCGTCGCCCGATGTCCGCGCCAGCGTGTCGACTTGCAGGCTCAGTATGTGAATGGCGTTGTTGAGCTCGTGGTTGACCGCGAGCGCAGCTTGCCGCATTGTCTCGAGGCGTTTGCTCTCCTGGTGTTGCAGGTTGATCGCCATGTCATTGAATGCGCGGGCGAGCTCACCAAACTCGTCGGCTCGGCGTTCTGAGACACGCGCCGACAGTTCGCCGGTTGCGAGCGTTCTTGTCGCCTGGACAAGCTCTTCAACAGGATCAATAAAGACCTTTGACGCGCGAAGAATCGCAAACAGCGATAGATTGATGAGGACGATAAACGCCACCGTCATGCCGAAAAGAATCACGCGAAGTCGAGCAGCGACGCCGCGCTGGAGCGTCAGCACGCGGGCCTGCGCTGCTTGGCTGGTTTTCGACAGGGATTGACGTAGTGCGCCAGCGAGTCGTATCGCTTCTTCCGGATTCAGTTGTGGATCGGTTTGCGAAGGCGCCGTTGCGGCGCGAAGCAACGCCAGTTGTTTGCCTGCTTGCGCCAGGGCTGCACCTGCGTCTGCATCCCGCGCTGCATCGAGCGCGATGGAGCGCAATCCTTCATCGATTGCGTCGAGTTGCTTCTGGAGAGGCACGCCGCCTGGGAGTGTGGTCTGGGGCGGATGCTGCCGAAGGGCAAGCTCTACAGCGAGCGACTGCTCAGCGAGCACGGTGTGCGTTTCGCCAAAAGCTTGCAGCGACGCAACAATCTGCTGCAGCTCGGTCAGCGTCCCTTCGAGAAAGGACGCAGCGACAATGGCGACAACGAGCGTTGTCGCCACCACCGGGCCAAGCATCAGCAGCAGTTTTCGTCGCACCATGATCGCGCAAAGACGCACGACGCAAACGGCGGACCATCGCTGCGCCGCGCCTGCGACGCGTGAAACTGGGGCGAAATCCCGATTTTGAGAAAATGGCGTGAGTGCGTCGCCACAGTTGGCGGTGGGTGGATACCGCCTGCTCGCAGACAAGGCGCTGAAGCGCGTGGCAGACGATCAATTGCTTGCTGGCTCGTCATCAGGCGATCCGTCTGCGTTCTTGGGAATCTGCAGATCGTCGAGTTTTCGGTACAGGCTGGAGAGCCCGATGCCCAGCGCGCCCGCAACCTGAGTCTTGTCGAAATGGTGTTTCCGCAGGCTCGCAAGAATGTGCTCGCGCTCAAACTGGTGGAGCGCCTCCTTGAGGTCTTCGCCTGGATCGTCGTCGGCGCCATCGACCGTGAAGGGCAGATCCTCAAGACGGATATTCGGTCCCGCCCCGAAGATCATCGCGTGCTCGATAACGTTTTCCAATTCGCGCACGTTGCCTCGCCAGGGCCGATTGAGCAGGGCGCGCATGACGCCATTGGTGACGCCCTCGACGGGGCTGTCCATCTCGTCTGCATATTTCCTGATGAAATAATGTACAAGAATGGGAATGTCGCTCCTTCGTTCGCGCAGCGGCGGCAGACGAAGCGTGACCACAGCGATTCGGTAGTAGAGGTCTTCACGAAACTCCTCAGCGTCCATCATCTTACGGAGGTCGCGATTTGACGCCGTGATGACGCGAATGTCGATCTGTCTTGGTTTCGTGTCGCCCACTCGAACGATCGTTCGGTCTTCAAGAGCCCGCAGCAGTGTCCCCTGCACGCGTAGCGGCAGGTTGGAGACTTCATCGAGAAACAGCGTTCCTCCATTGGCGGCTTCAAACATGCCGATCTTGTCCTGCGTCGCGCTGGTGAACGAGCCCTTGCGATGACCGAAAAGCTCGGATTCGATGAGCGATTCGGGAATGGCGCCACAGTTGACCGCGATGAAGGGATGCGCGCGCGTTGCGTCGTTGTAGTGAATAGCGCGGGCAAAAAGCTCCTTGCCCGTGCCCGATTCGCCAAGCAGCAGGACGGTGCTCTTGATCGCAGAGAGCTTGCGGGCCTGCTCAAACAGCGTCTGCATCGAGGGCGACTGACTGACGAGATCGTGAAAACTGCTTCCACTGGCTGCTTCATGCACCATGCGGCGCTGATTTCTCACCAGGTCGCGGTGCTCCAGCGCCCTACGAACCTTGACCAGCAGTTCATCAAACTGCACAGGCTTGAGCAGGAAATCCCAGGCGCCCGCCTGCATCGCGCTGACCGCTGTTTCGACCGTGCCAAAGGCTGTTAGCATCAGCACGGGTGTGTCAGGCTGGAGTTCCTGCAGTTTGTTGAGCAGCGTGAGCCCGTCCATGTTGGGCATTCGCACATCGCTGAGAACGAGATCGACCTCCTGCTCAAGCGCGATCCGATAGGCTGCTTCGCCATCTGCTGCGGTGAGCGCGTCGAATCCCTCGTCGCGCAAGAGCGACGCGAGCGTGTCCCGCAGAATCTCTTCATCCTCAGCGATCAGAATCGTCTTGGTCATGCGGTGCAGCCGATCCGCGCAGATGCGCGCAGTGCGGAGTGTACGCCAGAAAGGCCAGCGCTCGCGCGACATACGCCAACCTTGGAGGCGCCTTGTTCATAGCAACGATAGCGCTGTGGATCGACGACGCATGTCCTGCCGAAGGTTGCGGCGCAGCTGACCCGGATCACCATGAACATCTCCTTCGTATTGCCCGCATACAACGAAGAGCGCCTGATCGGGCGTGCGATCTCGTCGATTCACGCAGCAATGACGGCTCGAGACATCGACTACGAAATCGTTGTCGCTGACGACGCGTCGGACGACCAGACCGCAGCCATCGCGCGTGCGCTGGGCGCAGCAGTGGTCACACAGTTTCATAGGCAGATCGCTGCGACGCGCAATGAGGGAAGTCGAAAAGCCACCGGTGATCTTCTTGTGTTTGTGGATGCGGACTCGTGCGTCAACAACGAACTTGTCGGACAGACGCTGGCTGCCATCGAGCGTGGCGCCGTGGGGGGAGGATCACACTGTGACTTTGATGGGATGGTTCCACTTTGGGCGCGTCTCGTCAAGAGAGCGCTGTTTCCGCTGTACGCAGCGGCTGGATTGACCCCTGGCGCGTATATCTTCGCGACGCGCGACGCATTTGACGCAGTTGGGGGGTTTGATGAAAAAGTGTTTGGCGGTGAGGAAGTGCTGCTCGCGCGGGCGCTGCGACGGCAAGGGCGATTCGTTGTGGTGAAGGCGGCGGTGACGACGTCGGGTCGAAAGCTGCGGGCGCACTCAGCGGTTGAGCTGCTCGGAACGCTCGTCCTGCTTGGCGTCAGGGGACGAAGAGGTGTGGCGAGTAGAAAGGGTTTGGCGTTGTGGTATGGCCCGCGTCGCGTCGACCTGGGATGTCCGGTTGCATCGAGCGATATATCACAGGGAGAAGCGATTCGCGACGGATGAGATTCTTGTTAATGAAGCATGTGGTGGTGTCCATACTGCGACTGCCACCAATGATTTTGCCCAGTCACCCATTGGAGCCCGCGCAGCCCGTTGCGAGCGCGTAAATACTGCCCGCACGCCATTGCGAGTGTTGACACTTGTCCTTAAGCGTAAGTGCTGTTAGATTTCAATCCTATGAAAGAGGTCATTCATCAGCGGCTAACGGCGCGTCTCCGCGACAAGCCGATTCCCGCCACCGTCCCAGGCTCCTTGCCTGTGCTGTTTTTCGGGGACCTGTTGAGCGCTCGGATCGCTACGATCAGCATCAATCCCTCGCGTCAGGAGTGTCTCTCACGCGAGGGTGAGGAATTAGATGGCGTCCGACGCCGTTTCGAGACCTTTCGGTCCCTCGAAGCTGCAGATCGAGCGTCTCTTTCCGACGAACAGACAAAGCAGGCCATTGATCGCATACACGGGTATTTTGATCACGACGAATCAGTATATTCATGGTTTAATGGATTGATTCGCGTGATAGAGGGCATGGGTTATTCCTATTCTGGACACAGCGCTGCACATCTTGATATTGTACAGGAAGCTACTGATCCAACATGGTCAAAACTTAAAACTAAGGACCGAGGCCAGGCTGACATTGCGCTGCAGCGCGACCTTCAGTTTCTGCAATGGCAAATTGAATCGTTCCCACTTCGGGCAATCGTCTGCACGAGCGCAATAGTACAGCGTGAGGTTGCGAAGATGCTCCCGGTTCGAACTGTTCACAAAGGCGCGCTTGCGCGTGTTCAGTGGACCGCCTCGATCGCTGAGACTCCTCGCGGTCCGATTGGTGTAGCCGGTTGGAACTTAACACTTGCTCATGCTGGTCTCACTCGAGAAGAACAGCGGGAGTTGGGCGTGATCCTCATAGACTGCTTGGACAAAATCGGATATGCGCCTTGAGTTTGACTCTCTCCACAACAGTGAGCCGTGCAATCGTTGGGTCGGCGTAAAGCACAACTTCGGCGGGATTTATTTCCAATACGCGCGGCAGGGATCGAACCTGTAACCTTCGGCTTCGGAGGCCGACGCTCTATCCAATTGAGCTACGCGCGCATCGCGTACGGTGCGGCTGGCTGGGCGGTTGGCTCGCTCGCGGACGCAGTCGGCAGCACAGATTGATGATACGTTGTCGCGCCCGCTGCGACCATGCGGTTGTCGCGGGCGCTGGGAGGGGCAGAACGGCATGGGGCGCGACCCACGCACACTGTCTTGAGGGCATCCGTCTTGTCGAACGCTGCTCCTGCGAGATCTATGAATGCTGCTGTGACCGATCGCTGCGGTGGGGCGACGCCGCTGGGGTGGGCGCTGACGCAGGCGATCCTGAACAGTCTGGGAACGGGCGCTGTCACGACGGGCGTGTTCTTCGTGACGACGCAGGCGTATGGATTCTCGCCCCTTGCGAATTTCCTGCTTGCGTTTGTCGCAGGGGCGACGTACGTGGGGGCTGCGCTGACGATCGGCCCTGCGCTTGATCGGCTCATTGCGCGGTCGCCCGTTGTCACCCACAGGCGAGCGCTCGTCGCGCTGCTCGCGGCGCTGGGCGCCGTTTGCGCTGTGCCTGTCGTGGTTGCCAGGCCATGGACGATGTGGGTGTTTATGGCGCTGTATGCGCCGCTTACGGGGGCGATATGGCCCATTGTTGAAGGGTATATTTCCGGCGGCAGGCGCGGAGCGCCATTGCGACGGGCGATTGGCGCGTTCAACATGTGCTGGGCTGTGGCAGTGGCGGCTGCGTAATGGCTGATGGCGCCCCTGCTCGATGCGGGGAGACCGCTTCTCATCATCGCTGCGCTGGGCGCGCTGCATGTTGTGGCTGCGGGGCTGGCGCTGCGACTGCCACAATCGCCGGGAACGCATATGGAAATCGATGAAGGAGCCCACCCGGCGAATTATACTGATTTACTCGCTGTGTTTCGGAGACTGCTTCTGCTTTCGTACGTGCTTCTCTACGTGATCAGCCCGCTGCTCCCGGGTCGGTTGACAAGCCTGGGTGTGGACATCGCGTGGCAGACGCCTCTTGCTTCAGCGTGGATGATGAGCAGAATCGTCATGTTCGCCCTGTTGCAACGCTGGGGAGGTTGGCATGGGCGCTGGCGCACGCCTGCATGGACGGGCTGCGTCATGCTTGCGGGATTCACGCTGTTCGTGTTCGCGCCGACCGCGCTGACGCTCACACTGGCTTTGGCGCTCTTTGGTGTGGGGATTGGCGGTGTGTACGCAGCGGCGCTGTATTACGCCATGGAGGTGGGTGCGGACGCTGTCGGCGCTGGTGGCAAGCATGAAGCGCTTATCGGGCTTGGCTACGCGTGTGGCCCGCTGGCTGGCATCGTCAGTTGGTCGCTGGTGGACGTGGGGCTGCTGCCTGCGAGCCGGGCCAGTGCGGTTGTCCTGGGCGTCGTGATGGTTATCGCGGTGGTGGTTGGCGCCCACGCTCTCAAGACGGCGCATGCCTCGATTCGAAGCGGCACACACCGTGACGGCGGCTGTGCAGCGTAAAGAGAAACCCCAGACCTGCATGACTGCAAGTCTGGGGCGTTGAGTAGGAGGGAAGCCTGAAGGAATTGCGCGGCGCCATCGCGCCCACGCTCAGTAACAAGATTCGGCCAAAGCGCCGCTTCGGTTCCAGAATCGGTCAATCCAGCATCGCGCACCCACCCCACACAAGGCGGAATACGCTCTTGTACATCAACTCTACGCGACGATTGTGGACGGAGCAACGAAAAACCAGCCAAATCGCGCTCAAAACATTGTTTCGAGTACTGCTGGAGGTGCTTCGATATTGGTCAGGAGTCGCCATTATCGACCGGAAAGTTGTGGCTACCCAGCGTCCAGGTCAGGAGCATCGGCTGAATCCGCGGCGAAGGTGGTTCCGCCGTGCGCTGACGTCTCGATGATCCGCTGCCTTTGAGGCGCTTCACCAAGCGCAAAGGAACGCAGCGTTTCGTAGCGCGGGCCGTCTGGTGTCAACGTGGAGCGCACAAGCGTGAGCGACGTCATAATTGCAGCAGCGTCGATATGGGGCGTTTTCTGAAGATCGGTGCGTCTGCACTGCTGGCCACGGCGCGCCCTTGCAAGTGTGATATGAGGTCTTGGCGCGCGCCCCGCCGATCGGTTCAGCGATTCGTGGTCGAGCAGGCCAGCAAGCTTCGCCACAATGCCCCGCAGAAGCGCGAGGAGGTCGCCCGTTGCTGTTGCTACTTCCAGCGCGATGACGCGCGGGCGCGTTCGATCCGGCAGCGCCACGAGCTCGCCTGCGTGAATATTGATCGGTGAAGTCTTGCTCGTGATCGAAGCGATCGCTGTGATCGCAGCGTTCGCGCTTGCGTGCGACGTGTCACCCAGAAACGCTGCGGTGATGTGCCGCTGGGCTCGAGGCGTTTTTCGAAGCCAGCGCGTGCGTTCGATCCAATCGTCCGCAGGATCGAGCGCGTCGAGGAACACTATGTCAGGCCAGGCTGCGACGAAAAGTCTGCCCCCGAGGTCGGCTGCACCTTGCGGACGATTCGACATGTCGTGCGGTTCGGGCGTGTGAGGTGTGTTCTTGACGGCTCAGCCCTCCGCCTGCGGGTCCACGTCGGGGCGTTGGTACAGGTCGAAGTAGTATTCCAGCCTATGGCGATCACCTTCGGTTCGGGCGCGGTGGAAGTGGAAGTGAGATTTGCGGAAGAGCGAATTCGCTGGGGTGTCGGTCGCATCGGTATAGAGCACCATCTTCAGATGTCCCTGGTCGTAGCAGAAGCGCATAACGCGCTCGATCAACCTTGACGCAAGGCCTTTTCTGCGGTGCTGAGGATGAATCTGCACGCGCGAGAGTTCCACTTCATGATCAGCCAGTCGATTAAGGGCTGCGACCCCTGCAATCTCACGGGCAGGCGCGGGAGATTCAGCGACCCATACCCAGGAAGTGGCGACCTGCGGGGCGCTCTGGTCGGCGCTGTCTGGAGTTCCTGTCGCGTTGGCCAGCAGGTCAAGCGTGGTGTCTCGGCTGGACGCCAGCGCTGCTCGTCTCGATTCGTCCGCAGCGTCGATAGAAGCCTTGAACAGGACTTCGACGCCCTTTACGTCGTTGGGTGACGCGGGCCGGATCGACGCGCCGCCATCCGTTTCCTGAGCGCCAGGGGCGTCGGAGGAGTGGGCGGATCGGGATGTGTTCGGGGGCTCCACAGCGTGATCATGATAGGGGGAGATTTATCCAGCACGAGCGAGTTGAACAACCCGTCTGCGGACGGGCGCTGTGCGTCGCAAACACGATGACCTTGCGTTCACTGTGTATCTCTCCGACTTGCCATGTGCTTGTGAATCTGCTCTGGGAACTGTCCACCCAATGGACAGGCAGGAACTATTTTGTTGTAGTTATTACCTTAGTTATATTAAGGATATGGCGGCAAGAGCAGACGCTTCATGCTGGGACAATCAGACACTCGAGCGCGTCCGTTTCGACGTCAAGCATCACCACGGTGTAGCTGGGTGCGCGGTGGAGGGCGCCCGGATTGATGACGCGCGTTGCGGAAATGCGCTCGTCGCGCTGTTCATGCGTGTGGCCATGGCAGAAATAGGCTGCGCCCGAGTCGATCGCCCATTGCTCCACCCGGCTGTTGTGGCCATGGTGCGTCCACAGAAGGCGCCCAGCAATCTCATAAACACCAACGGGGTGATCGACAGCGATGTTGCGCTCGCGAGCGCGCACGCGCAGGGAAGACGCTTCGAGGTCCATATTGCCAAAGACGACGCGGATAGAAGATCCACTATTATTATAGGATTGTACAGCGTCCGCCAGCGCGTCGAGCACATCGACTGCGCAGATGTCGCCCAGATGAAGAAGCACGTCGGCGCCCGCGTCGAGCAGCATGTGGGCAGCGACGGCTGTGCGAGTCGCCTTGGTGTGCGAATCGGACAGGAGCCCGACGCGCGAGCCTGCAAGAACAACTGGCGCGTTGTTGCGTGGATCATTTGCAGCGCTGTCGGTCATGGGGTCTGCACTCCAGCTGGGCGAGCGATCGGGCTCGTGCCTGAGACGACCGCTGCGCGCCCCCCGGGTTGCACGATGCGGCGCACGAACGACTGATACCGCGCGTCTGCCTCTTCGATCGTCATATTGAAATAGGTCCGCAAGATCGCTTGCGGTTTTCGCGAGCCCGCATGGGCGCGAATCTGTCCTTTCGTCGCGTCAAGGAGCAACGCGCCAAGCGACGCGCGGTGCGCCCCGCGGTCACCTTCATGCAGGAAATGGATTAAAGCCCACACTTGCGCATAATAGGTAAGTGGATCGATGCTGGGATCCGCGAATGTCTTCGCAGGCGAGATGGACAAGAGCGTCGACAATGACAGGAGGCGACCAGCTGTCGCGTCGTCGCGCAAGCGGTCAAATCGCTCCAGATTCGCCCATGGCAGAAAAGCGAAGTCGCCCCTCGGTCCACGGCGCTTGCCCTCCATGAACGTCGCGACGCCCTCTTCAAGCCAGATTGGCAGCGGCTCGCGAAACGTCCGCTGGGCGTACTGGTGCCAGCCCTCGTGGGCAGCGATGGCGAATGTGTCGCGCGGGCCGATGTCGAAGTAATACGCCACGCCGCCCGAAGCGAATCCGCCACGCTGCAGCTGCGCGAACGCCTCGGCCCCCCGGCCAAGCCTCCACTGCGCAAGCCTGCGCCATTGTGGACGATTATCAAGGAGATAGACATCGAGCAGGCCTCTTGGCGCGGGGAGTGCGACAAGCGTCGTGCGGTATTGCGTGAGCGCCTGTTCGAGAAACGCTGGCATGAGCGCCGTGATGGAGGTGTTGCGCGCTGTTGTGAAAATACGGTAATGCTGCGTTTGCAGAGCTTGCCCTATGGCATCGCCAAACGACCACGGACGGGCGCTGCGCAGCGTAGACGTTGGTCGCTGCGCAGGCGCACGGGCGTCTGCTCCATGTGGATTCGCCGATGACTTGACACTGACGCAAGCGCCAGGCGCCACGCAAAGCAACAGCGCTCCAGCTCGGGCGGCGCGGGCAAGGTGGGACGGACGCCAGGTTTGGCTCACGCCAGGTGCTCCAACGCCGTCTTCGCTGCGTCGCGCTCGCGCTGCGTGTCAACGAGTTCCTTGCGGGTCTGTTCGACGAGATGGGCGGGCGCCTTGTCGATGTAACCCTTATTGGCGAGGCGCGATTCGAGCCTGCCAATGGAGGCGTCGAGCGCTTCGATCTGCTTTTCCATAGCCGCGTATTGCTCTGCGGATGAGCCGACGGCGCTTTCACCCGCGAGCCAGAGTTCGTGCGATGCAAAGGTGAGCGCAATAGCGCCAGTCTGTGGAGGCGCGTTGGTGGTGATCGTTGAGAGTCCCGCGAGCGTCTGCACCAACGGAGTTTCTTCCGTCAGATTTGATGCAAATGATGTCGGCGCGTGCAACGTGAGTTTCGCTTTGGGGGGAATCTTCGCTTGCGCGCGGGATTCGCGCAGTGCGCTCACCAGGCTGCGCACATGCTCGAAGCGCTCGACGGCGCCGTCAGCGCGCGCGAACTCGTCTGCGACAGGCCACGTGGATTCGCAAAGCGTGGGCGCGTCCGCCTGTTGCGACGGGCTCGCAGGCTCTTCGTCAACCGTCGTTGGAAGTTGTCGCAGTTGCTCCCAGATTGCTTCTGTCACGAACGGACAAAGAGGATGCGCCAAGCGCAAGATGCAGTCAAGAGCGGTTCGCAAGCACTCACACTGCGCCTGGGCGGCGCGGGCTGTGGGTTTGATAGCTTCAAGATACCAGTCGCAGAAATCCCGCCAGATAAGGTCATATAGCAGTTGGGCATATTCGCTGAAGCGGTAACCGTCGATGGCGCTGGTGATGTCGCGCGTCGCGTCGTGCAGACGCGACAGCATCCACCGATCGACGAGCGCTCGGCTGTGATCTTCGCTGGTTTGCGCATCGGTGGGGTTGGAGGTTGCCCCTGACTCCGCTTGCAGCATGGCGAGGGCGAAACGAGCTGCATTCCACAACTTGTTTGCGACGCGCTTGCCAATGTCGAACTTGGCGGACGTGTTGCGCGCCAGCGGCGCGCCTTCTGTGTTTTGCGCCAAACCTGCACCCACGCCATAGGCGGTGACAGACTGTTTCTTGCAGTGCGGACACGTCTGCTCGGGCGCCTGCACGGTGTGCCCCGCGGATGTTTGCGCAGTGGAGGGGGCGAAGCTCTTGTCGCAGTGCGGGCAGATCAACTCGACGGGCAGGCGAACATCCTGTGTTTGGGTCGCCATTTCACACAGCGTGTAGCGCAGCGCGTCGGCGCCATGGCTGTGGATGATGTCGATGGGATCGACGCCATTGCCCAGCGACTTGCTCATGCGCTGGCCATAGCCATCCTGCACGACCGCGTGGATGTAGACATCGTGGAAAGGCGCAGGGCCGGGAGTGAACGCAGCAGCGTCTGTCTGGTGTTCACCAAGGAAAAAGCGGTTGAACATCACCATGCGCGACACCCACAGCGTGATGATCTCGCGAGCGGTCGAGAGCACGCTCGTGGGATTGAACGCGTCGAGCAAGCCAGCAGTGTCGCCCGATGGCGCAGGCCAGCCCATCGTCGAAAGCGGCCAGAGCGCGGAGGAGAACCACGTGTCGAGGACATCTGGGTCCTGCTCTACTCTTTCAAGTAGAATGCCTCTGTCGAGCTTGCGATTGTTTGCCATTACTCGCAGTGCTTCATCAGCATCCTTCGTGCGCGTGCAGACAAGAAAAACGAAGCCAGTTGGGTGAAATTCATCGGAAACAATATATGACGGCGTGATAATGCAATCATCGCCAACATGTTTTGAAGCAAAGTACCCATGGAGCGCCTCCAGCACCTCATTTTTTCGTTCTGTTCTGGCTGTTACGGAATCAGTAGCAGGATCCTTCATGTATGCACCACCAATGACGATCTTCCACACCGGAATCCTGTGTCCCCACCAAAGTTGTCTGCTGATGCACCAGTCGCGCAGGTTTTCGTGCCAGGATCCGTACATCTTCGCATAGCGC
>Ga0114931_10002947_pt1 | contig 21573 bp, 25 predicted proteins | sample 2SBtaG_FD_89579 | JGI IMG/M metagenome (GOLD analysis project Ga0114931, IMG submission 89579) | Deep subsurface microbial communities from Kolumbo volcano to uncover new lineages of life (NeLLi) - 2SBTROV14_V59a metaG | ecosystem: Environmental > Aquatic > Marine > Volcanic | place: Kolumbo...
CCCATGGAAACACTGAAAAAACCGCTGGATGAAGTGATTGCCATCCTCCGGGATCCGCAGTACAGGCCAAAAGATAAAAGGGCATTGCAACGCAAGAGCATCTATAAGGTCACCGACAGAATTTTTGATTTTGTGGAAATTTCCAAACGTGCGCTGGCACGCAACTGGAGAATATTTACACCCGCGCAACGCCGGGATTTTACCGAAGTTTTCACCACGTTGCTGAAAGATACCTACTCCCGCAAAATTCAAGGGGAATATACCGGGCATGAAAAAATTCTCTACGTAAGCCACGAGATGCTCTCCGCCACAAAGGCGGTGGTCAAAACCAAAATTCTGCGGGAAAGCGGCAACATCCCCGTGGATTACCGCATGCACCTGCGTCACGGCCGATGGATGGTCTACGACATCAAAATAGAGGGGGTCGGCCTGGTGCAAAACTACCGCGCCCAGTTCAACAACTTTCTTTTAAATAAAAAACCGGCCGACCTGATCGCGCAGCTGCGCAAGAAGGTGGCGAAATTCAAAGACGAATAGGGATCTGCAATGAGGATCTTCAAAGCCTCCTGCATCGTTTTTCCCCTGGCGCTTTTGCTCGGCGGCTGCGCGCACCATACGGCCCCTGCCGCACGCACGTTTGCGCCCCGATCCGTTGCCGCCCCGGCAGGCGGGATCCGCACGCTGGTGGTCACCGTTTCCGCGGACGCGGCGGCAGCAACTGACGATGAAGACGCTTTTGCGGACGACAGCCTGGATTTTTTAAATGAAGAGGAAAACGAGGCCCCGCCGAGCGTGGCAGACCCCCTGTCCGGCTGGAACCGGGCGATGTTCACCTTCAACGACCGGGCCTATTTCTGGGTCCTCAAACCGGTGGCCAAAGCCTACAAGGCCGTTGCCCCCGAACCGATGCGGGTGGGCATCAAGAATTTTTTCTACAACCTGGCGATGCCCATACGCTTGGCCAACTGTCTTTTGCAGGGCAAATTCAAATCCGCCGGTCTCGAACTGGAGCGCTTTTTCATCAACAGTACGGTGGGATGCGCCGGACTTGGCGACCTTTCACCCCTTTATCCCGATCTGCAGATTCCCCCGGAAGACCTGGGACAAACCTTCGGCCGGTACGGTGCGGGCGAAGGGATCTACATTGTATGGCCGCTGCTGGGTCCTTCCACCCTGCGCGACACGCTGGGTAAGATCGGCGATATCTTCATCGACCCGGTAACCTATTTCAATACCGCCACCATCGGCATGGGTACCCGTGTTTTCGACACGATCAATGACACCTCGCTGCGCCTGGGAGATTATGAAGCCATCAAGGAATCAGCGCTCGATCCTTACGTTTCCTTTCGCAACGGCTATATTCAATTCCGACGAAAGCAAATTCACGAGTAAACACCCACTCAGACAGGCTCCGACCGTGGCACCCTATTCGCCAGCACAGGACACCGGCCGCCGAATGCGGCTGCGGGCCCTGAAATCGATTTACGCAATCTACGCCCGTTTCGCGCGGAGCCTGACCTTGGCCTGCACAAAGGGCTGCGCCGCCTGCTGCACCTGCGATGTCACCGCCACAGCCCTCGAGACCGACCTCATCCGGGACTACATGGCGGCCGTCGGACAAGACGACCGTCTGCCGCCGCAGGACGCTGCGCAGGAGCCCACGCGCTTCCGCCCGCAGCTGACCACCAACGAAATGGCCCGGCGCTGCGCAGGCGGCGAGGATGTCCCGCCGCCGTCAAAACGCGCCGGTACAGACCGCTGCCCCCTCCTCGTCCATGAACTGTGCAGCATTTACCCGGCCCGGCCTTTCGGATGCCGCTGCCTGGTATCCACCAGGGACTGCCGGCAGACCGGCTACTCGCAGATCGACGACTTCACGCTGACGGTAAACAGCGTTTTTTTGCAGTACATCGAGCACCTGGACGCCGGCCGGCCCTGGGGCAACCTGATCGATATGCTGTATGCCCAGCGCCCCGGCGCTTCAACTTGTACCGGGGCCGGCCACCCGCATCCGAAATGCGGAACGGGCCTGCTGGTCAGCCGGACAGTGCCGGTGCTGATGGTGCCGCCGGAGCATCGCGAACGGATCGAACCCATCCTGGCGGAACTGTCGCGGGCCCTGTCCGGGGAATGCAATCCGTCCCGGACAGCCCGGAACCGGCCAGGACTTTTTGAGGAGCTTTCGTGACTTCAGAAAACACATCCGGAGAATCTTCCCCCATGCCGACCACTTTCATGGAGGGCAACGAGGCCATTGCCCGCGGGGCGCTGGCCGCCGGCTGCCGCTTTTTCGCGGGCTACCCGATCACGCCGGCGACCACTATTTTCCAGACCATGCTGGCGCTGCTCCCGCCCGCGGGCGGCGTCTGTCTGCAGGGCGAAGACGAAATCGCCTCCATCGGGTTCTGCCTGGGTGCCTCCATGGCCGGTTTCAAGGCCATGACAGCCACCTCGGGACCGGGTATCAGCCTTTACAGCGAACAGATCTCTTTTGCCATCGGGAGCGAGATCCCGGTCGTCATCGTGGACGTGCAGCGTCTGGGGCCCTCCACCGGTTCGGCCACACGGGGCGCCGACGGCGACATCCAGTTTCTGCGCTGGGGAAATTCCGGCGGCCTACCGGTCATCGTGCTGGCGCCGGTGGATGTCCGCGACTGTTTCGAGCTCACCATGCGGGCATTCAACCTGGCCGAGTCTTATCGCTGCCCGGTGTTCATCGCCTCCAACAAGGAAATCGGCATGACGCGTGAAAGCGTCTCCCTAAACGCGCTGCCTCGCCCGGCAGTCATTGACCGCAAGGCCTTTTCCGGCTCGGACCGATTTCTGCCATTTGCCGCCGACGCTACCCGGAAAGTACCCGGCTTTCTGCCCATCGGTGGCGATATTCCGGTTCGCCAGACTTCGTCGACCCACGGCCCGGATGGCTATATCACCACCGACCCCGATGAGATCGCCGCTGTACAGACACGCCTGGATCAAAAGCTCAAAGCGTCCATCCGGCGGTTCAGCTACTGGGCGCAGTACGGCCCGGATACGGCCGAAACACTCATCATCACCTACGGCATCTCCGCCCGCGCGGCCAAAAGCGCCCTGGCCCGCTGCCACCGGGCTGGTGCAAAAAGTGTGGCTTTGCTGGTCTTAAAAACGCTCTGGCCGGTGCCTGCAGACCTGATCTGCAACAAATCCGCCAATGCAAATCGCATCCTCGTGGTCGAAATGAACCTCGGGCAGTACGTGCGCGAAATCCGGCGGCTGTTGCCCGACCGCCAGGTGGAATTCATCGGACAGATGAACGGCCGCCTGATCCATCCCGAAACCATCGAAAGGGCAGTCCGCCATGAATAGCCTGATCAATCGCAGCCGGCCGCCGGTTTTCTGTCCCGGCTGCACGCACGAGCGTGTGGTGCACGCCCTGGACCAGACCCTTTCCCGCATGGGTCTTGCAGCCAACCGGGTTGCCATCGTCAGCGACATTGGCTGTTCGGGCCTCTTCGACACCTTTTTCAACACCCATGCCATGCACGGCCTCCACGGCCGCGCCCTGACATACGCCACGGGCCTGAAAATGGCCAACCCGGGCCTGACCGTCATCGTCACCATGGGCGACGGCGGGCTGGGCATCGGCGGCGCCCATCTGCTGGCCGCCTGTCGGCGCAACCTGGACCTCACGCTGCTGGTGCTCAACAACTTCAATTTTGGCATGACCGGCGGCCAGAGCTCGGCCACCACCCCATCCGACGCATTGGCAGCTTCCGGGTTTCTCAACCGGCTGGAAAAACCACTGGACGTCTGCCGACTGGTCGCGGCCGCCGGCGCCCCCTATGCGGCGCGCTGTTCCGGCCTGGACAAGGGGCTGGCACAGGAAATCGAGCGGGCCGTCGCCTTTGAAGGCTTTGCCGTACTCGACATCTGGGGCGTCTGCACGGGCCGCTATACCAAGCGCAATCGCCTGACGCCCGCCATGATCCGCGAAACCATCGATAGCATGCCCGGCGGCGGGGGGGCCATCCGCGAAAACCAGCGGCCGGAATACGCCGCCGGCTATGCCGCAGCCCGTGCCGCCTTGGCGCCGCCGCAGCCGCCGGTGGAGATCAAGGCCCGTTTCAAACCTCTGGTCCGGGGCCGCCACGAAGTCGTATTGATGGGTGCCGCCGGACAGCGCATCATCACCGCCGGCGAAATTCTCGCCATGGCCGCCATGGGCGCCGGGCTGCAGGCCACCCAGAAAAACGAATACAACATCACCGTGCTGCGCGGGCCTTCCATCAGTGAAGTCATCGTCGCGGATGCAAAAATCGGCTACACCGGCATGGAAACGCCGGACATCATCCTGGCCCTGGCACAGGAGGGCGTCGACCGCCGGCGGCGGTCCTTCGCGAAGCTGCCCCCCGGCTCCCTGGTCCTTTGCGCGGCCGATGTTGCACTGCCGGACTGCCGGGCACAAATCCGCCGCATCGATTTCAAAAAACGCGGCATCCGGCCGGCGGACCGTGCGCTGGCATCTCTGGCGATTCTGGCCTCATCCCAACGGATCGTCTCGACTCCCATGCTCATGACCGCCCTGAAGCAGCGTTTCCACGGCCAGGTGCTGGCGTCTGCCCGTAAAACCGTGCAAAGGGCCGTCGAGAGCTGATGCTCCGCAGTCCGAAACCAACCCCATATCGGCGCCGCCCGGCCGTACACGGAGCTCTTCGCCCACGCCGGTCCATACGACACCAAAATCCCCCTGACGGACCAGGCGCTTGCCGGCGGCGCAGGTGGCCGGTATCGCGGCAGATGCAGCTCAAGCTGGCATCACGCCAACGTAAAGCGCCCGGAATGACTTTGCCGGCAAGCCGCGGGACTTACGCACTGGTTCTGCGGAAAGATGCGGCGGCGGCCATGCAGGTGGGCCGACTCGGATATTTTGCCTTTCCGAAGGGATACTACATTTACGCCGGCAGCGCTTTGGGGAGCGGAGGCCTGGCGGCGCGCCTGCACCATCATCTCGCTTTTGGCGGCAAGCCGCGCTGGCACATCGACTACCTCCGGCGCCACGCACTGGTTGTGGAAATCTGGGTTGCCGAAGCCCAGACACGCATGGAATGCCGCTTTGCCGATGCTCTGGCGGACCTTTCCGGATCCACTTTGGTCGCCCCCGGATTCGGCGCATCGGATTGCAACTGCCGCGCGCACCTTTATTATTTCAAACGACGGCCACGTCTCGCGACCTTCAACCGGCGGCTGCACCAAGCCGCCGCAGGCATTGCGGCCTGTCGGATTCCGACCGATCCGGTGGCAAATCCACAATCGCCCATCAAATAAAAGGGTACCGGCGCGTTTGGCCGATACCCTTGTGACACGACTGTCTGCGATTTGGTTTTTACCAGAGTCTGGTGAAAAAAGAGTGCTCAAAGGCCGTGTACGGGTCCCGGAAAAAATGGCTGATCCTTGCGTCATCCCAGGTACCGAGTTCCCTGTGCAGCTGCCGCACGTGGTGTCCGAAATAAATCGCTCCGATTCCGGCCATGATCAGTGTGCCGGCCACGATACCCACCAGCACCGCCGGGAACACGGCCACTATCAAGCCCAGCACGATGATTCCCATACCAGGAGCATAATACCTGAAATTGCGCAGCATCCTGTTCTCCTCCTCGGGAAACCGGGGGATGGCCCGGCCGGGCGCTTCATCCCCCGTGACCCGTCAGTGAATGGTGATCTGTTTGGGTTTCTGCTCCTCGGGTTTGGGTATCTCGATTTTCAGGACACCATCTTTGAAATCGGCCTTGATCTTGTCCGGGTCGATCTCCCCGGGGAGCGTAAAAGAGCGCTCAAAGCGGCCGAAAGTCCGTTCACGGCGATAGTAGTTGTCCTCCTTGACTTTCTTTTCTTCGGAACGTTCGCCGCTCAAGGTGAGCACACGGTCCTTGACATCGACGTTAATGTTCTTTTTGTCGACGCCCGGCAGCTCAGCCTTGATCACGATGCTGTCCTTGTCATCGTAGACGTCGGCGCGGGGATTCCAGCTGCCCAGCCCCCACTCGCTTTCCACGGAGCTGGAGGGCAGGAAAAAATCATCGAACATGCTGTTGATACGGTTGCGCAGACTGAACATGTCTCTTACGGGGTTCCATTTGACAAGTTCCATAATGACACCTCCTTGATCTTTTTTTTTTGGGTGCCATTGCCGCGGCACCCATCTGCTCTTTTCTTTTGGCCCAATAATAATCCCAAAAAGGAGGTTGTCAATATTATTTTGTGATTTTTTTTATAATTACTTTTAAGGTTTTATTAATTAAATAATGATTATCGCACGGCACAAACGCCACCCGCCGCCGTTCCCACCGGCATGCGGTTTCCGTTGGGCCCCGTGCCGGCGGCAGGTCACGAAGGGGTGCGTGTTTTTGGACCGAAGCCGGGTCGTCCGGAGGCGTGAAGGGCCTGTTCGAGTGCGGTTTCCAGATCTCTGGCGCGCTGCAGCCCGATAAAGCGTTTGAGCTCGCAGCCATTTGAAAAAATGACCAGCGTGGGAATGCTGGTGATGCCCATTTTCACAGCCAGTCGGGGCTTTTCATCGACGTTGACTTCAAAAACCAGCGCCCTGCCGCTGTACTTTTGCGCCAGCTTTTCAATGGCCGGCTTCTGAATGCGGCAGGGGGCGCACCAGGGCGCGTTGAAATCGACCAGACTGACTCCCCGTGCAATCCGGTTTTCAAAGGATCCGTTTTTCGTTTCACTGCCATATTCCCTTGCCACGACACGCCTCCCCGAACCTCGATAGAAAGACGGGCATCACCCTGCGGCTGTCATTGCCAACCGGTCAACGTCGTTCCTTTGCCGTGCAAAGTGCAGCGGCCCTGTGCCGCCGCACTTTCGTCCAATCCGTTGCCCTTCGAATCAGCCTCCGAAATCTCCGGCCGCCAGCAGGTGCATGGCTTCATCGGCGGTGACACGCAGCTTGGCCAGATGCTGGTCGAAGTCCTGACGTTCCGTTGCAATGTCGTCGATGCCCACTTCGGGCGTACACTTTTCCCGGACTTCCTCGATGCGTGAATCCATTTCGCCGATCAGAATATGCAGGTCTTCAATATTGGGCAGAATTTTCTCTTTTTCGCCGCCCGGCAACGACTCCATCTTGCGGACGATATCGTAGACGATCGCCTTCCAGGCGGTGAGCTCCATTTCCATGGTCTTACAGCAGTTTCTGGCTTTCATGGCTGTCTCCTTTCTGAAAAAGTTGATTTGCGGACACGTCCGCCGCCCCGCCCGACCAAATTTACAAGGCGCTTTTCGAAAACAACTTTTTCAAATCCCGTGCCAGATCCCGCATCTTTTGCCAACTTATCGTAACACCCTGTGATTGCGTGGAATTTATATGACAGTTGCAACTCGGCGGCACCGTGCCCATCACTTGGCGGCAGGGTATGCCATCAATGTAACGTTACCTTAACGTTTCTGTCTGCTTACGCTCCGCAGCGCACATTTCCGAGACTACTGTCTTGACAGAAATGGCATCACTTTCTAAACTGCCGGTCGACACGGCAGGTTTCACGCCGGCGACCACACGGCAGCAGTCAGGTTGCAACAGACACGACGACAGGAGACATGGTCCGGCATGCAGACCAAAACCCACGAGATCTGGGATAAAAACTTCCTGAGCCAGATTATCGACGCCATGGCCGACGGCGTCTTTACGCTGGACACCCGCGGCCGCATCACCTCCTGGAACCGGTCCATGATCCGCATCACCGGATATCCCGCCGCCGAAGCCCTGGGGAAAACCTGCAAGATTCTGCAGTGCAGCCGCTGTTTTGACCAGGAATGCCCGGAAGGCCCCAGCGTATGCGGCATTCTGGACCATGGGCAGTCGGAGGATTTTGAATGCCTGGTGCGCCACAAAACCGGTCTGGATGTCCCGGTCATCAAAAACGCCCGCGTCGTGCGCAATAACGATGGCGACATCATCGGCATCGTGGAAACACTCACCGATCTCACCGAACTGAAAAAAGCCCGTCTGAAAGCTGAACAGGCCCAGCGTCTGCTGGAGGAAAAGCATCGCCTGGGCAATATCATCGGCCACAGCCGATCCATGCAGCAGGTTTTCAACGCCATTCAGGTTGCGGCAGCCAGCCACGCCACCGTTTTGATCCAGGGTGAAAGCGGCACCGGCAAGGAACTGGTGGCCCGCGCAATCCATTACAACAGCGCACGCCGGGACAAACCCCTGGTCATCGTCAACTGTTCGGCACTCACCGAATCCCTGCTGGAAAGCGAGCTGTTTGGCCACGTCCGGGGGGCTTTTACAGGGGCGCTGCGGGACCGCACGGGGCGTTTCGAAGAAGCGGACGGCGGCACGGTTTTTCTGGACGAAATCGGTGAAATCACGCCCTTTATCCAGATCAAGCTGCTGCGGGTGCTCCAGGAACGGGAAATCGAACGGGTGGGTGATTCACGCCGCCGCCGCGTGGATATACGGATTATCGCGGCCACCAACCAGGATCTGTTCTCCCGGGTCCAGCAGGGGAAGTTCCGCCAGGATGTCTACTATCGCCTGAAAGTTTTCCCCATCAACCTGCCGCCGCTGCGAAAACGCAAAGATGACATTCCACTGCTGCTGACCCATTTCATCGAACAGTTGAACCGGAAAACCGGCAAACAGATCACCGGGTTGCAACATGAGGCCATGCAGCTGGTGCTGGACTATGCCTGGCCGGGCAATATCCGCGAACTGGAAAACGCCGTGGAACATGCTTTCGTGCTGCGCAACAAAGGTAAAATCGGCGTGTTCGACCTGCCCCTGGAAATCCGGCAGATGCGCTATGCACCGAAAAACAGCACAGCGGTCTCTGCATCCCGCTCCCGGATACAACTCGATCGCCGCAAACTGCTGGACATTCTGGATGCCTGCGGCTGGAACAAGGCCGAAGCGGCCAGGCGGGTCGGTCTGAGCCGCACAGCGGTGTGGAAGTATATGAAAAAGTGGGATATTCCCCTGCAGCCGCCGCCTCAGGAATAAACAGCCGGTATACGCCGGCCCCGGCGCCGCATGAGGGCCTGAAGCAGGCCGGCCGCGCCGGTCATCATGTTGTCCCCCAGGGGGGCACCCCAGGCGATCGGAAGCCGTGAACCCTCCAGCAGACGGCGTTTGGGACCGGTGGCGATGATTTTCTGCAGCGCCTGGATGCCCAGGGCCTTGCGCACATAGGCACCGTGTCCGCCTTCGGCCAACAGCGCCTGGTGCTCCAGGCGCCCTTGGGCCAGCTGCGTAAGCAGCGCCTCTAAGCGCGGCAGGGTAACATCGTGGGTGTGGTATTCAAAAAACCCGGCCAGACGATCCTGCTCCAACATCGCCGCCACGGTGTGCGACGTCGCCACGTCCAGCACGGTAAATTCCCGCCAGCCAACGGCCTGCCGATCCAGCGAAGCGCCCAGGATGGCCGCCATGCCGCTGTCCATCACGTAAACCTCCCCGGCGGGCAGCTTCTGCGCACAGCGCGCCAGGGCCCGCAAGCGGCCCATGGCGGGCGGAATTTCCGCCGGGGCGTACAGCAGCTCGTGGGGGTAGGGTGAACGGCTCAATACGGAGCGAAACATATGGTGGCGGAAATCCAGGGCCGAAACACCCTGCGGCGGCCTGCCGTGGTCCTGGGCGCAGACCGCCACGGCATCGAAATCAAACGGTACGCCCAACCCCTCGACGATGGTTTCCAGGCGTGCCGCATCCAGATCGGCCAGCACCAGGTGGCGGAAACCGCCTGCGGAAACCATCTCATCGGCCTGATCGTCGGTCACCACCTGAATTCCAGCCGCGCGCACGCGCTTGGGATCGTGATGAATCGTGGCCTCCGCCGATGCCGACATGACGACCCGGGCATGGGCTGCCTGCCGGCGCAACGCCCCGGTCAGCGCACCGCCGCCCATTTCACAGCCGGTCACCACCAGATCGCCGGACAGCTGTTCCACGCACCCGGCCAGGAGCCGCACCGGTGAGACGACCACCGCTTTGTAATGCAGCTTTGTGCGGCTGTCGCAGTAGAGGATATCCATGGTCCCGGCTCCGATATCGATCAGCAGGTAGCGGCTCATGGCACTTGGCTTCCTTTCCCCAGCTATCTCCAAGTGTTCACGCAAAAAAGCTCATTTTTAATATTGGCGGGCGTTGCGGTCAAGAAAAAACATCGCTGCTGTGCTGAAGAACGGCACGGCGCCGAAAAGTGACTTTTCAGCGCCGGCTAAATCCGCTATACGTAACATCATGCTGCCATATCCCAATATCAGCCCCGACATCGTGCATATCGGCCCCTTGCGCCTGCGCTGGTACGGCCTGATGTACGTACTGGGTTTCATTTCCGCCTATGTGCTCGTGCAGAAGCAGGCGCGTGCCAGGGAAATCGGACTGGTCGGCGCCAGTGCCCAGGACCTGATTCTCTTTCTGGCCATCGGCCTGGTGGTCGGTGCGCGGCTGGGCTACATTTTGCTTTACCAGCATGCCAACCTGCTCAGCTATCTTAAAAATCCCATTGAAATTATCGCGGTCTGGCACGGCGGCATGTCTTTTCACGGGGGGCTGCTGGGGGCGCTGGCGTCCGGCTGGTGGTTCAGCCGCCGGCGCAATCTGCCGCTGCTGGTGATTGCCGACAGTGTGATCGTCACCGCCCCCATCGGTCTGGGTCTGGGGCGTATCGGAAATTTTCTCAACGGCGAACTGTTCGGCCGGGTCAGCGACGTTCCCTGGGCCATGATCTTTCCCCAGGGCGGCCCCCTGCCGCGCCATCCCTCCCAGCTTTACGAGGCGCTGGGCGAAGGCCTGCTTCTTTTCCTGCTGATGTGGAACCTGCGCAAAAGATCCTTTGCCGACGGCATGATGGTGGTGTTTTTCCTGTGCTTTTACGGCACGGTCCGCTTCGTGATCGAGTTTTTCCGGCAGCCGGACCCCCAGATCGGATTCATCTGGCGCTACTTCACCGAGGGCCAGCTGCTGTGCGCGCTGATGATCATCGCCGGCCTGCTGCTGGCTCTTTTGCTGTCCAGGCGGTCGCAGGGGCAGGGCGGCACACCCCGGCACAACCGCTGACAGCAGCGCCCCCGCGCGGTTCAGCGCAACTCTGCATCTTTCAGAATATCAAACAGCATGTCGTAGTGGTCGAAGGGTGGCATCAGGCACGCCCCGCCAAAGCGCGCCCTTGCTACGGCCAGCATTTCACGCGCGTTGGCAACGCCTTCGGCAACCGCATCCGCGGCGCGCTGCATGCGCCGGCGCAGGGCCTGCGGCACCGCGATACCCGCCACTTTCTGATGCAGAAACTCGGCGTGACGCGCCGTGCGCAGGGGCAGAATCCCCATGATCACCGTGATGCCGATATGGTGCGTGGCGGCGGCCAGGCGGTCGGCACTGTCCTCATCGTAAACCGGCTGGGTCACCACGAACTGCGCCCCGGCGTCTGCCTTGCGCGCCAGCCGATCGACGGCCCCATCCAGCCCGTCGGACTCGGGGCGTGGATCCAGCGCCACGCCCACACGCAGTCCGGCCGTACGCGCCATGCCGATCAACCCGAAAACATCCACATCACGCACCGTGGAAGTGACGGCCCGGTCGCCCAGGGCCACGAAATCCCCGCTGGTCACCAGCACGGTCTGAATGCCCAGGGCGCAAGCCCCCCACAAAAGGCCCTGCAGACTCAGACGGTTGTGGTCGCGCGTGGTGCAGTGCAGCGTCGCCGGCCGGCCGGTGCGCTGCTGCAACAGCTCACAGAGGGCCATGGCGCTCATGCGCGCCTTGGCCACCGGGTTGGTGGCCACCGAAAAGGCATCCACGGGCAAATCCGCCAGCGATTCCAGCTCCGCCACGATGGGGTCGGCGTCAGGGCCGGCCGGCGGAACCACCTCAACGATGATCTGAAACCGATTGCTGTGCACGGTCACCTCCTTGCGGCGGCGGCAACCACCCCCCGGCGGCCAGGAGGCTCGCCGCGCTGCCCCCGCAGATAGCTTTGCGGTCCGCCTGAGCTATGCCGGCGGCTCGCATTTCGTTGAAATAGCGCCCCGCCTGCAGCAGGGGAAAATCCGTTCCCAGCAGAACCTTGCCGGCGCCCACCGTATCGGCCGCGATCCGGTAAACCATCGCGTCGTACAGGTAGGGCGAGGCGGCGGTGTCGAAGTAGACGTTTCGAAGACACTCCCGAACCTCTTTTTTCAGCAAGTTGTAGAAAAACAGGCCGCCGCCCCAGTGCGCCAGCACCAGCGTGTTGTCATGAAAGGTATTGGCCAGGCGGTAAATCTGGCGCAGCGTATTGGGGCTTTTGCCGGGGTAGCGGTGGCCCACCGGCTCGTTGGTGTGTATCAGCGCAAGTGCTCCGCGCCGCCGGCAGATTGCCATCAGCGGTGCCAGCTGCCGCAGACAGGCCGCGTCGATGCCCGATTCGTAAAAAGCCAGTTCACCCATACCAGCAAGGCCGGCATCGAGGCAGCGTTCGATCTCGGCGGCCGCCGCCGGGCTGGCCGTGTCCAGGCAGGCCAGGCCCACCAGTCGCTGCGGGTATCGCCGCACGGCTTCGATGATATAGTCGTTGTGCATCCGGAAAATATCAGCGTTTCTCCAAGGGAAACCGAACACCACACTGACATCCACGCCCTGTTCATCCATGGCCGCGATCAGCTGGCCGGCCCCGGCCAGCCTGGCGCGCGGAGACTGATAGAGCAGCTCGAAAGCCGGTTCGCCGTCAAAGTAGTCCTGGCGCGCCTTGCGTATCGCGGCGGGGAAAATATGGGTGTGAAAATCAATGACCATTTGCCGCCTCCAGCCTGCTGGTTTACATCCTTGGCTTGACGCCGGGCGCAAAAGTTATAAAATATAAATGCAAAGCAACCCAAACGTCCAATACAACCCATGGGAGGTTAATATGTATTTCGAAAAGCCCGGTAAAGTCAATACGCAGGCCACGCTGAAAGCGGCCTTTCAGCGCGCCCGGGAGCTGGGAATTAAGGAGATCGTCCTGCCGTCCACCAGCGGTGAGACCGCTGATGCGGCCCTGACTTTCGACTCCGGCTGCCGTATTGCCGTCGTCACCTACCACTGCGGTTTTCGCAAGCCTTTTGAAAAAGTAATGCCCGACGCCGTCCGGAATGACCTGCAAAAGCGCGGTGCGCTCGTCGTATCGGCCACGCATGCCTTGAGCGGTGTGGAACGGTCGCTGGCTAAAAAACACGGCGGCATCTACCCCGTGCTGCTGATTGCAGACACCCTGCGGCTCTTCGGTCAGGGAACCAAGGTGGCCGTGGAAATCTCCATCATGGCGGCGGATGCCGGTGTCCTGAGCGGAGCGGACGTCGTGGCGCTGGGCGGCACGGGCAAGGGAGTTGACACCGCCCTGGTGCTCAGGCCCGCCAATCAGTCCGACTTGTTCGATATGCGTATCCGCGAGGTCATTTGCAAGCCGCGGAATTTCGGTTAAAACGCAAGCAAAACCCGGTTTTGTGGCCGGTCGGGCCACTGCCGGCAGTTCTAAGGGCTCGCGCAAAAACAACTTCCCATTTTAATCGCCGATGCATCGAAGCCTGGCTACGTTGCGAAAGCTCGGCATATTCCCGATATGCCTGCACTTTCGCGCCTTGCCAGCCGGGCGCCGCGACACCAAAAATCTGCGAACTTATTCCTGAGTGAACCCCAAACGCCAAAAAGCGCCTATGCAAACCGCACGCCTGCCCGCAAAACCCCTCAGCCGCCGCCGCTTCCTGCAGCTGACCGGCCTGTCGGCGGCCAGCCTGCTGCTGGGTTGTGCCGTCAACCCGGTGACCGGACGCCAGCAACTGATGCTGGTGTCCGAGGCGTCCGAAATTCAGATGGACCGGCAACGGTCTCCCTTCCAGTTTTCATCCGATTACGGTGCGTTGCAGGACCGCGCGCTCAACGCCTACATCAACCGCACCGGGCTGGCCATCGCGCGCCGCACCCAGCGCCCCAACATGCCCTACTCTTTTCGCGCGGTAAACGCCGTTTATGCCAATGCCTATGCCTTTCCCGGCGGCAGCATCGCGGTGACCCGCGGCATGCTCATCGAACTTCAGAACGAGGCCGAGCTGGCGGCCCTGCTGGGCCACGAACTGGGCCATGTCAATGCCCGCCACACAGCCGAGCAGATGTCCAAAGGTATGCTGAGCCGGCTGCTGATCAGCGGCCTTTCCATTTACGCGGGCAGTTACGGCTACGGCGATCTGGCATCCCGGATCGGATCGCTGGGCGCCGGCGCACTGCTGGCATCCTACAGCCGTGACAACGAGCGCCAGGCCGATGCCCTGGGCATGGAGTACATGGTGCGCAGCGGCTACAGCCCGCGCGGCATGATCGAGCTGCTGGAAATTTTAAAGCGCCAGTCCAGCCAAAAGACCAGTGCCACCGATCTGCTTTTTGCCACGCACCCCATGAGCGACGAACGCTACCGCACGGCCGTTGCGCGCGCCACCACGCGCTATGCCGCCGCCATGGACCTGCCGGAGTACCGGCAGCGTTTCATGGACCACACGGTTCACCTGCGGTCCCAAAAGGCGGGTATCCGGATTCTCCAAAAGGGCCGCAGCGAGATGGCCCGCGAAAACTTTTCCGGCGCCGAAGCCCTCTTCGCACGCGGCCTCAAGCAACTCCCGCACGACTACGCCGGCCTGCTCATGATGGCCAAATGCAAACTGGTTCAGAAAAAGCCCGCCCAGGCACTGCCCTATGCACGGGCCGCCAAGCAGGTCTATCCGCAGGAAGCCCAGGCGTATTTCGTCAGCGGCTATGCTGAGCTGCAGCTGAAACGTTGGGGGGCGGCCTACGCGGATTTCAGCCAGAACGAAAAGCTTCTGCCCGGCAACCCCAACACCACCTTTTACAAGGGATACGCCCTGGAAGGAATGCATCGCCGCCAGGAAGCCGCCCGGGCCTACTACCGTTACCTGCAGACAGTAAATGAAGGCAAACTCGCCGCCTACGCCTCCCGGCGCCTGGTGCAGTGGGGATACCTGAAACCGTGACCAAGACTTTTGAGCGCCACGTGGTGCTGATTGCACCGCGCATCCACTGGAATACCGGCAATATCGGACGTACCTGCCTGGGGACCGGCACCCGGCTGCACCTGATCCGGCCGCTGGGTTTTTCGCTGGACAGCCAGCATGTCAGACGTGCCGGCCTGGACTACTGGCCGCAGGTCGACGTAAAGGTGTGGGAAGACTTCGATACCTTTTCGCGCCGCTATGCTGTCGGAGAAGGCGAAATCGCCCTTTTCAGTAAAACCGGCGGACGGGATTTCTGGCGCATGCCCTTGAGCCGGCGCATGTTCCTGGTTTTCGGTTCCGAAACCGCCGGCCTGCCCGGCGACATCCGGGCACGCCACGCACAGCGCATCTTTCACATTCCCATCAACGACCGCATCCGCAGCCTGAACCTGTCCACTGCCGTGGCGCTGGCGCTCTATGAAAGTCTGGATCGGCGGGCAGAATTTCACGGCTGGCCGGCACACCCGACTCGCGGCTGAAGAGCGCATTTAATCACACGGTACAACCCGGATTTGACATCCCGCCGACAGTGTTTATATTCAGCATGCAAAAATAAGACCACGCGAAAAAAGTAATGTGAATAAATTTTCGCATTAAGGAGAAAACATGCGTTTTGACAAATTTACCATAAAGTCCCAGGAGCTCATCCAGCAGGCGCATTCACTGGCCTCGCGGCAAAACCATCAGCAGATCGAGCCCGAGCACCTGCTTTCCGCCATGCTGGAGGAAAAGGAAAACATCGCCTGGGCCATGCTGCGCAAGCTGGGGGTCGCCCCGGAAAACGTACAGCACGACCTGACGGCCGCTCTGGAAAAACTTCCCAAGGTCAGCGGCGGGGCCGAGGTCTACATCTCCCAGCGCACACGCGCCGTGCTGGATGCCGCCTTTGGCGAGGCTTCCAAAATGAAGGATGAGTATGTCAGCCTGGAGCACATCCTGCTGGCCATTGCCGATGAGCAGGACGGTGAGGCGGTGCGCATCCTGGGGGCACACGGTATCGACCGCGAAACCATTTTAAAGGTCCTTATGGAGATCCGCGGCAACCAGCGCATCACCGATCCCAATACGGAGGAAAAGTACCAGGCGCTGGAAAAATACAGCCGCGACCTGACCGAACTGGCCCGGTTGGGCAAGCTGGATCCGGTGATCGGCCGCGACGAGGAAATCCGGCGCATCGTACAGGTGTTGTCCCGGCGCACCAAAAACAACCCGGTGCTCATCGGTGAGCCCGGCGTGGGAAAGACCGCCATCGTGGAGGGCCTGGCCCAGCGCATCGTGGCCGGCGACGTTTCCGAGTCGCTGAAAAACCGCCGCCTGGTGGCCCTGGACATGGGCGCGCTGATCGCCGGCGCCAAGTACCGCGGCGAGTTCGAGGACCGTCTGAAGGCGGTTTTGAAGGAAGTCGAAGCCGCCGAGGGCGAGGTCATCCTGTTCATCGACGAGCTGCACACCCTGGTGGGCGCCGGTGCCAGCGAGGGCGCCATGGACGCCTCCAACATGCTCAAACCGGCCTTGGCACGCGGCACCTTGCGCTGCGTGGGCGCCACCACCATCAGCGAGTACCGCAAGCACATCGAAAAGGACGCCGCTTTGGAGAGGCGTTTTCAGCCGGTAATGGTCGCCGAACCCAGCGTTGAAGACACGATCTCGATTCTGCGGGGCCTGAAGGAGAAGTACGAAGTGCATCACGGTGTCCGGGTCAAGGATGCGGCCATCGTCGCTGCGGCGACTTTGTCCCAGCGATACATTGCTGACCGCTTCCTGCCGGACAAGGCCATCGACCTGATCGATGAGTGCGCCTCCAAGCTCCGCATCGAGATCGACAGCATGCCGGCTGAAATCGACGAGCTGCAGCGCAAGATCATGCAGGCCGAAATCGAGCGCCAGGCGCTGAAGAAAGAAACCGACCCGGCTTCACAGGAGCGCTTGCAGAAACTGGAGCAGGACATCGCGGAGTGGCAGGAACAGATCGGCGCCATGAAGGCCCACTAGCAGAACGAAAAGGAGCTGATCCAGGCCATCCGCAAGATCAAGGAAGAGCAGGAGCAGCTGAGCATCGAGGAGCAAAAGGCCCAGCGCGACGGCGACCTGGCGCGCGTGGCCGAGCTGCGCTACGGCCGGGCTGCCGAACTCAGGGAACGGTTGCAGCAAACCCGGCGCAAATTGGCCGCACTGCAGAAGGACCGCAAGATGCTCAAAGAAGAGGTCGACGAAGAGGACATCGCCGAGGTCATCTCGCGCTGGACCGGCATCCCGGTGAGCAAGATGCTCGAGGGCGAACGCGAAAAGCTACTACACATGGAAGAGCGGCTGTCCCGCCGCGTGATCGGGCAGAAAGAGGCCATCGAGGCCGTCTCCAACGCGGTGCGGCGTGCCCGTTCCGGCCTGCAGGACCCCAACCGCCCCATCGGGTCGTTCATCTTCATGGGCCCCACGGGTGTGGGCAAAACCGAACTGGCCAAGGCGCTGGCGGAGTTCATCTTCGACAGCGAGCAGGCCATGGTGCGCATCGACATGTCCGAGTTCATGGAGAAGCACTCGGTGTCGCGCCTGATTGGCGCCCCACCGGGTTACGTGGGCTACGAGGAGGGCGGCTACCTCACCGAGGCCGTGCGCCGGCGTCCCTACACGGTGGTGCTGTTCGACGAGATCGAAAAAGCGCACGCCGAGGTCTTCAACGTGCTCTTGCAGATCCTGGATGACGGCCGCATGACCGACGGCCACGGCAAGACGGTGGACTTCAAAAACACCATCATCATCATGACATCCAACATCGGCAGCCAGTTCATCGGCGAGCTGGGTACCGGCGACCGGAAGGAGATGGAACGGCGGGTCACCGAAGCGCTGCGGGCGGCTTTCAAGCCCGAGTTTTTAAACCGCATCGACGAGACCATCATCTTCCACAACCTGACGGCAGAGCAGATCGCGCAGATCGTGGACATTCAGGTCCAGCGCTTGAACGTCCGCCTGTCCGGGCACAACATGGAACTGGTGCTCGATCCCGGAGCGCGCAGGCTGCTGGCCAAAGAAGGCTACGACCCTGTTTACGGCGCGCGGCCGCTCAAGCGGGCCATCCAGCGGCTCATCGAAAATCCGCTTTCGGTGGAGATCCTGGAAGGCCGCTTCATGGACGGCGACCGCATCCGCGCCGAGGCGGCCGGCGAGCGCATTGTTTTTGCCAAGGACTGAAACCGTCCCCGGCAATGACAGGCATCAAACCCCGCGTCACGTCGTGGCGCGGGGTTTTTGGTGATTTTCACCTGTCCCCAATTTCAACAGCCCTCTAAAGGCTGAGATACCCGATATTCTCATCAACTTCCGACTCGACCTCAAATGCGATATGCGTAAAACCCGTGCAATTGGCCATGATGGGCGCGGCATTCCCCATTTCAACGTACGTGAAAATTTCAAGGATCGGGCCATTTTCGCCATGACCCGGCAGCGCTAAACGCACACCTTCCAGCCTGGCATTGGATATCCCCGTCGCTTTATCGAGTGCCCGTCCATAAATCGGTTAAAATCAGTTCGGGCACTTAGTAGTGTTTCCAATCCAGAAATTAGGATTTTTGTCCAAGGTCAAGGAAATCAAGCGTTTATGCGGAGACGTAGCTGGCTACGTCGCACAAACAAACGCGCCGATTGACGCCGAGATTGGGCAAAAAGACCATTTGTGGATGGAAACTATCGAGCCATTCGCCTGAGAGCTTTCTTCGCGGCGGCTTTACCGTGCAATCGAAAACATCCTCGTAAAATTGGGACAATTTCTCCCAGTCTCTTGCCGCAATATTGGTGCGGGCAAACCTCATACCGGCCTCCGGGTTATTTTCGCTGGCTCCCGGGCAAGCACCTTCAATTTACTTTTCGTAAAAGATTTCATACAAAGCCGAAGTCTCTTCCTTTTCAAGCAGGAAAGCGTCATCTTCCGGATAGTACTTCGCTTTCTCGGGATGCTGACCGGCGAATTTTTTTACCGATTCCATGGAATCCCAAATGGTGACCAGCAAAAAATGGGCTATTGCGCTTTCGTCGCGACGCTGAAAATACAATTTGAGCAGCCCGTCAACGGAGCCATAATCGGGTGCCGCCCGCGAAACCATGAATTTTTCATATTCATCAGCCTTTTCTATAGCCACCTTGCCATGCCACAATCTCATGATTGCCATAGATCTTCTCCTTGCAGTAAAAGTCAACTCAACAGACCCGAGCTCTGATACGCCTCAATGCCTCACTGACGGTGATCGTTTCCCGCTGGGCAGGGCCTGGTGCCGCAAGCCGGCCTTGCGTGGCGTTGGCTCGGCCGTCTTCACTTCGCCTGACCCGTAACGTCCTGATTGAATGTATATAAAAAAAGTTGCTTTATCAACCGATAACAGCCAATATATGCTCCCATAGGGTCCGGTATGGCAGTCAGGATCACTGAAATACCGCCACCAAACAGGCTAAACGCATGATCAGCGGCACGGGCGGGACGCCCGGTGCCGGGAAACTTTTGAATCTCCGGCAATCGTAAAACCAAAGGGGCTTTCATGAATATGGAAAACAAAATTGTCATTACCGATGTAAAGATACCGTTCATGTCAATGGTAACACTCATGGTGAAGTGGGCCCTGGCATCGATCCCCGCATTCATTATTCTGGCCATATTGGGGGGAATCGTAACCGCCGTGTTCGGTGGAATTTTCGGGGGATTCTTTGCCGGCATGGGGTATCATTGAGTTTCTGACCGGAGATGCAGCCGATACTCTGAAAACCGGATATACAGATGCAGCAGGCGCTGATCCCCTGGTCAGGCAACTTGCCCGCACGCCAACAGTGCAAAGCGCTTTTTGGCGGCAGGCGGCCTTGCCGCTGTGGAGGATACAGCGCCAGCAGGACACTATAATTTTTCGATACGCAATCAGGAAAGTCGTCTCTTGCCTGCCTGCGGAAAAGACCCTTGTCGAAAATGGGAATACAATTAGGGTCGATACCGGATACATACCCGGATCAATCGACCGGATTGCAGAGCTTCACGACACCTATTATCATGACAATTGGGGTTTCGGGGTCTATTCTGAAGCCAAAGTGGCCACTTGGCTTGCAGCGTTTCTCCGGCGATATGATGAAAACAGGGCTTGGCATCGGAAAAAGACGCTTGCGCTTTTCCATGCAGCCCTCGGCCGAGGCGGCTCCGGGAAATCCCGGAGCCCGTGCATTAGAGCCGGTCCGTAAAAATCCGCGTCCTCCGAGATCGTGATGAACTCGTACCGCTTGATCCTGCGGCACCTGTGCCGGATCAATTAAAACATCGGTGCCTTGGGCGTGAAACAATATGGCGGCCCCCGACATGCGAAGAGAAACAGCTTTAAAGTTCAACGATTTTATGGCGAAATGGAAAGAAACGCCGGATAGGAACAGGCAGGCATTTCTGCGTTTAAAAGCATACATCGACGAAAAAGAGGGCTTGGCACTTGAATTCATTCCCAGATCAGGCGTCAGCTACTCTCTCAGGGCGTTTCATGACGCTCAGAAAAAAACGGCGCTTTGCGTCGTGGTCGATGTCATCGAGGATGACCCACGGTGGCTTTCGGTTTGTTTTTTTGCTGACATGATAACGGATCCCCTGGAAAAGGGGGAAATGATACCCAACGGTTTAATCGGTGAAGACGCCGTCTGCTTTGACATTGAAAAATGGGAGGAAAATTATATACGCTACATTGAAATCCGACTCGATGAAGCCTGTCGGAGCGCTCGGAAATGCAAAACGAACCATGATGAAGATGGCAATTTCACTGCCCGCTGATAACGATTGCCGGCGCGGCATCATCGCCGGGTGGAAGAATGATCCGGCGAAGTAGCGCCGCCGGTCAATAGCAGGAGTCTCAAGGCAAAAGGCAGCAACAATTTGCCACTCCATGGGGATATGGGATGGGGTGGTTCGGCCTTGACATTATCCCTTTAAGGTCCTGTCTCCCGATACAGAATCAAGTTCATGGCCATCATGGACAGCACCACTTCCTTTTTTTGATTCAGCACCTCACAGAAAGAAAACAACACCCCCCGGTCGGGTTTGCTGCGGGAAGGCTTCACTTTGTGTACGGTAATGCGCAAGGTGAGTTCATCGCCGGGACGTACGGGTTTCAGCCATCGCAGTTCGTCTACTCCGGGGCTTCCCAAGCTGGCCCGATCCGGCAGATAGTATTCCCCAAACAGCCTCATGAACAGGCTGCAGGTGTGCCATCCACTGGCGATGAGGCCTCCAAAAACGGTATCTTTGGCCCCAATGGGATCTATGTGAAAGACCTGCCGGTCAAACCGCTGGCCGAATTTAATGATTTCCTCTTCCGTGACGGTGACGGATCCGAATTCATATACGGCCCCTTCCACGTAATCTTCAAGATATCGATCCTGCGGTGAGGTTTTGAATTGGCCTTTGACCATTTGGATTACCCCCATGCGTCTATCATTTTTCAACACTGATGATTTGGTAGAAAGTGTTGACGAATTTCGATTTTGGCTGGCATATCCCAAAGGGCAACCTTGCCCAAGTAGCCTACAAACAGCAGGGCGCCGAGGGAAACGGCC
>Ga0114931_10002948_pt1 | contig 21572 bp, 15 predicted proteins | sample 2SBtaG_FD_89579 | JGI IMG/M metagenome (GOLD analysis project Ga0114931, IMG submission 89579) | Deep subsurface microbial communities from Kolumbo volcano to uncover new lineages of life (NeLLi) - 2SBTROV14_V59a metaG | ecosystem: Environmental > Aquatic > Marine > Volcanic | place: Kolumbo...
AGATTTGGATTTCCGTCTTTTATGCTGAATAACCGGGCATCAGGAGTTTGATGAAAAATTCCCCATCCCATTCTAATTGTCGATTTTTTCCCTGTTTTATAACCGATTCCTATTCGCGGATCAACAGAATTTAGATTTAAGTTTGGTGTGTAATCGATTCTGATGCCTGCTACCGTAAAAAAGTTGGATATGTTCAGAAAATTCATTTTTCTTATTTCCGCATAAGCACCAAAACGGTTTTCAAACATTTTCTCATTTATTGTTTCACTTTCAGCCGTAGAACGAATATCATATTTATGTTTCGGAATACTTCCTTCAAAATGCTTTATTCGTTTCTCATATTCAACTCCGGTAAGAATCTTGAATGTTGAAGAAACTATTCTTTCGGCATCGGTTCTTAAATGATAAACATCATCACTTTGTGTTAAATTAAGTATTCCCAGCTTCCATATATTGGAAAATGAATTATACGAGATGCTATTTTTAATAATTATATCAGTAAAAATAATATCAGTAAGTTGGAAATTTAAAAAATTGTTATTGCTGTTTCCGTTAAAAATTCCGTCAAACTCAGCTCGTTCAACATTTACACCTTGCCTATCATCAGCAAAAAGTCCGAACAATTTTAATCTACCTGTTTTAGAATATTTATAAATCAATGATGCGTTTATATTCTTTGATACCGGTGTTGAAGTAAAAGCATCGAGCGCCCCGTTTAACCACATAATCGGTTTTGTATAACTCTGTTGTCCGTAAAACCGCAACCCGAGTTTATCTTCAATAATTGGAATGGACGCACTCAACGAAGTCGATGCCATTGAAACTCCGAGATTAAAGTTCCGGCTAATTGGCAAGTTTTTCGTCTCAATATCCAAAACGCCCGAAAGCACATTCCCATATTTTGCCGAAAATCCTCCGCTTGAAAAATACATACTTTTCACAGACTCTGTCTTTAAGTTTGAAAAAAGTCCGCCGTAAGATGATTCCAATGTGTAAGGATGATATACGGAGGCTTGATCAATTAATGTAATCGTTTCTGTCGGATCACCTCCGCGAACATATAATTGAGCACTTTCCGAAACTTGTGTAAGCCCGGGCATTGTTTTCAGAGACTGGAAAATATCCGCCGCACCGCCGGGAGTTGTAAGTACATCGATTGCCTTTATAACAACTCCTTTCCCTTTTTCGGAACCAAATGAACTTCCCATTACAATTGCTTCCGAAAGTTTTACAACCTTCCGAGTTAACTGAATATTTAATTTGGTAAATGACTTATTTTGTGAAATGAAGTATTCTTTTTCGTACTTTTTAAATCCAATCATTGTTGCTACAAGTACTGCTTTTCCTTTAAGGCTTGTGCGAAAACTGAATTTTCCTTCATCATTTGTCATTTCTCCGTCAGTTGAATTCAAAAAATATACATTCACATAAGGAAGTGGTTTTTGATTTTCATCAAATACTCTCCCGCTAAATGTTGTTAAGGTTTGTGCACTTATCTTGCTGCAGCCGAGCAAAATAATTCCGACAATAAAAAATACCTTTATATGATTTAACATTTTAAATCCTTTTATAACTATTAGTAGAATGTTTTTATTGGACATCCATTTTTAAAATTACAGTACTTTTTTTAACTGCGAACATTGCATCTTCATAGTTTGCAGGACCAAAAGAACCAGCGGCGTTATTTGAAAATCCGTAGCCTTCCTTAGGGATTCCGAACATATTCTTATCCAGTTTATCATTGTTGTTCTCATCATGATAAAATTTAATTGCATAGTTACCGTAGGGAATATTGTCAAAGGTACATTCAACAGTTTTATCTTGTATTTTTAAAGCTCTTGCCCGAAATATTTTACCATTATCATAATTTTTTTCTGAGTTGTAAAGTCCAATGCGTACTTTGCCTTTGTTATTATTAAAACCTTTGATATCAACAGTAATATTTGCGATATCTTTATTTGAGTTATTCGTTTTAGATGTTAACAAGGAATCTTGCTTTTGTAAATTTGGCAGTAAAACGTATTTTACCCACTTAAATTCCGGTTCAATTTTTAAAGATTTTTTATAAACGCTTTCTGTTTCCGAGTATTTTTTTAATCTTTGTAAGGACTGTCCTTTCCATGCAAGCGTTTCCAAGTAACCCCAATCAACAAAACCCTGTTTGGAAGATTCAAACAATCGGGCTGCTTTCTTAAAATTGGTTAATGCTTTTTCTACACTTCCGCCAAACATTTTTGGTGTATGAAAAAGCATAATACCTTTAACCAAATAAATTCTAGGATTTTGCGGATTATTACTCTGTGCTTGCCCGAGCAGTTTGTAAATCTTGGCAGAAATTGTCGGAGCTTCTGCTTGGTTTTTAGATAGCTTCATCATATAGATTGCCGAAAGAAGTATATTTGCTTCCGGTTTTAACTCATTTTGCCGTGCTGCCGTTTTCGCATTTTCAACAGCTTGTTCAAAATAAATATCGAATAAATTATCTTTCCCGTTTTTTGTCGGCATAAGCAGTAAGCGATACTGATTATATGCAAGATAATATTTTGCCAAAGAATTATTATGTTCAGCCGAAAGAACTCTTTCACACAAGCCGATGGACTGTTTAAAAAGATTAGCATCATATTTTATGAAAGCCTCTTTTGAAATTTCTTTGGCTTTTTTCAGCAGTTTGCCGGCAGCTGCATTTTTAGTACTACCGAATAGAAATACTGTTGCTAAAAGTAATAATATCGTCATTAGTGTTTTTCTCGTTTTCATTTTTCTTCTCCTATTTATTTTTGATAATAAAGTACTTTGATATACAAAGTAACTGTTTAAAAAAATTATTTCTTTTTAATTAGTTTTTCCAGATTATCAACATATGTTTCAAATGCAGTTCGACCTTTATTTGTAAGTGAATAAGATGAAACCGGTTTTCGCCCGACAAACTCTTTTTTTACTGTAATATATTGAGCTTCTTCCAATTTGCGCAAGTGTACACTTAAATTTCCATCGGTAGTTTTAATTTTTTCTTTCAAAAAATTAAATTCTGCTTCGTCAACTGCTATCAAAACAGAAATAATTGCCAATCTTATTCGCGAATGAATTATGTCATTCAGTTGATGATAATCAAAATTTTTCATTTAATCTTCGATTTCCCTTTTAGCTTTTTTGTAGAGTAAAATTCCCGGTACAATTTGGAACGCAAACATCATAAAAGCCATAATTAAGAAATTTTGTATCCCGTGCCAATAGAACATTAATATTGCGCCTGCCCACCAGCCGACAGAAACAGAGGAAATCAATTTACTTCCGTAAATAATTCCTGTAATAAAAAAGGCCATACCAAGTATTAAAGAAATTGCAGGATTAATAAAAACTCCATTTATCGCTCCGGATGTTGTCCCGACAAAACCGATAAGAGTCATAGTAACTCCGGCAGAGAACCAAACGCCGCCGATAATTTTACCGGCAAATGTTGATGCTTTTCTTTTCTTTTTCCCGATTACTGACATAATAATAGAAAACACCCAGCCAATCACGATTAGAGCTATCCAAATGATTGAAATATTAATATCAAGATGTTCAACAAGAGAAATATATGATGACAACAAACCGATGACAATTATAATTCCCCAAAAAATATAATCATAACCATTATACACAAAGGTTTTCCTGCTGTCCTGCATAATTTCTTTGATATATGATAATTCTTCTATTGCTGTTTTATTATCCATTTTAATTCCTCTATTCAAAGTACTTTAATTTACAAAGTAAATATAGAACAAAACATTATATTTGTCAAGAATAAATTTTATTGGCTTTTTTCATATTTGGAAATTCTAAGAAATAAAATCATTAATGACTATCTTTATCACGGATTTGCTTGTTTATAAGAAACGACCAATTAATGGTAAAGAGTTCAACAGTCTTTGCCCGAAAAACATTTTTACCTAAGAAGCACCATTTTTTTTACCTGCCTAAAGTTCACGTTTTTTCCGGTAGCAGTCAATCTGTAAATATAAACTCCGCTTGCCAAGTTGCCGTTAGCAGAAGTATCAAAATTTATTTCGTAATTGCCGGCTGATTGCTTTTTGTTTATGAGTGTTGCAATTTCGTGACCGAGTATGTCGTAAACAGATAATTTAATATTTGCCGCTGACGGAAGGGCATATTTAATTACGGTTGACGGATTAAACGGGTTCGGATAATTCTGACTTAATTCAAATTTTGTAGGCAACATGGTTTTACGGTTTTCAATACCTGTAACCGGAGAGCCGATATCAGTAAGTGAAAAATCATCAATATACCACCCAAGCGAATTATTGAATCTATCTGCCCCAAAATCAAATCTGAATTTAACCACATCACTTGTTTGTACTAAGCCGGAAAGATTAAACGAAACTTGTTTCCAACTGCCGGAGCTGCCGGTAAATGCTTCTTCGCCACCAATCGGATTCCCAAAACTCGAAGATATTTGGTCATCATAACCACCTTGTGGCGTAATTATTTGATACGCATTATTGTTGACTGACATCTTAACATTTCCGCCATCAAAGGAAGTTTCAACATCATACCAGTGCCAAAATGTTAAAGTCGGGTTTTCTCCAAAGACAGTATATTCCGTTGTTTCCAAAGACGATAATTGTGAGTTGGAATTATAATCGGAATTCAAAACAGTTCCCCAAGCATTTGGCGCACTATACGTTCCGGGCGGATTGATAGTAACATTTCCCCATTCCCAATCTGTTGTCGGTTGAAATGCTCCGTCTGTTGAATCAAAATTTTCAGTAACAGATTCAAAAATTCCAATTGTAAAATTGTAAAAAGTGCTGTCCGCCGGTAAAACAATAATGTTGGGATTGTTAGCAGCATCAGTTACGGAAATTTTGTAGCTTATACTGTCTCCAACAGAAACATCTTTGGCGTCGATTGGGAAAAATCCGCTAAATGTACTATCTCCATTATCAGTTAACTTAAAACTATTTACACTTCCATTATCAATTTTGTAACTGACAATTGCACTATCAATTCCAATATTATCAAAAGCATTTATATTAATTTCAATTGGAAAATTTAATAAGGAAACAATGGAAATAGGATTGTGTAAAACTACCGGTGGAATTAAATCGGGACCGATAGTAAATTTGAAAAATTCCTCAGGTGTATTTATAGGCAGAAAGGAAGCAGCTCCTGAAGTGTTGCCGGCTTTAATGTAGTACTCAACAGTTGCATTTTGAATTTGTGGGAGTGTTGCGTTATAAATATTTCCGTTTCCGGAATATGTGAATTGAACGGAATCTACTGTCGAAAAATTATCAGTTGAATAAAAAACGAAAAGGCTGTTCTCATCAAGCGGCAAGTTTGAATTAAATTCCGCTTCAACAATATTTAAGCGATTTTTATTTTCGGTATCGGTTAAAGGCTGATGTGATATTTGAACGCGAAAATAATTTACTGCAGCAAGTGCATCAATAATTCCCCAGCCGTATAAATTATCAGGATGTAAATGCTGCGATGCAGTTTCACGCAGTGCATCACGAACTTGCATTGGAGTTAAATTAGGATTGGCACAAAGTACAAGTGCAGCAACTCCCGCAGATAAAGGGCAGCTAAACGAAGTTCCGCTTGCAGTTGTATATCCGGTTCCTGAACCGGGGCGTGCTACAACAACGCCACTTCCCATTGCCATAATATCCGGTTTTATCCTTCCGTCAACTGTTGGACCTACACTACTAAAACTAACTCTTTGTCCGGAAGAATTGACTGCACCAACGGCAATTACACTGTCGCCATCAGCCGGGGCACCAAGTGTATTATGTGTGGAATTAAAGCCTTCGTTTCCGGCAGAATTTACGACAACAATTCCGCGAGCTGCCGCCAAATCCGCTCCGTTTGTAATTGTTGCAGTATTGCCATCCATATCCTGCCAAGTGTAGCCAGTAAATCCGGCATCAAATCCAAGATAGCCAAGCGAAGTTGAGGTAACATCAACACCGATAGAATCAGCCCATTCAACTGCTGCTATCCAATTATCTTCTTCCGCCGGTGTTTCGGAATCCGTATTTTCCGTTTTTGCAAGAATGAATGATGCACCGAAAGCAGGTCCGATTAAATGCCCTTCGCTAAATCCGCCGATTGTTGATAGTGTTTCAGTCCCGTGACTGCCATTGCCCATATCTCCTTCGTCATCAACATTATTATCGTTATTAACAAAATCATAAGCTGCTATTATGTTCATATTGGCAAAAGCAGGATGTTCAAGATTATTAAAGCCTGCATCCATTAAGCAGATTGTAACGCCCTGTCCGTAAAAACCCAAATCGTGAACAGCCGGTACATCAATCTGTTGAAGTTGAGTATATGAGTTTCCGTAATCAAATGATGAAGAACCTTTGGGCATTTTTTTTATTAATTCCGGTTCACTTGTTTTAATATCTTTATTTTTCGTAGTAAATGCTCTGACCAAATCGATTTTTTTAACAAAAGAAAGTTTTGCAATTTGAGCAATTACTTCTTTATCGGCGTAGGCGCTAACCGCATTAAACCATCTTGAAAAATGATGAATTTTTATATTATAATTGGAGATTGTTTTTACATAATTTTTATTGACAGGAATATCTCTAAAATCAATCAAAGAATTACCTTCCATTATTTTTTCCCTTCGCAGTAGTGATTTTTTGCTTACAACTAACTCAGGATGCCGGAGAAAATTATTAACTGAATTTCCTTTATCGGTAAAATAAATCCAAATTTTAACTCTTTCATTTTTTGCAGTTTCATTTAATTTAGCATTAAGGTTTACAGTTACCTTTGTTTGTTGAGCGCTTATCGTTGTTATAATAAACAAAAGAAGAAAAATTGATTTTTTTATTAAAGTTTGCATAATTATAATTTAAATATATTAATTGTGGTAAGTAAAATAAATTGATTTAATTATTGTGAATAAATCAAATAAGTGAACTCCGCTTTTATTCAGAAAAATACAATTAAAAGAGGAAATTAAAAAGTCAAGAATATCGCTAATTTGTAAATATTTAAATTTATAAGTTTCATAAAATCAATTATGGGGAAACTGCCGATTGCAGCTTCCGGTTTTAACTAAATAAAAAACAAGTTTTTTCTTAACAAAGTACGAAAACAGTTTTACCAATAACTAATCTACAAACCATTGCCCAACATTATTTTTCTTCCGAACAAAGATTGAATATGCCTTGCATTGTTGTGTTCAAGTTTGTTTAATTCTTTAATTTGTTTTCGTGACGCTTCTAAGATTGTTGATAATACAAACCAATTTACTGATTCTGTGTAAGGCGGTGTTGTTAATGATCCTTTATAATTATAATAATTACCGTCGTTGTTGAGAAAATCATTTATATTCAAATTTAAAGATTTGTCCGATTTTGTTTCATTATTTTTGGGAACATTATCCAAAATTTTCTGTAAGTTGGCATTTTTTTCGCCTTCCTTAAAAAGAATTCCAATGACAGTATATTCTTCCATTCCGGTATGTTTATCTTTTACAGTATTAACTATGTGCATTTCAAGCGGATATGTAATTCCATCAATCAGATGTTCAGAAGGAGTATGGAAGTGAAATTGTCGTAAATTGTAAACTGTGTTATTTACGGTAATTGTACTTCCGGGTTGATAATTAAACTGTATAGTGTGTCCAAGATTTGTAACTGACAGAAATGAAGATTTATACTTCAGTTGAATGTTTATATTATCTTTTAATGCCGACATAGTGCTAATATTAATTGGAGATTGTTTTTTCCCGTTATGTAACTCTGTAGTCGAATATAATTTTTGTCCTGTCATTTCAGTTTTTTGAACATGGTGTTTTTGCCCGAAAACGCTTGTTACCATCAAAGCAAACATAAACATATATATCAAATTTTCCATTCTAATTCCCTTAACTTATTTTGAAAATAATTGAAATATACACAAATCAATTTTAACTTAAAATATTTATAATTGGAAATCATTTGTTTTTGTAAAATACTAACTTGATTTTAGCAAAAGGACACTTTAATTTAAATTTTATTTCACAAACATTTAAAATACAAAAGGTCAACAATGAAATTAAAAAGCTATGTACTAGGGAACTGGATTGAAGGAACGGGAAATTTTCAAAATCTTTACAATGCAGTTACCGGTGAAAAAATATATGAAATATCTTCCGGAGGTTTGGATTTTAATAAAATTTTAGATTACTCCCGTAATGTTGGTGGGAAAGCTTTACGCGAAATGACTTTTCATCAGCGCGGACGAATGTTAAAATCGCTTGCTCAATATCTAATGAAACGAAAAGACGAATTGTATCCGCTTTCGTTTATGACCGGAGCAACAAAAATTGATTCGTGGATTGATATTGAAGGGGGAATTTCAACGCTGTTTGTTTTTTCGAGCAAAAGCAGACGCGAACTGCCGGATGAAAAAATTTGGACAGAAGGAAAATCTGAAATACTTTCGAAAGATGGTAGTTTTGTCGGGCAACACGTACTTGTACCTTTGCAGGGAACTGCAGTTCATATTAATGCTTACAATTTCCCGATTTGGGGAATGCTTGAAAAGATTGCCCCGACTCTGATTGCCGGTATGCCGGCAGTTGTAAAACCTTCTCCGGTGTCAGCTTATCTTGCCGAAAAAATCGTTCATCAAATTATTGAATCTAAAATTTTGCCGGAAGGATCTTTGCAATTAATTTGCGGGGAATCCGGAGATTTGCTCGACCATTTAACTAGTCAGGATGTTGTAACATTCACAGGCTCGGCTGCGACGGGACAAAAGTTAAAATCACATCCGGTAATTATTAAAAATTCAGTTCGCTTTAATCTCGAAGCCGATTCATTAAACTGCTCAATTCTTGGGCCGGATGTTACTCCGGATATGCCTGAATTTAATCTTTTCATTAAAGAAGTTGTAAATGAAATGACTGTAAAGTCAGGGCAAAAATGCACGGCAATCCGGCGGACAATCGTTCCTGCTGAAATGGAAGAAAATGTAATTGAAGCAATTAAAGCGAGATTGGAAAAAATAAAAATTGGTAACCCCGGCGAAGAAGGTGTAAGAATGGGAGCACTTGCCGACGACCGTTATGTTGGATTGGTAAATGCAAAAATTGCGAAATTGAAAAAAACAATGACGGTCGCCTACGAAGGTGATGCTGATTTTGAATCCGGTTCGTTTGTAAATCCCGTTTTATTCCGATGCGATACACCGTTTGAAACTAAGGAACCGCACGAAATAGAAGCTTTCGGTCCTGTAAATACAGTAATGCCGTACAATACTTTAGACGAAGCTATTTCGATAGCAAAACTTGGACAAGGAAGTTTGGTCGCATCGCTTTTTACCGCAGATAATAAAATCGCAAAAGAAGTTGTTCTTAACGCTGGTGCATATCACGGAAGGATAATGATAATCAATCAAAAGGCTGCAAAAGGCTCAACGGGGCACGGTTCGCCACTGCCGCATTTAACACACGGCGGGCCCGGAAGAGCGGGTGGCGGTGAAGAAATGGGTGGAATACGCGGATTGTTGAAATATATTCAGCGTGTTGCGCTGCAAGGAGATCCTTCAACATTAACCTATATTTGCAATGAATATATTAATGGAGGCGAACACAAATCCGATAATATTCATCCATTCAAAAAATATTTTAACGAATTGCAAATAGGTGAAACTTATATAACGCACCGCCGTACGGTTACCGAAACCGATATTGTAAATTTTGCAGGAATTAGCGGGGATTATTTTTACGCACATACAGATAAAATTGCCGCTGCAGATTCAATATTTGAAAAGCGTGTTGCTCACGGTTATTTTGTTTTATCGGCAGCTGCCGGTTTATTTGTTGACCCTGCACCGGGTTCTGTTTTGGCTAACTACGGTTTGGAAGGTTTACGTTTTACACAACCGGTTTTTATTGGTGATACAATTTATGCCAAATTAACCTGCAAAAGAAAAACAAAAAAAGAGAAGCGAGAAGATGAAAAACTTCAGGGCATAGTTGAGTGGTATGTTGAAATTTATAATCAAAAAGACGAAGTAGTTGCATTATATACAATTTTTACTTTGGTTGAAAGAAAACAGAATTGAGAAATGAATAAATCGGCAGAAAATATTTTCTCACTTTTAAAAGAAATCAGCGATCCTGAAATTCCTGTCATAAATATTGTTGAAATGGGAATTGTACAAAAAGTTGATTTTATTGATGAAGAAATAATAATCTCAATTACGCCTACATACTCCGGTTGTCCGGCAATGAAAATGATTGAAGAACATATAAAGGAAATACTTTTACACAACAACATTTCAAACTTCAATATTAAAACTAGTTATTCACCTGCGTGGACAACCGATTGGCTTAGCAATGAAACAAAAAAGAAATTAGAAAATTATGGAATTTCGGCACCTGGTAAAACCGAAGATATTAACGAAATGAAAGTATTGAGTATGCAAAAAATTCATTGCCCGTATTGCAATTCCACCGATACAAAATTAACAAGTGAATTCGGTTCAACAGCCTGCAAGTCACTTCATTATTGTAATGAATGCAGCCAGCCATTTGAGCATTTTAAATGCATTTAGAACAGTAAAAAGTTTTACCGAATTAAAATATTATTTCGCTTTTTTCGAGAGATTGAACAAATCCATAACAAGGCAACTTGATAATACAACATCCGTCTTTTTAAGAAATTTAGTGAAAAGAATTTTTCCATAAAATTGCCCGCCGAAAAAAGCTGCCACAATTATCGGATATGTGTAAAGTGCAAAACCAATTCCGCCGTAAATTCTTAACAAAACAACAAAAGGAATCGGAACATGAATTGATAAAAACCATTGGACAGAGAATTTTTTAACATTTGCTCTCCAATATCCGAAAGGAATATTTATTACAAAAACTGCGAGTGTTACTAATATTAAATTCATAGTTTATTTTTCAATATCCTAATAATTAATTGATTAAATCTAAATGACAATTCCGGAGAATTTTGTAAAACAAATTTAAACAAAAAACAAAACAAAATCGAGTTATTGTCGCATTAACAACAATTCATTTGTAATTCAGTTCGGTATTCGCAAGATTGTTTGGTTGTTCAATACTGCAAATTAATTTTACTCAATTTAAGGAGACTAAAGCTCTTTAAATTATAAATATCTAATATTTGACTACATAATGAACAATGAATTTTAAGTCAGGACAGAAAAATTATTCTTAGATTACTGTTAAAGAAATGAAATGTTTTTAATTGTTCTACTTTTCCAAAAGTTTGAAATAATTGTAAAGTTCAAACTGTGCTCTTCTTTCAATATCATCTTTGTTGCCAACATATTGGTTAGTCTGCTCTTTATCAATTATTCTTGCTTTAGTGTTATCCTCAAATTGAATATCAAAAAAATCCATAATTTCTTTTTGAATTTTATGACTATAAATAGGAAATATTACTTCAATACGTCTATTTAAATTACGCCGCATCCAATCAGCAGAACCGGCATAAAATTTTTTATTACCTCCGTTATGAAAAACAAAAAAACGGGCATGCTCGAGATATTTATCGACAATACTAATAACTTTTATGTTTTCACTAAGCCCTTTAACACCCGGAATTAGACAGCAAATTCCACGAATTATCAGTTTTACTTTTACACCGGCATCGCTGGCTTCGTATAATTTATTAATTATTTTCCAATCTTCAAGACTGTTCATTTTTGCAATTATCTCAGCTTTTTTATTTTTTTTTGCAAATGATATTTCTTTGTCAATTAATTTATTAAATGCTTTTCGCATATTAAAATGTGCAACAAGTAAATGTTTAAAATCGTAATTTACTATTCTTCCGGAAAGATATTTGAATATTTCATTTGCTTCATCAATTAATCTTTTATCAGCAGTAAACATTCCGAAATCCGAATAAATTTTTGCCGTCTTCTCATTAAAATTACCGGTCCCAAAATATCCGTAGTATTTTTTTTCGCCGTTTTCATTTCTACCGACCAAAGCAATTTTGGAGTGAACTTTTAATCCGGGGAAACTATAAAAAACAGTTATCCCTGCTTTTTCCATTTCATTTGCCCAATGTATGTTTGATGCTTCGTCAAACCGGGCTTTCAGTTCAACAAACACCATAACTTTTTTTCCGTTGTGCGCAGCACGAATCATTGCTTTCACCACTTGCGATTTATCGGCAACGCGGTATTGTGTCATTTTAATGGAGGTAACATCCGGATCGGTTGCTGCATCATTTAAAAATTTAATAACATAATCAAATGAATGATATGGGAAAAACAGTGAAATATCTTTTTTTGATATCGCTTCAAAGATATTGGGGAAATTTTCAAAATCATTTTTTTTCAGCGGTGTAGTCGTTGAATAACTCAACTTGTTATTCTTAGGATACGGGAATGAGAAAAAATCATAAAAATTATGATACTTACCACCGGGGACTAAATCTTCAACGCCTAACAAAAAAGCTTCTTTTAAAAATTTTAAAATCTGCGGATGCATTTTTTCGTCATAAAGAAAACGAGACGGTACACCGGTATTTCGTCTTCGCAGACCCTTCATAATTTTAGCAAGTAAGTTGCCGCTAAATTCATCTTCAATATACATCTCCGCATCACGAGTAAGCTTAATTGAAAATACATTTTCAACATTATAAGTGCTAAAAATATCATTCAATTTAAACCGGATAATGTCATCAAGGAAAATAATATGCTTTTCATCTTCCCTTGAAGGCAGTTCAACAAAACGCGGTAAATGGTTAGTCGGAATTTCAACCAGAGCATACCTGTAAATTTTCCGTTTAGCTACTCCGGCTTTACTCGCTTTTTGTTTATTTGAAAGCCGAACGGATAAATACAATCGGTCGTTTTTCAAAAACGGAGTAATTCTTTTTTTTACGATAAGCAGAGGCTGAATATGCTCTAAAACATTATCTTCATAATAAGAATTAATAAATTTAATTTGTTTTTTTGTAAGGTCATTTTCATTCACAATGTAAATATTATTTTCAGCGAGCATCGGAATGATGTTTTCACGAAAAATTTCGCCTATTTGTTTTTGATGTTTTTGAACTATTGAATTTATCCGTATTATTAACTTTTTAGGGTCAAACTGCAATTTTTCCTGCGATTTTTTTTTCAATCCTAACAAACTTCGCAATGAAGCTACACGAACGCGGTAAAACTCATCTAAATTTGATGAATATATGGCGAGAAATCTAATCCTATCATAAAGAGGGACAGTTTTATCTTTTGCTTCCTGTAATACTCTGTAGTTAAAAGAAAGCCAACTTATTTCTCTATTAAAAAATCTTTCAACCATCCGATACTTCATCTTCCGGAATTTGATATTTCTTCGGAAATTCGTATTCAACCAAATCTCCGCTCTGAATATCAAGTTCACACCATTTTTCAAAATCAAATTTTAATTCAACAACACCGGCTGTTGGAATATTATCAATATACTTTTTTGAAAATATATTATTTAATGAAGTAACACCGGGATTGTGACCAATAATCATTATTTCATTCAAATCATCCGAAAGTGATTGAACAAAGTCAATTAAATAGCCAAGCTGTGCATCATAAAAGTTTTTTTCTATCTTTATTTTTTCAGCCGGATAGCCGATTTCGGCTGCAATTATTTTTGCAGTAGTAAAGGCTCTTTTAGCCGGACTCGAAAAAATCACTTGCGGTTTTACTTTTCTCTTTGCCAGCACTTTGCCAATCATCGGTGCATCTTTTTCGCCGTGTTTATTTAACGGTCGGTCAAAATCTGCTATACCTTGAAATTTCCAGCTTGATTTGGCGTGGCGACAGATATATAGTTTTTTCATAATTGCAAATTAGTTTAATTGATAGAATTGAATTTATTAATATAATAAGTAGCAGTAAAATTTCATACGACTTTTGTACTTTAAAATTCAACTTTAATTATTTTAGAAATTTCTAATTAAAAATTTAGCAAGAGTAAGCAGGAAAACACCTTGTTATAATTGGTTTTTATTATATTAAAGTACTAATTATTAAAGATATTTTAAATGACAAAATTATTTACGAATAATTATTATAAAATTATTTTAATCATAATGATATTTTCATTTGTGCCGAGTTTGTCAAATGGGAAATCACATCCAAATTTTGCAATATCGTTAGCAAAGTTTAATGTGCTTCATAAAGATAATACCACTTTTGAAATGCGCTTTGAATACAGGCAATATGATGATAATGTATTTGCTACCCCGTTTGGAGGCATTATGTTTAATATGCAGGGAGCATTCGATTTTTACGGTGGAGTAATGATGGATTTCCACTTATTTGGGAAGTTTTATCTTACTCCAAGTTTTGCCCCGAGTATTTATATCAAAGGACACAGCAAGGATTTAAGTCTTGCATTGGAATTCCGTTCCCAAGTAGAATTATCCTACCAAATGCCAAACGGTATCAGATTTGGAATAAATTTCAACCACATTTCAAACGGTGGATTACGTTTACCGAATGTTGGTGTTGAAAGTTTGGGAATTAGCTACGTAATGCCTTTTGAATTGTTTACTAATTAATTGAGGGAAAAATAAATTTTTATTATATTGAAAGGCCGGTTTAACGGCAAATATTTATTAACTATTTAATTATTCCAAACTACTTGCATAAATCCGGTTTTGCCGGATTTATTTTTTTAAAAGTAAATTTATTTCAATTCAATCTTTTTTATAGTGCGGTGAAGATTGCTTCTATCAATACCGGCATATTTTGCTGCTTTTGTAATATTGCCGTTAAACTTGGTAAGCAGTCTTTTCACAAATTCAATTTCAACTTTCTTGCTTGCTTCCGAAGCAGCCGCCTTTTTCAAATTCTTAAGTTCAGCCCATTTTAATTCTAAATTTCCCCAATTAACATTTGATTTGCTCTCTTTAATTATAAGGTCTCGCTCAACAAGAGATGCTTCTATTTCTTTGCCGGGCTTTAATATGGTTAGCCGGGTAAGTATGTTATTCAGTTCCCTTACGTTTCCGGGCCAATCATATTTACTAAACAGTTCAATTACTTTTTTGCTTATGATCGGAGCAGTAATATTTAATTCGCTGGAAATTGAAGCAAGGGAATATTCAATAAGTTTAGGAATATCCTCTTTACGATTTCGCAGCGGGGGAATTGAAATCGGAAAAACTTCTAACCGGTAATAAAGGTCTTCGCGGAATTTGCCTCGAAGCATAAGTTCTTTTAAGTTTTTATTTGTTGCTGCAATTATTCTTGCATCTGTTTTAATTATTTCGTTCCCTCCGAGACGCGAAAAGTCTTTGTCCTGCAAAACTCTCATTAGTTTTACTTGTGAATCCAAAGCCAGTTCAGAAACTTCATCAAGAAAGATTGTTCCTGACGAAGCGATTTCAAACTTGCCGAGTTTTCGCTTGGATGCGCCGGTAAATGCACCTTTTTCGTAGCCGAACAATTCGCTTTCAATCAAATTTCCGGGCAAAGCTCCGCAATTTACAGGTACAAATATTTCGTTGTTTCTTTTGCTGCGATTATGTATTTGGCGCGCTGCTAATTCTTTCCCTGTACCGCTTTCACCTGTAATAAGCACTGTGAAATCATTTTGGGCTATTAAATTAATTCTTTTCTTTATTTCTTGTATTACCAAACTATTCCCGATTATTTTAGCATAGGGTTTGTTTGCTTCTTCCATCAATACTGTAGATTTTTCCCTGTCAATTTTAGATTTCAAAACCTTTTCTACTAAAGCATTTAGTTCTTTAATATTTAAATTTTTAGCAACATAATTCTCAGCCCCGATTTTCATTGCTTCAACAGCTGTATCAATTGATGTGTGTTCAGTAATCATTATTACTGGTAAATTCGGGTCAATGTTCTTTATCAATTTTAAAACATCAATGCCGCTTTCTTCCCCAAGCATTAAATCAAGTAAAACCAAATCCGGATGAATTTCTTGGATTTTTTGTAACCCTTTTTCACTACTTTCTGCAATTTCGGTTTTATAATATGATTTTAGCAGAAATGTAAAATCATTTAAAAATTCAATATCGTCATCAATAAGCAGCAAAGTCGGTTTCATTTTATAATCCTTCTTTCAGTTCAATTGAAATAGTTGTTTCGTCCTGCGGTTTACTTTCTTTAACAAAAATTCGTCCGTTATATTTTCCTAAAATTTTTCTCGAAATAAATAAACCGCTGCCTTCGGTTCCAAATTCCGAAAAGCCTTTTTGAAAAATTTTATCAAAATTTATCCGTTTCAGTCCAATACCGTTATCGGTAATATCAATTACAATTTTCGGTGGTTTTTTTAATATTATAATTTTCAATTCACCTGAGGCATTTCCTTTTAATGCTTTCAATGAATTTTGGATGCAATTATCAATTACTATCCCCAAATCAAAATCTTTAATAAATGCTTTAACTCCATTATCAAAATTTTTAAATATTCTTAATTTAACATTATCCTTTTGAAACTCGTTCTTAAATTCATCAGATATTTTAAGAACAATGTTTTCGGGGCTACAGGAATTTTTACTAATAAAAGAATCTCTGATTTCCCTGATTAAAGTACCAATTACATCAAACGACTTTGCCGAATTTTTAACGGCGATAGTATTAACAGTATTGCTGTTCTCAAAATAACCAAGTGATTTTTGGGTATTGTAGATAGCTGATTTAAGTTTTTTCGTTTTTTCTATTTCAAAATTTAAAAGCTCCATATATCTTATTATTTCTTTCAATAAAGGATAAGTGATTTTAATAAAAGTGTCTTTCCTTTTTTTTATCAGCTCCAAATAGTTTGGGAATTCGTTATTATTTTGGGGTATATTATTAAAAAGCAGCTGTAAACCGGAAATATTCCGTAATGCCCATTCTCCGTGTGTAAAAAGCAATATTTTTTGAAAAAATTCAGACTCTATTTCTTCCCTGTTTTTTGCAAAGAAAGGGCTTTTTTTTAAAGTGTAGGATAAAAACAGCGGAAGACCGGCACCAAAAAAAACAGCAATTAGCGGAAAGAAAAATCGCAAGAAAAATGTGCTTCCCGTATTAGTAAATAACAGCAGCCAAAATATTGAGATATTAACAACAACAAACAGCAGCAATGTTTTTGAATTCCATTTGTATTTGGTAATCCCGATTTTTCCGCCGAAAAATATTATTAAAAAAATAAATGCTGTAATTAAAATATAAAGTTGATTTTCACTTTGTGATAAAAATCTCATTACGCTACCGGGCAGCAAATAAGCGGCTGCAATTAAACCGGTTAGCTCATGGACTTTTAAAATTTGACCCGATTTGACATTGCGAAGTATTTTAGTATTTCCTCCATAAAAATTAATTTTTATGTCATACTTCCTGTCCGGTTTAACGCCAAAATGAGCAACAAGCTGATTGAAATTATTTGCCGAAAAATTATCAGTTCCAATTTGTCGGGAACCTTTCAAATGATTTTTATCGTTCAAAAATCCAGCATCGTAAACACTTACTTTTGCACCAATTCCATCGGTGTTTGAAACAACTCCAACGGGAATTATTTCAATAAAATTTTTATTATTCAAGTTATTAATCCAAAGAACATTTTTCCCCTTCATGTAACCGAAAACATCCAAATCACCGTCTGCATCTACATCGGCTGTAATCAATCCATTTAAATACGGCTGAACGATATTGTATTCGTTGCTTGCTTCGTAAAATGTTTTTCCGGAATCATTTACAAAAAAATAATTACGCGGATTTTCCTGTGAATTAAGTGCAAAAATGAAATCAACAAATCCATCGTTATTAAAATCGCCGATAACTATTGAGCGTTTAATCGACAAGTTAACTCTAAGCTTATTCAAAGAATTAAAAGCGGTAAATTTTTTTCGTCTGAAATTTGCGTGTGAATCATTTACAAACAGAGAAAGTGTTTGTAAATCCGAAGAAGTTAAAATATCAAGGTCTCCGTCATTGTCAAAATCAAATACAACTGCACCTAATAAAGCAGCAGTTTTTTCAATCGGCAAATACTTGACGCTGAAATTTCCTGGTTGTTTTTTATCTTGAACCAGAAGTTTAACCTTTTGCCATTGTTTAATTAATAGCCAATCGTTTAATCCGTCGCCGTTAAAATCAGCAAAAATCGTGTGTTTTGTCCAACCTTTTGTTATTGCTGCATAATTTGTATCCAAATCCGTAACGCCATTCCATCTTTTGTTTATTAAAAGCAATTCATTTCCGGCTTTCAATTTACTATTGAAAAAAGTTGAAATATCCATATCAAGTTTGCCATCAGTATCAAAATCCAACGGCTGCAAATCGGTAAATGGTTTATAATATCGCGAAAAAATTCTATAATTTTTTTTAACAAATTGATTGTTTTTGTTTTGCTGATAACCGGTTAATTCGGGACCTTTTTTTGTTAAAGTAATTGTTGCTACATCCGTTAAGTTGTCTCCGTTAAAATCACCGAAATTAAATAAATACGGCGGCGGAGTTAAGAACAAGTTTACACTTTTTGTGATATCAAGGAATGGGAATGCTTGCCGGTTAATATAAAAAGACGAAGTATAATTCTGCGAACTGTTAAGTAGAAACAAATCAGGGTAATCATCATCATTTAAATAAATAAATGCTGCTCCCTTTGTATTTGAAAACGCATGCCCTTCAACTTGATAATCCGATGCTTCATCAAAAAATAAATTATGCGAAATAATTTCGCTTTTATAAATTTTATTTTTTTCTGAAATAAGTATAAATTGCTTGTTATCAAGCAATTTGAAATCATGCATTCCCAATTTATTTGGAATAGCAATTTCTATATTGCCGGCATTCAAATTTTTATTATTGATTTGGATAAACCCAAGTTTATGCTGAATTGCCGGAATAATTTTTAATGTGTCCAATTGGAATATATTATTCTGCAGCGAGTAAACATTTCCGTTCGATGTAGTAAAAATAATTTTCCCCGAATCGGAAATTATTATCGAAGCAATATCAGGGGTGATGTTATTTTCAATTTTATATTTTTTGAGAGTTTTCCCATTGAATTTATAAATCCCCTCGCCTCTTGTTCCAAGCCACATTTCAGTATCTGAAATGGCTTTTATTTTAAAATGACTTTTAAAATGCAAAACCATTTTTCGCCATTTGCCGTTAGTTAGTCGATAAAGAGTTGCCCAATCACCCGCCAAATAAATCAAATTTTTATTAAAAACTTTTATTGTGTTAATTGGATTTTTAATTATCAGACTATCTTTTGTCCATCTGCCATTATCAAAAAAATAGATTTGAGTATTCCATTTGGAATCATATCCGGTAACTATAAAGTGGTTAACACCAATTTTACCAATATGGTAACCGGAAAGATTTTTACGATTCGGCAGCGGAAATTTTTCCCATTTTAATCTTGAATAATGAAACAAATAACCGGTTTGTTCTAATAACCAAAAATCATCAACAGAATTTACGTCAACAAACTTAATTGATGAAAATTTTGGAGAAAAAATAATTTTCCATGTTACGTAATTTTTTTGTGCAAAGGAGGAAGTAAAAAAAACAAAACTTACCAATATGATAAAAATGTTTTTCATATTTATAATTTAGTAAAATGGTAAAAATAATACAAGTAAATGCTGCAGCCGTTCGCAACACTGATGTGCTAATTCGCAACTATACATTCGCATAATTGCCAAAAATTATGTTTTTGTGATAAAAACGCAGCGATAAACTTTGGAATAAATATTGTTGACTGAGAAATAAAAATAAATTAGAAATGGGTTACAATTATAAAATTTGTCCGACTTGTGATTTTTTTTGCAATAAATTGGAAAAGAAAATCTATTGCCCTAAATGCGGAAGTAAGTTAATTGAAACTTGTCCAAATTGCGGAAAGCCAATATATTTCCCGTATTCCAAATTTTGCAGCTATTGTGGTAAGCCTTACAAAACAAATAGTGGATTGAATGATTTGAAGGAAATATAGTAACAATCTTTTGATATAACTTTATAAAAATGGAGAAACTAAAATTGAAACGAATAATTGTATTTATAATCGCACTTATTTCTCTAACTCCTGCTTCACTATTTTCTCAAAACAACTTTGAAATAACAGTGATTGATTCCTTTAAATGGACTGATTATAGTGGAATAGGTGTTGAAAGTGCCGATGCAGTAGAATTTAATGGCTCAGTCTTTCTTTCTTACTATTACACGCCAAATGCATCAAATAAAAGTTATGTTTTCTTCACAAAAAAAATTGGAGGAGCTTTTTCTATTGATACTGTCGCAACAATCATACGTGATGGTAGTTTACACCATAAAGAAACAGCCATTCAAATAGACAGTTCCGGTAATCCGTGGGTTTATTATGTATATGGAGGCAACATTTTTGCAAGTAGAAAAATTGATGGGGAATGGGTAACTGACCAGATTGCTACAGATTTGTTTATTTCCAGCATTACAACCATAGAAGGGGAGCAAATACAATTGGTTTATTCTACAAAGGGACAACAACTCCAGCTCAGACTAGTACTGGCTTGATGTTTACTCAATGGAAAAACAATGCTTGGGAAACGAAAATTTTATATGAAAAACCATATGGTTGGAGAGATCCGTCTCCAAGTGCAGTGCAAGTTGGGAATGATATTTATGTAAGTTTTATTACAATAAGCGGTTCACCTGATAGTGTTATTGTTCATGTATTGAAAGGAAATAATGGCAACTGGGAACAAGATTTCTCAGATGTTGTTGTTGGGCAAGTTGGCGGAGCTTATATATCTGATAGAGGGATGTTAGGAAAATCAGAGAATGGAAATGTCTTATTATGGAGAGAATACGGCCGTACTGATTTAGGGGAAGGCTTGGGTTGGAGATTGTTTGAAAAGGATATAAATGGGTGGCACAGAATTCAACTGCAATCGCCACCTAATGGATTTATGGGATGGCCGCAAGGTTCAAATATTGTAGTAACAAGCAATAAAACTTTGGTAATGGTTTCGGAAAGCAATGGATTTGGCACAAAAATTAGCTGGGTTAAACCAGATGGAAGTTGTGGGGTAAATGACAAACTTCCACGATGGGAATGGAACCCATTTAGTGTTTGGTTACAGGATATTGTTACTATTGGTGATAATATTTGTATTTATTACGTAAACGGTGCTGCTTACAATTACGATTATCCTGTAACATTTAAAGAAGCAAAAATAAATATTAATGATTTAGTTACTGGTATAGAGATAAACGAAAATAATTTACCAACTAAATTTTCACTATCTCAAAACTACCCGAATCCATTCAATCCAAGTACAACAATAAATTATTCATTACCAAAGAGCAGAAATGTAACACTAAAAGTTTTTGATATTCTGGGACAAGAGGTTACTACATTGGTAAATGAAAAACAGTCAGCCGGAAAATACGAAGTAAAATTTGATGCGGATAATCTGAGTTCGGGGATTTACTTCTACAGATTGAAAGCGAATAATTTATGGAAAACAAAAAAGATGATTCTTTTAAAATAGTATCAAATGACCATGGGAGCGGTTAAGTTGTTTATAATAAATAACTTAACAGATTAAATAAAAAATGACAAAAATAAATAACAAACAAAA
>Ga0114931_10002949_pt1 | contig 21571 bp, 24 predicted proteins | sample 2SBtaG_FD_89579 | JGI IMG/M metagenome (GOLD analysis project Ga0114931, IMG submission 89579) | Deep subsurface microbial communities from Kolumbo volcano to uncover new lineages of life (NeLLi) - 2SBTROV14_V59a metaG | ecosystem: Environmental > Aquatic > Marine > Volcanic | place: Kolumbo...
GTGCTGCCGCTCGAGCCCAAGGACTACGGCGGCAGCGGCTACAGCTGTCGCGACCTCGAGGGCCACGTCTGGAGCTTCGGGGACTACGACCCCTACGCCGGCTGAGCCCGTCTCTCCGCCGACCCGCTCCGCGGGGTTCGAGAGGGGTCCGCCGTCAGGCCACGAGGTACAGAAACTCCTCCTGGACGAGTCAGGCCACGAGGTACAGAAACTCCTCCTGGACGACCTTGCCGTTCGCGACGGTGTAGAGGCCGACCTCTCGGAGCCGGGTTCGCTCGCCACTGGCTTTGGGCGTGATCTCGAGGTCGAAATCGACCACGAACTGGTCGTTTCGGTGCCCCACGTACGGGCCGATGGCCTTCGACGCGTGCACCTCGTGGTTGTCGTACCACCAGACGCTCTTGCCGCGTACGGCCGCGATGCCCTCCATCCGGGCCGGGATCTCGCCGCTGCCCTGGCCTTCGATGCTCACGATCTTCTCGTCGTAAAGGGAGTCGACGGCCTCGAGGCCCTTGCCTTCGTTGCAGAGCTGGACGAGCCGGGTTCCGATCTCGATTGCAGACATGACGTCTCCTTGCCCGACGGGCGTGAGGGGTGCAGCGTCGCAATGACCCGACGCCGGCCGATCGTCGGCGCCGCGCGTCCGGCGCAGCCTACCGGCCATCGGGCTGCCCGGCGCGAATCGATTCGGGTGGCTTCACGCGGGCCACTCAGGGGCTGCGGGGCCCGAGCGGGACGAGCCGGACCGCCAGCGAACGGGAGGCGTCCACGAACGCCCCGACCCAACGATCGCGCAGCCCATACTTCCTGCGGAGGGCGGAGCGAACCCACGCCGACCGTTCCGGAGCCGACTCGGCCCGGTAGCCGGCCGTCGGCGCGCCGGCACGCTCCAGGGTGAGGTCGGGTCGCTGGCCGATGTCTACGTACCAGGGACTCTCCGGCGTTCCCGCCTCGAGCCAGAGGACGCCGTCCCGCTCGACGAACCAGACGTGGGTCGTTCGCAGGGCGCCGTCGGGCGCGTGCGTGGTGATGCGTGCGACGCCGCTCGATTCCAGCGCCCACCACGTGAAGCCCACGCCCAGGACGGCGAGCGAGACGACCGCCCCGAGCACGTGCTTCATCGATCCAGACCTCCTCGGTGCGCCGGCACGGGCAGCGGCACGCTGGAAGATGCCACATACTCGAACTCGGGCTGCGGGAGGATGCGTTTGCGGTTCGCGATCATCGGTGCGGGGATGTCCGGCATCCTCGCCGCCATCAAGCTCCGGGAAGCCGGCTTCGACGACTTCGTCCTCTACGAGAAGGCCGACCGGCTGGGTGGGACCTGGCGCGAGAACCGCTACCCGGGGATCTCCTGCGACGTCCCGTCCCATCTCTACAGCTACTCCTTCGAGCCCAATCCCGAGTGGAGCCACCGCTATTCGCCGGGGGCCGAGATCCAGGCCTACTTCGAGCGCGTCGCCCGCGAGCGAGGTGTGGTGGGGGCGATCCGTTTCGGCGAAGAGGTGACACGCTGCCGGTTCACCGACGGGCGCTGGCAGATCGAGACCTCGAGCGGCCAGCGCGACGAGGCCGACTTCGTGATCGCGGCCACCGGGGTGCTCCACGTCCCGAACGTCCCCGACCTCCCGGGTCTCGCCGACTTCGAAGGCGCGCTGTTCCACAGTGCCCGCTGGGACCCGTCCGCTCCGCTCGAGTCGCGCCGTCTGGGGATCGTCGGCAGCGGCTCGACGGCCGTCCAGATCGTCTCGGCCGTGGTCGACCGCGTCGCGGCGCTGTCGCTCTTCCAGCGCACGGCCCAGTGGATCCTGCCCCAGGAGAACCTGCCCTACGGGGACGACGAGAAGGCGGCCTTTCGCGCTCACCCGGAGCTCATGCACAAGCTCCACGAGGACCTCTCGCGCCTGTTCGCGGAGGGTTTCTCCAACGCCGTCGTCGACGCCGACTCGCCGCAGATGAAGAGGATCGAGGAGCTGTGCCGTGCGAATCTCGAGGACAGCGTCCTCGATCCGGTCCTGCGCGAGCGGCTTCGGCCCGACTACCGGGCCGCCTGCAAGCGGTTGATCGTCTCGCCCGACTTCTACCAGGCCATCCAGAAGCCGAACGCCATGCTGGTGACCGACGGAATCGAGCGAGTGGAAGCGGCGGGCGTGCGCACGAAGGACGGGCGTCTCCACGCGCTCGACACGCTGGTCCTGGCGACGGGCTTCCAGGTCGATCGCTTCATGCGCCCCATGGAGATCGTGGGTCGGAACGGGAGGATGCTCGAGGAGGCCTGGTCCGAACGTCCGGTGGCCTATCTGTCGATCTCGATTCCCGAGTTTCCGAACCTCTTCATGCTCAATGGGCCGAACGGTCCGGTCGGAAACTTCTCCTTGATCGAGGTCGCCGAGATCCAGTTCGCCTACATCCACCAGCTCGTGGAGCAGGTCCGCTCGGGGCGCTGCCGCGAGCTCAGCGCCCGAGCCGATGCGACGCTCGAGTTCGACTCACGGCGCGTGGAGGCGGCCAAGAAGACCGTCTGGACCACGGGCTGTCGGAGCTGGTATCTGGACGATCGGGGCATTCCCGCGACCTGGCCCTGGACCTTCGACCGCTTCCGCCAGGTGATGGCGCAGCCGGACCTCGGCGCCTACGAGCTGCGGGGTCCGGGCGGCTCCGAAGGCCCCGGCCAGAGAACCGCGTCGGAGGTTCCCTAGCCGGCTCGAGAACGGCCTCGGAGGCTCCCTAGCGTCCCTTCCAGTCGGGCTCGCGCTTCTGGGCGAAGGCGAGCGCACCTTCGCGGGCATCGGCCGAAGCGAAGATCGTGGCGGCGTCTCCGGCCTGCAGCTCCCAGAACTCGGCCTCGGTGCGTCCTTGCATCTCGCGCAGGAGCTTCTTCGAGAGGGCGAGTGAGAGCGGCGCGTTCTTTGCGATTCGTCCGGCCAGCTCGAGTGCTGCATCGAGGGCCTTCCCGGGCTCGGCGAGCCGGTCGACGAGCCCGAGGTCGAGGGCCTGCTCGGCGTCGATCGGCTCGGCTGTGAGCGCGAGCTCCATGGCCTTGCCGAGGCCCACGCGCCGCGGAAGGCGCAGCAGGGCGCCGCCCGCCGCGAACAGTCCGCGCTTCGCCTCCGGGATGCCGAGCCGCACGTTCCGGGCCGCGACGATCAGGTCGCAGGTCAGCGCGATCTCGAGCCCACCTGCCAGGGCGAATCCCTCCACGGCCGCGACCAGCGGCTTTGCGCTGCCGTCCTGGAGGAACCTTCCGAAGTTGCGCGGCGGCCCCTCCGCGGCGAAGGCCTTCAGGTCCATCCCGGCGGAGAACCCCTTGCCGGCGCCCGTCAGGATCCCGAGCGAGAGCGACTCGTCCGCGTCGAGCCCCGCCATGGCTTCGACCAGCGCGTCGCCGAGCGCATTGTCCACGGCGTTTCGCGCCTCGGGCCGGTTCAGGGTGATCACCAGGACCCGGCCGTGGGCCTCGGTCAGGACTTCGTCCGCCACGCTTCTACCTCGCGAGCAGGGCCTTCGTGTAGGCCTCGTCGTTGAACCCGACGATCACGGTCTTGCCGCGCCGCAGGGTCGGAGCCCGAAGGTTGCCCGTGGGGCCGAGCATGGCGTCGACGACCTCCTTGCCGGCCGAGCCGCCTTCGAACTCGCTGAGCTTCTTCCCCTTGGCGACGATCACCCGGGAGGCTGCGCGGGCCATGGCCGCCGCGTCCCGGCGGCCGAGCTTGGCGCTGGCCGAGACCGTCTCCCTCGACTCGATTCCGTTGGCGTCCAGGAACTTGGACGCTCGCGTGCAGGACGTTCAGCCCTTGCGGTGATAGTACCAGTCGATCTTCCGGGCCATGGCTCCTCCTCGCTTCGGCCGGCGGATGGGCCCCCCCGGCGCCGCCCACAGCGTATCATTCCGCCCCGGACGGCGCGCGCGGATTCGCGGCGCGTCCGACCGGGCCGGCGCCGGCCGGGCGGATGCGCCACCCTGGGAGCGCGGCCGTCTCCGACGGGCGGTCGAAGGATCGGGAGAGAGACCGATGGGCACCCAACCGAGCTACGAGATCCAGGGCCGGACGGTGACGCTTCCCTGCGAGGTTCGCGACGCGTCGTCGGGCACCGCCGTCTACGCCGTCTCTGCGCGCGAGGCCCAGCGCCTCGTTCCCGAGGCCTTCGAGGTGCTGGAGCCGACGCCCGGCACCACCCAGCTGTCGCTCCTGATGGTGGACTACCGCGACAACGACCTCGGCGACTACGACGAGGTCGGGATCGTCTTCTTCGTGAAGCCGCGGGGCGCCGCGGACGAGCGTGCCGGGACCTACATCCACCAGCTGCCCGTGAACCAGGGCTTCACCTGCGAGGCGGGCTGCCGGATCTGGGGCTTCCCGAAGTCGGTCCAGGAGATCGACGTCGAGTACGCCCCGAGCAGCGCGACCTGCCGGCTCGTGATGGAGGGTCGGCACGTCTTCACGCTCACGGTGCCACGCGGTGGCCGCGACGAGACGCCCGACTCAGCGAGCACCGGCTACACCTTGATCGACGGGGTGCCCCATGCGAGTTCCTTCATCCGGGGTGGGCGCGGCGAGCAGACGCGACCCGGTGGCGAAGGCGTTCGGCTCGAGCTCGGCGATCATCCGCTGGCGGAGGACCTGCGCAAGCTCGGCCTTCCCAAGGATCCGATCCTCAGCAACTGGTGCGAGCACATGCGCGGGAGCTTCGGTCCGTCGACGCCCCTCTAGGACGTCGCGAGACCCGGCCGACCGGCCCACATTCCAAAGTGGCGATTCCGTGGCAGGTGCTGGAGCGCAGCGATACCCGAGACGGCCTGCTCGAGCTGCGTCGGCGCGGCCAGGACGACTTCCTCGTCTGCCTGGCCGGGCGCGTCCTCATGAACAGCCGCGAGAGCCGCTCCGAACGCGCGCTGGCGACGAGCGCTTGCGCGCGGCTGGTGGGCCACTCGGCCCCGAGCCTGCTACTCGGTGGCCTCGGCATGGGCCTGACCCTGCGTGCAGCCCTCGACGCCCTGCCCGCGGATGCCCGTGTCTCCGTGGCCGAGCTGAATCCCGTGATGGCCGAGTGGTGCCGCGGCCCGCTCGCCGAGCTGAACGCTCGCGCTTGTGACGACCCGCGCGTCGAGATCGTCTTCGAGGACGTCGCGCGCAGGATCGCGAAGAGCCGGAAGCTCCATGGCATCCTGCTCGATCTCTACCAAGGTCCACACGGGCGTACGCCGCGCAGGGATCCCGTCTATGGCCATGCCGCACTCCAGCGCGCTCGCGCGGCGCTCGTGCCCGGGGGCGTGCTCGCCGTCTGGAGCGAAGACCCGGATGCCGCCTTCGAGACACGGCTTCGCAAAGCGCGTTTCGAGGTCAGTCGCGAGCGTCCGGGCCGGGGCGGCCGACGCCATGCCGTGACGGTTGCGGTCCGACCGGCGCGTTAGGGCAGGGGGCGCCTCCCGAGGTGGGCCGGGACCAGCGGCGGGTCGCCCGAGACGAAGGGCCGCATGCGCGCCAGCCACGCCATGAGCTCCGGATATTCGGCGATCTCGCGCGCGCCGTGGAAGTCGTATGCCCAGTAGAGGGCGAACTGTGGGTACGCGGAGAAGTCCGGCAGCGAGGGAGCCGTGCGCCCGCACACGAAAGGCCCTCCATCGAGGTGGCCGAGGAACGCCTCGTTGAGCGCGCGCTTCGATTCGGCGAGTGGAAGGCCATCGTTCGCCCGGGCCACCAGGCGCCGGACGAAGCCGACCCTCGGAACCAGCAGCGGCCAGACCGCGCGCACGATCCACGGGAGCCCGCCGTTCGCGGTCCGGGCCATGACCGATCCGAGCCGCCAACCGTTTCGGAAACGGTCGAGGCCCGGCCCCGGATAGGCGCGGAAGCTCCCCGGGATCAGCCGATCGGAGATCCAGGCGTCGACCTTCAGGAGCTGCTCGCGCTCGGCGCCCGGCCCGGGCAGCAGACGCTGCGTTTCGGGGAAGCGCTCGTCCAGCCACAGGCCGATCGGGGTCGAATCGGCGCGGCTCTCCTGGCCGATGCGGACCACCGGGACCTGGTGGCCCAGCGGAAGCTCCCGCCTCACACGCAGGGGGTTGACATAGAAGCACTCGAAGTCGAGCTGCTTGTAGAGCAGGAAGGCGTGCACCTTTGCCGCGAAAGGACTCATGGCGTAGCTGTAGAGCGTGACGCGCTCCGATCCCTGGACCATGGGGAATCCCCTCTCCCGAAGCCCGCGTTCCCCGGGGCGCGCCGACTCTACCAGACGGACGGAGCCGGGGGGCGGAGCGGCTGGCGCCGCCTCGTGCCGCCCGGTATCTACGGTCTCGCCTTCCGAAGGGACAACCTTGCTCACGCCCGGTCTCCTGCTCGTCCGTCCGTCCGTCCGCCTCGTGCTGGCCGTGGGGTTGCTGGCCGCCCTCTCACCCGGGGCCGGTTGCGGGGGGGACCGGTCGGCGCCCGAGCCGGCTCCCACGGCGGCTGCTCCGGCGCTGAGCGCAGCCGAGCGCGATCATCTGTCGGCGCTCGGCTACGTCTACTTCGCCGCGGAGGAAGCCGGTGACCGAGACGGCGTCGTGCGCTACGACCCCGAGCGCACCGCGCCCGGCTACAGCCTCTACTCCATCCGCTACCGCTGTCGCGCGGAGCTGATCGACTTGGACGGCACCCTGGTGAACGCCTGGGAGCGACGGCCCTGTCAGTTCTGGTCGACGGCCACGCTGCTCCCTTCCGGCGATCTTCTCGTCACCGGGCAGGATCCCGTCGCCGAGGGCGAGGAGGGTCTCGATGCCATGTACCTCCTGCGGCTCGGCTGGGACGGTCACGTGGTCTTCAAGGCCGCGATTCCGGCCCACCACGATGCCGAACTCACTCCCCGGGGCCAGATCCTCACCCTCGTGGGGCACTACCGGGCCGTTCCACGGGTCTACCCCGATGCCCGAGTGAAGGACGAACTCCTGACCCTGCTGTCGCCGGCCGGCCGGGTGCTCGAGCAGGCCTCGATCCTCGACATGCTGCAGCGCACGCCCGATCTGCTTCGGATCCGGCGCGTGGCGGCCCGCCATCGCGCCGGCCACGACGAGGTGGAGCTCTTTCACGCCAACTCCGTCGAGTGGATGCATCGTCCCGGCCTCGCAGCGCGTAGCCCGATCTATGGTGAGAACAACCTTCTCACGTGTCTTCGCAATCAGGACGTGATCGTCATCTTCGACTGGCTGCAGAAGAAGCTCGTCTGGGCGTGGGGGCGAGGGGAGCTCGAGTTCCCGCACCACCCGACGGTGCTCGACGATGGGCACATCCTGGTATTCGACAATGGCTTCCGAAGCGGGCGCTCCCGGATCCTGGAGGTCGACCCGCTGTCCGATCGGATCGTATGGCAGTACGCCGGGAACGAGCGCGAACCGTTCTTCAGCAAGAACCGCGGATCGAACCAGCGTCTGCCCAACGGGAACACCCTGATCGCCGACTCGGACAGCGGGCGCGCCTTCGAGGTGACGCGCGAGGGCGAGATCGTCTGGGAATTCCTGGTTCCCTACCGGAGCGACGATGGACACCGGGCCACCCTGGAACGCATCCACCGCTATCCGCGCGGCCCGATCGACTCGCTCCCGCCGATGTCGCGCGACTGAGTCCGCTCAGCCCAGGGCCAGGATCGCGTGGAGGCCGGCGGCTCCCAGCAGGATCGGACAGACCGCGTAGAGCGCCGCGGCACGGGCGAAGCGACGCCGCTCGAAGCGTACCGTCGAAGGTCCGCCGCTCCTGGGTCGGGCCAGCAGGACCGGAAGGGCGAGCAGCAGCACGACGGTCACGAGAACGTGCCGAGGCAACATGTGCATGTGGCTCAAGGCGTGCTGCGGCATCAGGAACACCCAGACTGCGGGCGCAGCGACGGCGAGCCCCGCGCCCACGACGGCGACGGGGACCGCCCGTGCGCTGGCGAGCGCCCGAAAGCCGCGCGTCGCCATCAGGCCGACCCCGCCCATCCCGGCTGCCGCCAGCAGCCCCAGGCTGCTCCAGCGCGGCAGGCCGAACTGCTGGTACAGCATCGCGGTCAGGCGAAGCCGCGGCGGGTGGTGGACGGAAAAGTCCGAACCCAGGATGGCTGCGAGCGCGGGCCGCCGCGCGTAGGCTTGCTGCAGACGCTGGAGGTCCAGCTCGATGAAGCGCCCGTACTCGGGGTTGATCCGGCTGGCACCTCCGGCGTTGGCGCGGGCCGCCGCCGCACCCAGCAAGTCGCGGGCCGCCCGATCCCAGCTGTCGAAGAAGAGGGCAAGCTGGATCAGATGGGCCAGTACCGCCAACGCCGCGCCCGAGACGAACTTGAGAGCGTCCAGACCCGCCGTCGCCGCGGCATCGACCAGGGGCGTCTCTTCATTTCGCGCCAATACCAGCCAACGGACGGTCAGCACGGTCACGGCCTGGCCCGGAAGCCAGTCGTAGCCGATCCAGCCAGCAGCGAACCCGAGCGGGAACAGCAGCCAGCTGCTGCTCGGCGTCACGCGGACCGCCGTGGCGACGAGCAGGAGCACCATCGAGAATGCGTAGGAGTGCTCGTGCAGTGCACCCATCCACAACAGGGCGGCCGGCTGCAGGAGCAGCACCACGACGGCGGCCACGACCCAGATGCGCAGGCCTCGGGTCGGCGCCCACGAGGCCAGGACCCATGCCAGGAGGCCGAAGCACAGCGCGGCGATGCCGACGGGTACGAAGCGCATGGACGTCGGTTCGAGTCCCGCGGCGGTCATGGCCGCCACGAGGTAGAGCGGCCCGTTCGGGAAGTGCGTGTACTCGACGATGCCGAATCGTTGGTGGCCGGCCGCCAGCTCGTGCCCCTCGGCCAGGGTGATCTGCTCGGAGTAGCGGCCGGTCTCGATCCGGCCGAGCCCGGTCGAGCCCGCGACGAACACCCCGAGCGTCACGAGCAGCGCCAGGGCCAGGGGCGCGGCCCGTCCGTCGGCCTGCTTCGCCCGACCGATCGCTTCGTCCCGCTGCATTAGACCACGTAGGGCGGCCACTCTGGACCGCCGTGCCGAGCTGGCTCGAACAGGTTCTGGATACAGAGGTTGTTGCCGCCACACGGCGCGGTCTCGGCGAGATGGACGCAGGGCGAGCAGGGAAGCTTGCGGTAGACCACCTCCTCCTCGAGACCGAGGACGGGCTTCAAGCGCGTCGCGGGGTCGGTCGGGCCCCACCACGAGACGCAACGGAGTCCGAACAGGCGAGCGTAGTGGAGGAGTGCCGAATCGATGCCCCAGTATTCCGAGGCATCGGCGAGCTCGGTCAGGCTCTGGGGCAAGCTGAGCTCGCCGCAGCGGTTCTCGTAGCGGTTCTGGGGCAGGGCGGCTCGCACCTCGTCGATGATCCGGTCCGAGAGGCCGCGGTCGCGGGCCGCCCCGAGGAACACGAAGTCGCGGCCTTCGGCTCCATCGGCGCGCTCGAGGAAGATCTTCCGCCAGTGCTCCGGCCGGAGCATCCGCTCACGGGCCAGCTCCGAGCACGCGGCGCCGACGCACACCCGGTCCCGGGGCCGTTCGGGTCCTGCGGCCGGCAGGAGTGCGCGGACGCGCCGGCCGCATTCGCCCGGGCTCGCAGGCTCGGCCCCCAGCAGCTCCACGGCTTTCTCGTAGAAGAAGTAGCTGACCGAGAAGCGGTTGAAGAAGATGAGATGGGTGTGCAGGCCGCGTCGCCAGAAGACGTCGTGCAGGAAGAATCCGAGCCGATTCCGAGCGCAGGTGAGGACCGAGAAGACCGTCGAGAGCCGGCTGTGGACCTCGAGGTCGATCACCGTGTCGACCCGGAAGCAGCCGAGCCAGGCGCGGATCGCGCTTCGCACGAGCCGCAGCGCGCTGGAGTCGTCCACGACCAGAATGCGGTCGAAGATGCCGATCGTCTCCGCGAAGGGCACGACCTCGCGGGAGCACAGCAGCGAGAGCTTCACGTCGGGATGTCCTTCACGCAGCCCCAGCAGCGCCGGAAAGGCGAGCAACAGGCTCCCCCCGCCCACCAACTTCTGGACGCAGACCTCGCGCCCGACACGCAGCGCGTGATCGCGCTTCAGGAGCCGGCCGATCCCGGCGACGACCGGACGCAGCAGGAAGATCAGCAGGCCGCCGAGGTAGTAGTCGAGGCGTTGCTTCTGCCCGAGATTCATCCCGTCGCCGGTCCGAGATTCACGGCGCCCTCCGAAACGTCAGCCCCATCTGGCCTAGGTTAAAGTACAGGCGCACCCCGCCGAGCGCCTTCATGGAGCTCGCGAGCGGCGCCAGGGCGGGGAACTTGTGGCCAAGATGCGAAGCGACCATCGCACCCGACACGTACTTTCCGGGATGGAACTCCGACGTGAGCTCGAAGCCGTGCCGGGCGAAGATCTCCGTGAGGCCGGCCCGGGACCAGTGAAAGGCATGGTCTGGAAGCTTGTGGGGCCAGAGCCGCCCGAGCGCGCGCTCCGAGGCCGAGGCGGCCTCGGGGGCCACCACCAGGGCCCGGGCCTCGGGCGCAGAGCTGACGGCCATCCACTCGAGGAACCCGGCCGGCTCCGGCAGGTGCTCGAAGCTGTCGAGCAGCAGCCAGACGTCGACCGGCGCGGGCAGACGCTCGGGGAGCTCGTCGAAGGCGAACACCTCCGGCCCCGCGAGCGCTCGGGCCCGAACCAGGTTCTCGGTGACTGCTTCGATGCCGAAGGTGCGGCCCGCGCGTCGGGAAACGAACGCCAGACAGTGGGCTCCGCCGAAGCCCACCTCGCAGACCGTCCTGCCTTCGACGTCGATTCCGCAATCGGCGAGCCAACGCTCGAGGGTGCGTCGCTTCATGGCGCCCGTCGCCTCGTCGAAGTGCCCGCGCAGCTCGGGGTAGGAGACGTCGTAGCGGAAGGACTTCCCGACGAAATCGGCGTCGAAGAAGGACCCGCACCGGCGGCATTGGAGGCGGTATCCCCGGGTGAGGAGCGCCTCTCGTCCATGTCCACAGGGCGGTTCGCCGACCATGTCCTCTGAGGGCCGACGCGGCGACGGAGGGCCCGGGGCCTTCGTCGAGCGCGCGCTGTTTCGCCATCCGCGACTCTACCAGATCAAGCGCTTCCTGATCGAGGACCTGCTCTGGCGCTTCCTGCTGTCCGGAATCCTGCGTCTCGATGCACATCCCCTTCCGGATCTGCGCGAGACGTTCGCCGACCGGCGGGTCCTGGTCGGAGCGTGTGGCCCGGGCGACGACATCACCGGGCCGCGCGTCGAGGGCGCGGCCCAGGTGACGGCCTTCGACCTGTCGCCAGGCTTCGCGCGCGTCTGTGCCCGACGTCGTCCCGAGTGGCAGGTCTACTGCGGCGACCTGCTGGACATTCCCCACGAGGACGCTGCCTTCGACGTGAGCGTGCTCTATTCGAGCCTGCACCACGTACCGGACGATGCGGCGAGAGTGCTCCGCGAAGTCGCTCGGGTGACCCGCGGGCGAATCGTCCTGCTCGAAGGCCTGGTCCCCGAGCGAGGCCTCGCACGTCTCCTGCTGCTGGTCTGGTATCGCCTCGTCGACGGGGGACACCACTACTACACCGAGGCGGAGCTGGTCGAGCGGATCGAGCGACTGGACCTGCGCATCGAATCGAGTGGCCGCCATGGTCCGATCCGCCACATGTGGCTCGCGGAGCTCGAGCGTGTGGGTCCGGAGCCCTAGCAGACGGCCACCAGGGCGGGGGACCTCGGGGTCCCGCCTCCCCCCGACCGACCCTAGCGGTCGGAGCCTTCGACCCAGGCGCGGATCAGGTGGTGGGCCACGGCGAAGGGTGGCGGCACCGTCAGCGTGCACCCGGCGCCCGCGAGCGCCTCGAGAACTTCCGCGCGGCGGAACCAACGCGCCTCCGCGATCTCCGCAGGGTCGATCCGGATGGCCTCGCTGGTCGCCTCGCCGATGCATCCGATCATGAGCGACGAGGGAAACGGCCAGGGCTGAGACGCCCGATAGCGGACCGGGCCCACCCGGACACCCGTCTCCTCCAGGACCTCGCGGCGCACGGCCTCCTCCAGGGTCTCCCCCGGCTCGACGAAGCCCGCGAGCGCCGAGAACATCGCTTCCGGCCAGCCCGGACTCCGGCCCAGCAGGCAACGGTCGCCTCGCACGACGACCGCGATCGCCACCGGGTCGGTCCGCGGAAAGTGCTCGGCGGCGCACGCGATGCAGCGGCGATGGGAGCCCCCACGTTCGGGCACGGTCTTCTCGCCACAGGCTGCGCAGAAGCGGTGGCGTCCATGCCAGTCCACGAGCGAGCGCGCCTGAGCGGCGATGGCCGCGTCGGCCGGAGCGAGCTGGCCGGCGACGGATCGGAGCGGCTCGAAGCGTGCCACGTCCGCCACGCCGAGGGTGCCCTCGGGATCGCTCACCAACGACACGTCGACGGCGAAGTGCGCGACGCCGGCATCGACGCCCAGCAGCACCGGCGGAGCTGGGGCCTCCAGACCCGCGAGCAGCTTCTGGGTCGCCCAGGCGAGGGAACGCGGCGGGCCGAGCTTGACGAGCGGCTCGAGCCGCCATAAGGGCAGGAAGCGGGTCGACTCGTCCTTGCGCTGCGCCGCGAGCCACTCGGCGTCGCGTCGTTCCACGGCAACGCGGTCGAGCGGGTTGCCCGAGAAGGTGATCGAGTTCGTCACGGCGCGAACCTTAGCGGCAAACGGTCTCGGCCGGGCGAGCGGCCGTCCTTCCCCTGCCGCTCAGCGATCCGGCCGTTCGCTCACGGGCCGGCCCGCCGAGCCGGGCAACCGGGCCCGAGCCCGGCCCTCTGCAGCGTCCTCGAGCAGGGCGTCGAGATCACGGTAGGCGTAGACGGTCGGCGCGCGGTTCTGCATCAGGCCGCCCGTGTCCGCGGTGGGGCCATAGGTGCTGTGAAGCTCACGCCCGAGAACCCGCAGCAGGCAGGTCTGTTGTCCGCGATGGTGAGCGGTGTGCGCGATCCGCCGGACCATCACCCAGGCTCGCGAGCGGGTCACGTCGAAGAACTCGACGGTGCCGGCCCACCATGTCTGGTCGCGCACGCGAAGCGCGGAAAGGCGACGTCCCGAGTCCACCGCGTACCGCTCGAGGAACGGAACGCGCTCTTCCACCTCGGGAAGCGGCGGGGCGCCCACGTCGATCTCGAGAATCCGGGAGAACCAGAGGTCCTCGCTCACGCATTGGTGGACCATGTGCTCGAGCACACTCCGGCCTCGACGATCGATGGGATGGGGACGCACGTCCAGATCCTCGTCGCGGAACTGGCTCCAGACGGAAAGGGTCTTCAGGCGTTCGGTCTCGTAGGTCTCGATCAGGTAGTCGTAGGGCATGTCCCAGCCTACCATCGGTCCCGAGTCGCAGTCCTGCCGTCGGCTCTGCACCGACGCGCCGACCGCATTCCGTACAATTGCGTAGCGGAGCACGTCCTCCCGGTTTCGATCTGAAACGGCGTCGCAAACCGGCCGCGTGGCGGTCAACCGCGCCCGGAATCCTGCCGATACGCTGGGCGAACCTTCATGATTTCCGTGCGCGTCGAACGCGCTCCGGGGAGCGGCCTGCGTCCATGGACATTGCCACCCTGATCGGCCTTCTGGTGGCCTTCGGAACCATCTTTGTCGCGATGTTCCTCGGCGGGTCGATGGATGCGTTCATCAACGCCCCGTCCATCGTTCTCGTCGTGGGCGGAACCATCGGCGTCACCTTGATCAACCAGAGCCTGGTCCACGTCCTGGGCGCCTTCCGGGTGATGATGAACGCCTTCTTCGACAAGAGCATGGATGCGAGCGAGCTGGTCCCGACGATCATCGAGCTCGCAACCAAGGCCAGGAAGGACGGCGTCGTCTCCCTCGAGAACGAGCCCATCGCAGATTCCTTCATCGCGCGCGGCGTCCGGCTCGGCGCAGACGGCCTGAGCCCGGAAATGGTGAAGGCGACGCTCACGGCCGAGCTCATCTCCCTCCGGGACCGCCACGAGCGCGGCCATCGGATCTTCCGATTCATGGGCGCCACCGCGCCCGCCATGGGAATGATCGGAACCCTCGTCGGCCTGGTCCAGATGCTCCGGACCCTCGACGACCCCGACAAGATCGGTCCCTCGATGGCCGTGGCTCTGCTCACCACGATGTACGGCGCGATCCTGGCCTTCGTGGTCTTCAACCCGATCGCCGAGAAGCTGTCGAACCGGACCACCGAAGAGATGTCCGCGAAGACGCTGGCCATCGCCGGAATCGAGTCGATCCTCAAGGGCGACAACACCCTCGTCATCCAGTCGAAGCTCGATGCCTACCTGGCGCCGGGCCAGCGCGAGGACAAGGAGGCCGCATGAGCCTCGACGACCTCGGCGGCGACTCGTCGCCGACGGAAGAGGGCGCGCCCGCCTGGATGGCCACCATGGCGGACATGTTCAGCCTGCTCCTCACCTTCTTCGTCCTGCTGCTCTCCTTCGCCAACATGGACGTCGTCGAGTTTCGGATGATGCTCGGCTCCGTGCGGGACGCATTCGGCGTGCAGACGCCACACCCCGGCGACATCCAGGCGCGCGCGACCTCGCCCGTGGAGTTCTCGGACGCGGAATCGACGCCCTACCTGGACGTGCTGGACCTGTAGACCCAGGCCGATGCGGACGCCTCGTCGAAGGCCGACGCCGCCATGGTGGAGGAGCTGAAGGAGGCCGTGGAACGCCTGGACCTCGGTCGGATGGTGGACGTGATCGGAAGTCGCCGCGGCGTGGTGGTCCGGGTGAAGGGGCAGCTGTTGTTCGGGCCCGCTTCGGCGAGCCTCCGGCCCGAAGCGCTCGTCTTCCTGGACGAGATCGCGCGGCTCACGAAGATCTTCTCCCATAGCCTCTCGGTGGAGGGCCACAGCGACGACGTTGCGATCAAGACGAAGGAGTTTCCATCGAACTGGGATCTCTCGGCCGAGCGCGCGATCGCGGCGGTCCGCTACATGATCGACGCGGGCCCGCTCGATCCAAAGCTCCTGTCGGTGGTCGCCTACGGCGACACACGTCCGATCGTGGCGAACGATTCGCCGGAGCATCGCGCACAGAATCGTCGCGTCGAGTTCGTCTACCAGCGCGAAGCGCCCAAGTCTCCGGATCCGCCCGACGATCCAATCTGAACGGTCCAGCTCCCCTCGCGCCCCACCGCGGCGTCGCAGCCCGCCGCTTCGTTCCGAATCGGAACGCGTGCTTCGCGCGACGTCACCCTCCCTCCGCCGTCCATCCCGCCGATTGCCCAGGCGCAGCCGTGCAGACGTCGTAGAGCCGTTACGTAGAACTACTCGTTTTGCGCAAACGGTCGCAGAATCGGCGGCCTTCCTCTCAAGCTGCATGGGTCCGCACCGATCCAAGGGCCAACTGTGCCGAGCGCATGCCGCAAGACGAAACGTCCTTGCGATTCGGAATCCCCCGGGATTCCAAAGCGAGACGGACCGCGGGACGGCCGCAGTGGGAGGGGAACCGAATGGCACGAATTCTGCTGGTCGACGACGACCGGACTGCGCGCGCATCCATCGAGGCGGCGCTCGGCCGCGCCGGACACGAGGTGATCGGGCTCGATCGCGGCAGCAACGTGCTCGCCGCGCTCCAATCGTTCGCCGCGGACCTCGTGATCTCGGACGTCTACCTGCCGGAGCGAGACGGCATGTCCCTCCTCTCGGATCTCGCGCGCGAACGCTCGGACGTTCCCGTGGTGTTGATGAGCGAGCAGGAATCGGTGGATGACGCCGTCGAGGCGATGCAACGTGGAGCCCGCAGCTTCCTGAAGAAGCCCCTCGATCCCGGTCAGCTCGCCGCCCTAGTGTCGCGGATCCTCGCGCCGGAAGTCGTGCGTTCGCCCGTGAGAACTTCCGGAGAGTCGTTCGGAGACATCGTCGGGTCGTCGGCCGCGATCGCCGCACTGTTAAAGATGGTGCAACAGGTCGCGACCACCGACAGCACCGTCCTGGTGACCGGAGAGACCGGAACGGGAAAGGAGCTGATCGGTCGGGCGATCCACGATTCCAGCCCCCGACGGGGTCGGGTCTTCTGCGCGATCAACTCCGCAGCCTTCACGGAGACCCTTCTCGAAAGCGAGCTGTTCGGGTATCGCCGGGGAGCCTTCACCGGTGCGGCCAGCAACAAGAAGGGCCTGTTCGAATACGCCGACCGCGGAACGGTGTTCCTGGACGAGGTCGCCGAGATGCCACTGTCCATGCAGGCCAAGCTGCTGCGTTTCCTGCAGTCCGGGGAGATTCGTCCGGTGGGGTCCGAGTGCAGTCGGCGCGTCGACGTGCGGCTGGTCGCCGCCACCAACAAGGACCTCGAGCGCGCGGTGGAAGCCGGCCACTTCCGCGAGGATCTCTACTACCGCCTGGCGGTGATCCCGCTGCACGTACCTCCGCTCCGCGAGCGCCCCGAAGACATTCCGCTCCTGGCACGGCATTTCGTGTCGCGGTTCGCCGCCGGTCCTGGAAAGCGGGTCGAGGGGATCGAAGCGGAGGCGCTCGAGGTGCTTCGCACGTACAACTGGCCGGGGAACGTGCGCGAGCTCGAGAACGCGATCGAACGAGGCGTCGCGCTGTGCAAGCGCGGCTGGATCACCCTCGACGAGCTGCCGGCCCGTGTCCGGGACCGGAAGCAGGATTCCGACGACTACGGCGACGTGGACAGCCTCGACGTCGTGGAGCGCCGGCACATCCTGAAGACGCTGAAGAAGGTGAACGGAAACCGGAGCAAGGCGGCCCAGCTGCTGCAGATCTCGACCACCACGCTGTGGCGCCGCCTCAAGGAGTTCGGCGTCGACGGAAACGTCGCCGGCGTGGGCCGGGCGACGGCGACCGCCCAGGAGACCCGACATGTCGGATGAAGCGGCCGAAGCCGAAGAGTCCCCGCAGAACACCGCCGGAAAGGGAGGCGGTCTCGTGACGATGCTCCTGACGGCCGTCCTGGCCGGCGTGTTCGGCGCCGTCGGGGCCGTGGCCATCCAGCACAGCCCGCTGGGACAGGCCCCCACGGCCGCCGCCACGGCCGCCGAGCCGGTCGCGGAGGACGGTACGCCGTCCGAGCCTACGGAGACCCCCGAGGACTTCCAGGCCCGTCTTCTGTCGATCGAGCCCATCGTGGTGAACATCGCCGGGAGCGGCGTGGGACGCTTCCTCAAGGTGACCGTGGAGGTGGAGACCGACTCCGTCGCCGCCCGGGACGAGCTTCAGATCCGTCTGCCCCAGGTGAAGGATTCGATCATCACCCTGATGTCGAGCAAGCGGATCGCCGACGTCGCCGACTTCGAGGGCAAGGTCCTGCTGAAGGAGGACCTGCGCGATCGTCTGAACGAGCTGCTCACGACTGGATCCGTCGAGTCCGTGCTCCTGACGGAGTTCGTCGTTCAATGAGCGAGCCCGGGACCGGCGAGATCCTGACGCGTGAAGAGCTCGACGATCTGCTCGCGGGTCCGGCGCGAGAGCGCCACGGGCGCGAAGACGAGCGGCTCGCCAAGCGTCTGCCGCGGTCGCGCCGGGCGCCTCCCGCCTCGTCGAAGGCCGACGGCGAGCTGCGGCTCGCGGTGGCGAGCTGTGCCCAGAACTGGGGCCGCCGGATGGCCAGCAGCTATCAGCGGCGGATCGAGTGCTCGCTGATCGGGTGGGAAGAGATCGAGCTGGCCGACTTCGCTCCGGCCATCCTGGATCTGGACGAGGCCGTCTGCTTTTCGGTCTCGTCGGAGACCGGGTTCGTCCTGATGGCCCGTCCGCTCTTCACCGCGCTGCTGAGCCTCGAGTTCGGGGCGGGAGGCGCCGCCAAGGCCGCCGTGGTCCCGCGCCGACCGTACACGGGAATCGAACGACGACTGGCCGGGCGGCTCGTCCGAGATCTTCTCGGTCTCCTCAGCGAGAGCTGGCGGCCGCGCTTCGGATTCGAGATCCAGGTCGCCGAGGTCTGTGGGCGCGAACGTCTCCTGGAGCGCGCATCGTCGAGGATCACGCTCGCGAGCTTCGACGTGAGCGCGCTGGACGTCGTCGGGCGGATCCGGATCGGTCTCCCCAGCGGGCCGTTCCGAGAGCCCGTGGGTCCGGCGCCCGAGGCTGCCGCCGAGAGGGGCGTCGGGAAGCTCGAGCGAGGCATGGTCGAGGTTCCGCTGACCCTGCGCGCCGAGCTGGGCGCGCTCGACATGACCCTCGCCCAGCTCGCACGGCTTCGCGTCGGGGACGAGCTCGAGTTCCAGCCTTCGACGACGGACGGTCTGCTGATCCGGGTCGAGGGCAAGCCAAAGTTTCGCGCGATCGCCGGTCGGTTGGGAAACCGGTTGGCCGCCCAGGCCGTCGAGCGCCTCTGAGGCGTACGGGAGAACCCATGTCCGAACAGCCCGAACTGGAGACCACGCCCAGCGAGGAAGCCGTCCGCGCGGAACCCGCGCGTGCGGCCGAGGCCGCAGCCCATCCCGGGAGCAACCATTCCACCTCCGGTTCCGGCACGCCGCCGGGCCTCGACGCGCTGCTCGACGTGCCGCTTCGCGTCACGGTGGAGATCGGCTCGGCCCGCATGCTCGTCCAGGAGGTTCTGCAGCTCGGCCCCGGCTCGGTCATCGAGCTCGATCGCATGGCGGGCGAGCCAGCCGACCTGCTCGTGAATGGACGGGTCGTGGCCCGCGGGGAGGTCGTCGTGTCCGAGGATCGGCTTTCGATTCGCGTCGTGGAGATCACCGGAGGGAATCCAAGTGGTGACGGCTCCCACTGAGATCCGACCCCGTCCGGCTGGAGCCCGACCGTTCGGGTTCTCGACGTGATGCGCGTCATCCCGGCATTGGCGGTGGTCCTGGCCTCGATCGCCGTGCTCCGGGCCCTGCTGGCCTCGCGCGGCTGGATTCCCGGGGTTCGCGAACGACGCCTGCGGATCATCGAGGTTCTGGGACTCGGTTCTCGACAGCGGCTCCTGGTGGTCGAGGTCGAAGGCGAGCGTCTCCTGCTCGGAGCCGCAGAGGCGTCGATCACCGTGCTGCGGGAGCTCGGGCCGGCGCCCGTCGAGATTCAGGCCGACGCGGATGCGGCGGAGCCTGCGACCGAACGGCGGCTTCGTCTCCGACGGCCTTCTCTGGCCAGCCTGTGGCGAACCCTCCCGTTGCTTCTGGCCTTCGCGATTCTCGGCATCGCGTCCTCCGCCGGAGCGGCGCCACCGGACGATGCGGCGTCGCTGGCGAACTGGGCGTCCGCCCTGGATGGAGCCACCGAGCCTGGCGGAATCGCGTCGACGCTTCAGGTCGTCGCGCTCCTGACGCTCGTCTCGATCGCACCGTCGATCCTGCTGATGGCGACGTGCTTCACGCGGGTCGTCATCGTGCTGGCTTTCCTGCGCCAGGCGATCGGCGTGCAGCACCTGCCGCCCAATCAGGTTCTGGTGGGCCTCTCCCTGTTCGTGACCCTCTTCGTCATGGCGCCCGTCGGCGACCGGATCCGCACCGAAGCGCTCGATCCGTACATGAATCACGAGATCGACGCACCCGCGGCTGCCGAGCGCGCCGTGGCGCCGGTTCGCGAGTTCGTGAGCCGATACACGCGAGAGGACGATCTGGCCCTCTTCGTCTCCTTCCGCGAAGACTCTGCTTCCGAGGCGCCGTCGATCGACGACATCCCCCTGGCGACGCTCCTGCCGTCCTATCTCCTGAGCGAGCTGCGAACCGCGTTCGAGATCGGCTTCATGCTGTACCTGCCGTTCCTCGTCATCGATCTCGTGATCGCTTCCCTGCTGATCTCGATGGGCATGATCGTTCTGCCGCCGATCGTGATCTCGCTTCCCTTCAAGCTGATGCTCTTCGTCCTGCTGGACGGATGGAACCTCGTGATCGGTTCGCTGTTGACCGGGCTGGGAGGCAGCCCCGGATGACCGTCGATCAGGTCTCCGACATCTTCGCCCAGGCCATGTGGGTCGTCCTCGTCGTGGCGGGTCCTCTGATGGCCGTGGCCATGGGGTCCGGCCTGTTGATCTCGATCTTCCAGGCCGCGACCCAGGTCAACGAGCAGACCCTGACCTTCGTTCCGAAGATCGTCCTGGTGCTCGCGACGTTCGTCTTGCTCTTTCCCTGGATGATGGGTCAGCTGATGGAGTTTGGATTCCGGCTGATGGCCCTGGTGGCACAGCGGGGGAGCCCGTGATGGCCCCGGGAATCACCGAGCTCGATGCGATCGGGATCACGAGCCTGCGGATGATCGCGCTCTTCATGGTCGCGCCTTTCTTCGGACATGCCGTGGTTCCGGTGCGGATCCGGATGACCCTGGCCTTCGGCGTTTCGCTGGTGATCGCCCCCACCGTTCCCGTCGCGGCCGCTCTGGGCGAGGCTGGCCCATTCGCGCTGGTGAGCCTGGTCGTCGGCGAGCTGGCCGTGGGCCTGTCGCTGGGCTTCGCCGTGCGCCTGATCTTCGCCGCCTTCGACGTGCTCGCCGAAGCGGCTTCGATCCAGGGGGGGTTGGGCGCAGCCCAGACGATCGACCCGACGAGCGGGAGCAGCTCCGCAGCGCTCGGAGCGATCCTGGGGATGACGGGCCTCGGGGTCTGGATGGCGATCGGCGGCCACCACGACCTGTTGCGAGCGCTCGTCGCATCCTACGAACTCCTGCCCGTGGGCGGCGGTGGCCTTGGCCGTGAGTCGTTCCTGGCCATCGTCGGAATGGCTCCGCCCGTCTTCGCGCTCGGCCTGCAGCTCGCGGCTCCCGTGACCGTGGCGATGATGGTGTCCAACTCCGCGGTCGGCATGCTGGGCCGGGTGATCCCTCAGCTGAACCTGATCACGCTGCAGCTCCCGGCCCACGTGGCGATGACCCTGCTGCTTCTGAGTCTGGGCGCACACGGTCTCGTCACCGTATTCGGCGGAGAGATGGGCGCGTGGACCGCGCGCGCTCTCTCCGCTCTCATGGGGGAAGGCTAGGTGGCGCAGGACGACGCGGAACGCACCGAAGATCCGACGCCCAAGCGGCGCGAGGACGCTCGCCGGAAGGGCGAGGTCGCCCAGAGCCGCGACGTGGCGAGCGTTCTCGTCCTGGCGGTCGCGATGGGCGGCCTCGGGGCCGTGTTCGCCGGAGAGCTGACCCGCTCCATCGCGACCCAGGCGCGCGAGCTCTGGGGCGGCGTTTCGATCCAACCCCACAGCGTCGAGGACTTCCACGCGCTCTTCATCCATCACGGAATCGCGACGGCCCGGGCGCTGGCAGCGCCCCTGCTTCTGCTGATGACGGTCGGCGTCGCCGCGGGTCTGGCCCAGGTGGGGCCGCTCTTCTCCTTCGAAGCCCTGGCCTTCAAGGGGAGCCGCATCGATCCCATCAAGGGAATGGGCCGGCTCGTCTCCGTAGACCGCATCGTGGAGCTGGCCAAGGCGATCCTGAAGCTCGGCGTGGTCCTGGGGTCGGCCGTGTGGGTCGTGCGCCCCGACGTCGGCGAGATCTTGAGCCTCGCCGCACGGCCCTTGGCGGCGAGCCTCGAGCCCATGCGACGGATCATCCTGAACTTCGCCACCGTCGCCCTGTTCGGCCTGGGCTTGGTCGCGATCCTCGACTTCGCGTACACGCGTCAGCGCCAGGAGAAGAAGCTCCGCATGACGCGACGCGAGGTCCGAGACGAGGCGCGCGACCGCGAGGGAAGCCCGCAGATGAAGTCGCGCATGCGA
>Ga0114931_10002950_pt1 | contig 21569 bp, 17 predicted proteins | sample 2SBtaG_FD_89579 | JGI IMG/M metagenome (GOLD analysis project Ga0114931, IMG submission 89579) | Deep subsurface microbial communities from Kolumbo volcano to uncover new lineages of life (NeLLi) - 2SBTROV14_V59a metaG | ecosystem: Environmental > Aquatic > Marine > Volcanic | place: Kolumbo...
CATCGGCGGCACGATCCGACGCCTGGTCAAGCCTTGCGTCGATACGATCGCCGCGCACATCCAGGTGCTGATCGATACGATCGCCGCGATTATCGAGGCGCTCCTCGATACGATCGCCGCGATTATCGAGGCGCTCCTCGATACGATCGCCGCGATTGTCGAGGCGCTCCTCGATACGATCGCCGCGATTGTCCAGCCGCTCGCCAGGAGCGGCGCCATCATCGGCCCAGACCGTGCCGCTGAACAGTGCCACCCCGGCGACAAACATGCTGACTTTGACGAAATCCAAAAGCTTCCCTGTATTCATGATTTCTCTCCGTTCTCCAGGCAAAAAGTAACTGTCTGCCAGTAACAACGCAGCACAGGCGGTCCGGTTGACCAGGATCGCTGGCAATTTCCAGCTTATGTCGCATTGGTAAGGGGGCGGGCCTTCTGGCAATCTGAGCGCTTCAATAGCGGCAGGATTCGGCATGGCACCGGCTGACGAGGCAGCGGCCAGTATCGATGCGGTATATCGCCGGCACCGAATCCGCGTCATGCTTGCGATAACGCTCGGCTACGGCTTCCTCTATACCTGTCGCCTCGGCCTGTCTATCGTCAAGAAGCCGCTGATCGACGGCGGCATTTTCAGCGTCGAGGAACTCGGCATGATCGGCGCTGCCCTGTTCTATGGTTATGCCTTCGGCAAGTTCTTTAATGGTTTTCTCGCCGATCACTTTCGGCCGCGGGTGTTCTTCACCACAGCAATCTTCGTCGCTGCAGTCATCAATCTCTTGATGAGTATGTCGACCCTGGTGTGGGTATCGATCGTGTTATGGGCCCTTAACGGCTGGTTCCAGGGTATGGCCGCGCCGTCCGCCGTCATATCGATCACAAACTGGTTCAGTATCCACGAACGCGGCAGGCGATATGGCGTGTGGAACGCGTCACATTCCATTGGCGAGGGCATGACATTTTATATTGTCGCGGCTGTGGTCGCCGCCGCCGGTTGGCGCTACGGCTTTATCCTGCCGGGAATCATTTGTCTCGCCGTTTCCGCCTGGGTTTACGCCTTTCTCCAGGATGCGCCCGCTACCCTCGGGCTGCCGACAATTCATGAATGGAGCGGCGAACCAACCGAAGAGAACAAGGAAAAAGCGACCTGGCAAAAACAGAAAGTCGTGTTCGGTATCAGCGCCATCTGGGTCGTCGCGATATCAAGTGGACTGATGTATGTCACGCGCTATGCGATCAATAGCTGGGGGATTCTCTATTTGCAGGAGATACGTGGCTATGATCTCGTCGATGCGGGATTTTTTCTTGCCGTCAACACGGCTGCGGGCATTATTGGTTCGATCGCCTACGGTTACATTTCGGACAGGCTTTTCGACGCGCGCAGGCCACCCGCCAACCTGATCTTTGCAATCGTCGAAGTGCTGGCACTGCTGGCCATTTTCTACGGCCCGGTAAACAGCGTCTTTCTCACTGTCGCGTTCACCGTCTACGGCGCCACGTTGAGCGGTCTGATGGCTTCACTGGGCGGGCTGTTCGCCGTCGATATCGCACCGCGCGGCGCGACCGGAGCGGCGATGGGGTTTGTCGGTGCGTTCAGCTACCTTGCTGCCGCTACCCAGGAAAACGTAACCGCGGCGCTGATCAGTGAAGGTGCAACGGTGATCGACGGGGTGCGCAGCTACAATTTCGACCGCGCGATCATTTTCTGGATTGGCTCATCGGTGCTCTCCATGCTGTTGGCCGCTACTCTGTGGAATACCCGCATCAGGGATTAGCGCTGATCGAGGCGCACTTCGAGTTCTGCTATTTGCTGCTGCTGTTCCTGTACCACCCGGGTCAGGACGGCAACGATCTCCATGGCACTCAGGCCGTCGCGATCACTCATCGCCACGAGTTCGGGTACGTCTTCTGCAATGAAACCGACATAGCGTTCGGATTGGTCATTTTTGTAGTTGAACTGCACCGGCTCGAGGCCGGCCAGGGTTGCGAGCGCATCCTCGGCTGAAAGTCCGGAGATGTTTTCCTTGCGCTTGCGGGAAGAGCTGTTCGTCCAGACGCCGCCCGCCGTGACATGCGCACCGTTCGCGAGCTCGAGGGGTTTGGACGGCCGTGCCACCCCGAAGCCGACGTTGCCGTCGCGATCGATCGTGATTCGGTCGACAGATCCTGCGCCTATGGTCAGCGTGCTGGCACGATTATGCATGATGTAGCCGGCCTCGCCATCGGACTGCGTAATGATCAGGCCGGCGACGCTGCTGTTCTGCCCGTGAATCTGGATATTGCCGTTCACTTCGAGGCGTTGCTCTGGCTCGGTTGTGCCGATCCCGATGTTGTTGCCGTCGTCGAAGACCTGCGAATTGCCGCCGATCGTCGACCCCGTGAATTTCATCAGGAAGTTCGCAGTACCTGCGACGGACGCACTCCCGTCCTCTCCCGGCGGACCTTTGGGACCCGGCGGTCCGGGAGGCCCCTGCAGTCCCGGCGGGCCCGTGGGCATGACAATAGCGGGCACTGCCTCATCGACCAGAGCAGGCTCCGCGGTGACGGCGACTGAGTCATCGGGTGGTTCGGCCGCCTCGACAACAACTTCCGTTTCGGCAGCATCAACCTCAGCTTCGACCGCAACCGCTTCCGTTTGCCCGGCATCAACCTCAGCTTCGATGTCAACCGCTTCCGTTTCCACGGTATCAACCTCAGCTTCGACCGCAACCGCTTCCGATTGCGCCGCATCAACCTCGACTTCGGCGTCAACAACTGCCGTTTCGTCCGCTATGGACTCAGCCTGCGCGTCCACTGCGGCGGCCTGTTCCTCTGCCGCTTCGGTAACGGTTTCTGGCGGCTGCTCGAGAACGCGGGTCCAGTCGGCGCTGATGAACCCGGTCGCGCCACCGGCGATCTCGACTTCGTGCCAGCCTGGTATCGAGTTGACCAGCGTCAGCCAGTCGCCCTGGTCCAGCCGCCCGACGATCTCGGATCTGGCATCCGGCGACAGGCGAATATTGACGTTATTTTCGACTTTGTCGATCGGCACGACCACTTCCGCCGCCGAAAAAAGCGGCAAAATCAGCAAAATGAGTCCAAGGCGTTTCATGACAGCCTCCACAATGCGGTGTCTGTCGATCTTTTTGCCACAGATGCACGGAAAATGAAGTGACGCAGTTCCGCTGCTTGGAAAATATCACTGAATCAACAACTTACAATCGGCTGTTGACCGCAGGTGCGCGCCACTAGCGTGCCGGGCGCCGGTAACGATTCCAGCCTGGATATTACTTTGCATCCCGGCAGCGGCCCGGCAATACTTTGCCCATGTTGCGCTGGATCGCAAAATTCATTTTCCGTGTCAGCGGCTGGGAAACGGTTGGCGAAATTCCGCATCTCGACAAAGCTGTTTTCGTCGCGGCGCCGCACACCTCCAACTGGGATGGCTTCTGGTTGCTTGTCTACAAACTCACTCTCGGCGTCGAGGTCCGATTTCTCGCCAAGGACACGCTCTTCTGGTGGCCGCTCGGCAATGTGCTGAAGGCACTGGGTGCAATGCCGATCGATCGCGAAGACAGCAATTCGACCGTAGCGCAGCTCGTGCAAAACTTCGCAACGGCGGACACCTTGTTTCTCGCGTTGGCGCCGGAGGGTACCCGTCAATGGACGCCGCACTGGAAATCCGGGTTCTATCGCATCGCCAAAGCTGCCGATGTGCCGATCGTACTGGCCTATATCGATTTCGGGAAGAAACAACTCGGCGTTGGACCGACGCTGCCCGACGGCCGCTCAATGGAGGAAGACCTGGCGACGATTCGAGCATTCTATGCCGGTGTTCGCGGCAAACACCCGGAACTACAGGGGCCGGTAGCGTTTCCACCGCAATGAGACAAAGCTGCTTAAAAGCGAAGCCGGCGCGGCGCCAACGAATCCGCGATTCGATCCTGTCACGATATTAGCTGGATGTTGCGACCTCGAAATCCTGCGGTTGCGTCGTACGCACCTCCTCCATGACATTGACATTGCAGGCAACCGAAATACGCACACCGGTGCCGATAAACGGGTGCACCATGTGCTTTATCCAGCTCGGGAAAACCACCATGCGCCCCGCATGGTTTTCGATGAACATGCGGGCATCGAGCACCGTGTTCGGCACCTGGATGTAGTTGGATGCCTCGCGAGGGTCCAGTAGTTCGAGCAGACCCGAATAGGGAATCGACTTATCCGGCTCGCCCGAGGAAATGTAGTAAACGATGGACCACATCGCATTGGGGTGCGTATGCACGACGTTGTAGTTGCCGTTACGGCAAACATTCGCCCAGCTATCGAACATCAGCGTAAACGTACGCTCGCCGCTGTCCTTGCGCACGAGTGCGCCGAGCAACTCGAAGATGGTGGACTCCATCTTCTGCTTCAACTTTACGATGCAGGGTTCCCGACGAGTCAACAGATTGCCGCGAGACTGCCAGCCACCGGCATTCGAACGAATACCTCGACCCTGTTCGTCGGCCCGTTCTTCTGCAAGGACGAGATCGTACAATGCCTTGTTGAGGTCCCCGCTATCCGGCCAGTCGAGCGATACGAATGGCGTGCCGAACATCGTGGACAGCGACTCCCTTATGTCGAACTGCTGCGTGCCCTCGTCAGACATCTCAGGTTTTCCTCTATTGCACCCGCCTGATGCGGACCTTGCGCCCTGCGTCGCCAACCTGCAAGCGGTACTCACCCATGATACCCGTCGAAATGATCACATCGAATTCACGCTGTTTCGGATAGGGAAAGTGACGCGGTTCGATCTGCCGCCAGATCTGGCCATTCGACAGGTGAAAGATGAGCGCGCGGTTGGCGCCCCGGGTAATTGCGGTGACCGTGGCGTGCAATACCGCCTCCCCGGCATCCTTGCTTCGTCCAAGCTGCTCGCTGCCGAAATCGTCTGTGCGTCGCTGTGGTCGCTCTGCAGCTGTCACTGCAGTGTCCTTCGCCGCAAGCGCTTCCGTCTCAACTGGCACTGCAGGTGATGCTTGTGTTTCCGTGAGTGGCGGAGCGCGCTGCGGCGCGTCTGCTTCGGCCGCAAGCATGCCTTTACCGGTATTAACAATCGCCTCGAAGCAGGCAAGCTTCAGCTCGGCCGTTGCCAGCCCGGCACAGGCTTCAAGTTCGGACATATCGACGCTTTGTGTGTGCCCGATGCCGGCGGCGCCAAGCAGCAGCACAGCAAAGAAAAGAGGGGCCCGAGGCCCCTCTGTTCGTCCTGCCTCTGCCATGCCTAGAAGGCGTGTTTGAAGTTGAAGTAGACCGTCCGTCCGCGCAGATCGGCCCCGGAACGGGAATCATAGCCCGGGCGATCGATCCACGAGCGGTCATATTGACCATTTGCCTTGAACCGCTCCCTGAGCGTGCCGTCGGAATTGAGGCGCCTCAGGGCCGGCGGATCCTGGTCCGTCAGGTTGTTCACGCCGACGGTGATGGTCGTATCGCCCTCACCGACGAGACCGGAAAAGGTGTACGAGTACATCGCATCCAGGGTCGTCCACTGGGAGATCGGCGCATTGTTGCTCTGGTCATTATCGTAACCGTCGATGTAGCGTGCGGTGACGTTGAACACGTGCTCACCCATGTAGTAAGTAGCGCCAAGGTGTCCGCGCCACTGCGGCATGGTCGAGAAGCTGTTGCTGAAATTGCGGCTGCCCGCACCATCGAAGTCCTTGGTGCCATCACCGTCCGTGTCCACGTCGAACTTGTTGATGAAGGTGGCGCCACCGCGGATCGACAGCGAGCCCGCGCCAATATCCAGGTCGTAGTCGGCGGTGATATCGATGCCGTCAGTTTCGACGGAACCGATGTTCGTGAACTGCGATTTCACTTCCCTCAACTGGCCGCCGGCATCGCGAATGACGCGCGGGTCGTTCGGTATCCCGTCGTCGAGACAGTCGTTGTTGACGATCGCCTGCGGACTCGCATCCGGGGCGATCAGGTCCGTGTAGTCGAACGTGAAATAATCGATCGCGGCACGGAAATTATCGGTCTGCACGACAAACCCGATATTGAAATTGTCCGCCTCCTGCGGTTGCAGGTCCGGCGCGCCTTCCACCGTCACGGCGATGTTGTTGTTGAGGCCGGTGCTGACGCAGACCAGGCTGCCGTTGGGGCCCGACGGCGAAGCCGGGTCATCGATAAATGCCGACGACGACGAGGATGCCGTCTGCCGCACGGTCGGTGCCTGGAACGAGGAACCGAAGCTGCCGCGGACGCTGAGGAAATCCGTCAGGCCGAACTCGACCGAGATCTTCGGGTCGGTGGTCGAGACGCCGCCACCGTAATCCTCGTTGCGCACCGCCAGCTGGATCTCGCCGAGGTCGTTGATCGGCATGATCGCTTCGGCATAAAAGGCGATGACATCCTGGCTGCCGTGGACGAACGAGGAAATCCCCTGCTCGTTGGCCTCGCCGGCCGCCTCGAGCGAATCGGGGACGATATCGAAGCCGACATCACGATACTGCGTGCCCACCGCGATGGAGATCGGGTTGCCGGCGAGTTCTCCCAGGGATCCGGAGACGACGGCGTCGAGGACCTGCTGCGATACGCGTGCCGTACTGACGGACCGTTGGTCCCATTCGGCCTGCGCCAGCGGGTCGGCGCCGGCGACGCTGATACCGTCTCGTGGCGAAACCAGTGTCGGGTTCGCGAGACGTGTACCAAACGGATTCCAGCGGCCGTCACGCACCTGCTGCTGGAAGATGTCGGAGCGGTAATTATGTGGCGAGTCCGTGGTGCGCTGCGACTTGGCCCACATGTAGGACACGTCGAGGTACCAGTCATCCGTGAAATCGACCTCGAAGCCGTTCAGGATGCGCGCGTACGACATCTCCCGGTGGATTTTCTGCGTCAGTGCGTTGTTGTTGACGTCGGCACCCAATGGCCTGGCGACGGCGCGCAGGGTTGCAGCCTGGGGCCCGTGAACCGCTTCGTCCCAGTTCGCCGGGCCGATATACATCACGCCGGTCGGATTGTTCGGATCAGTGTCGTTGATGAAAAAGTTGAACGGATGATCGGCAGGAATGGTGAAGCCGCCACCGTTGGCATTACCCGTGTTCAGGGTGGAACCGCCGCTGTCGCGAAGGATTACGTTGTTCGAGAAACTCGACTCGTTGTAGTACTTGATCTTGTCCGTGACCGCCCAGTCGAACTCCGCGAACACCTGGGCACGCTCTTCGGCGGAGATGACCGATACCTGGTCCACGAAGTGATAGCGGCAGCGATCCGAGCCCGAACCGGTGTCCGCCGGGTTGGTGATGACGCCGCCGGCCGCCTCGCAGTCGGGATCCGGGACGAAAGTGGCGCCCGGCACGGACGCGGCTTCGTTCGTCACCGGATCGATGACGGCACGCTGGTAGCTGCCCGGCGAGCCGGTCGACGACAGGAAACGCGAACGCGTGATGTCGCCCTGGCCGATCAGGCGGTTGCGCATCCAGTCGAACTCGGAGCGTTCCTGGTGGCCCTGCTCGTAATAGGTGGCGTAGATATTGAAGCCGCCCTTGTCGAACTGGGAACCCGCGGCAAGATCCACATGCCAGGCATCGATTTCCGAGGTTGCATAGCCGCCGGATATTTCGAGACCTTCCATGCCCTTGCGGGTGATGATATTGGCCACGCCCGCGACCGCCTGCGAACCGTACACGGCCGATGCGCCGTTGGTCAGCACCTCGATGCGCTCGATCATCGCCAGCGGGAACTGGTTGATGTCGACGAAATCGGTGCCCGTGTCATCCGCGACCGGGGCGATACCGGCGCGTTTGCCGTTGATCAGGGTCAGGGTCGAACCCAGTCCCAGGTTGCGGATATTGAACTGCGACGAACCGGCACGGTTGTTGGTCTCATTGTAGAACTGCGAGCCGCTGTTCACACTCAATTCCTTGAGGACGTCGACCGGCTGCCCGGCGCCGATGAGCTCGATTGCCTGCGCATCGATGATCTGAATCGGCGACCGTCCTTCGTACTCGGATTGCCGGATGTGTGAGCCGGTGACGACAATCTCTTCGACCTGGTCGTCCTGCGCCGTCGCAGGCGGCGCAGAGCCCAATGCGATGGCGATTCCCGTAGAGAGCGTGGTCGCCTTGAAAGCCTTGTTGTTCATGAAATTTTCCCCGATTTTCGATGTTGGATAACCACCTGCAGTCGCACCGCCTGGAATTGCGATACGCGCAACAGCGAATCTGTTGTAAAAATGTAATACCCTGGTGTTCCCCCCTCGCGGGTGCGCGGCTTCGCGCCCGTGAGTCCTCTCTGCAAAAGCTACGTGTTATTGCCTAGTTATCGAGTATCCCAATACGTATTTTTACTTAATTTTGCCCTGCTCATGGTCAATCTAGAGATCATTACAGAAACTGTCAAATAAATGCTTCGCAGGGTGGCCTGCCAGGACGCCATTTTGGCGTACAAATACTACAGGTGGCCCGGCGCGGGCCACGGCCCGTGGATGGAAAAGAATTCTGCTAAGCTCGGATGGCGCCTTGCCACAATGGGGAACCCACCGATGACCACAGCAAAGCTAATGCGTTGCGCCGTTTTCCTATGGTTGGCACTCGCGTGGCTTCCGGCCTCTGGCCAGCATCGAAGCGCCAACGAGAAATTCACCATGGCGCTGACCGGCGATTCGATCATTACCCGCAAGTTATCGGTCTACGATGAAGCGGAATTCCTCGAAATGATCGGGCTCCTGCGCAATGCCGACATCGCGTTTACCAACCTCGAGATGCTGCTGCATGACTACGAACCCTACCCGATGGCCGAAAGCGGCGGCACCTGGATGCGTGGTGACCCGACGCTTGCGGGCGAACTGGCCTGGGCCGGCATCGATCTCGTCTCGCGGGCGAACAACCATGCGGGCGACTACGGCACGCTGGGGATGGAACTGACCACGAAATATGTGAAGGCAGCCGGCATCGTCCAGGCCGGCGTGGGCATGAGCCTTGCGGAGGCCCGCGAAGCGAAGTTTCGCGAGACCGCGAAGGCCCGCGTGGCGTTGATCTCCATCGCTTCGAGTTTTGCGAACCACATGCGCGCCGGGCGTTCGCGCGACGACATTCCGCCACGGCCCGGGCTGAATCCGCTGCGACTCAAGACCACCTATGTGTTGCCGCAAGACGGCTTCGATGCCATCCGTGAGGTCGGCAAATCGCTTGGGGAATTCACGGACCAGGACGGCAATCCTCGTGGCACCGACGATGACAAACCGGGCGAGATGCAGGTCCTCGGCAGAAACTTCGCGATTGGCGACGAGGCCCGCATTCGCCGCACCGCCAACGCAGACGACGTCACCGAAATCATGGCCGTCATCGACAACGCGAGCCGGCTGGCCGATTTCACGATCGTCACGATACACGCCCACCAAAGTGGAGGCCGTCGCGACATTCCCGACGCATTCCTGCCCATCTTCGCGCACGCAGCAATTGAGGCCGGTGCCGACGTGTTTGTCGGCCACGGCCCCCACACGCTGCGCGGCATCGAAATTTACCAGGGCAAACCGATCCTCTACAGCCTGGGCGATTTCATATTCCAGAACGAGACGCTGCTGAGGTTACCTTCCGACAACTACGAGCGCTACAAGCTCGATGCGTTGGCGCAAGTCGCCGACTTCAACGACGCCCGTTACGACAATGACACCAGGAGCTTTCCGGCCATCCCGGAAATCTGGGAATCCGTGATCGCCGTTCCGACCTTCGAGAACCGCGAGCTTGTAGAACTCGCGCTTTATCCGATCGACCTGGGATTCGGCCGGCCTCGCCAGGTACGGGGCCGACCACTGTTGGCCAACGCGGAACTCGGGAGAAAAATCATCGGGGACCTTTCGCGACTGTCGGCGCCGTTCGGCACCGAAATAGAAATGCGGCGGGGCGTTGGTTACGTTAAGCTCGGCAAGCGCGACTGACCTCAAGACCACAAAGAGTCACCCTTATGCACGCAAAACTTGTGCTCACTGCCATTCTGATTACTGCAAACCCAGGCGCCGTTACAGCGCAGGAAATTGACGCGCCCGAAATCCAGGCCACGTACACCGGAGAGATCGAAGCGATCCTCGCGGATGCAAGCGTCAGGGCGGGGATGCAGCATATTCTCGACATCGAGCCACAATCTCTTCGCGACCTCATCGAACTGACCGAAATCCCGGCCCCGCCTTTCGACGAACGGCCGCGTGCTTTACGCTTTGCGGAAATGCTGCGGGCAGCCGGGCTCACGGACGTCACTATCGATGAAGCCGGAAACGCGATTGGCCGCCGGCCCGGCAAGAGCGGCACACGTGTGATCGGCTATAGCGCTCATCTAGACACCGTGTTTCCGGCCGGGACGGATGTCACTGTGAAATTTGACGGCGAGAAAATGTACGCCCCGGGCATTGGCGACAATACACGCGGCCTCATTACCATTCTGGGTGTATTGCGCGCCATGCAATACGCCCGTATTGAGACCGATGCGGACATCCTGTTCATCGGCGACGTCGGTGAAGAAGGCCTGGGCGACCTGCGCGGCGTCAAATACCTGTTCCGCGACGGCGCTCCGGGAATCGACACGTTGATTGCGGTGGACGGCGGCAAATCGGAGCGTATTGTCTATGGTGGCGTCGGCTCGCACCGCTACCGGGTCACGTTTCGCGGGCCCGGCGGACATTCATGGGGCGCATTCGGTCTCGCCAACCCGCACCATGCCCTCGGGCGCGCCATTGCCATTTTCGATGAAAATGCACCGGCGGTTACGAGTGTCGGTGAGAAAACCAGCTACAGCGTTGGCCGCATCGGCGGTGGCACTTCGGTCAACTCCATTCCGTTCGAATCCTGGATGGAAGTCGATATGCGCTCCGGCAACGCGGAAAAACTCAATGACATTGACGCCGTGTTTCGGGATGCTGTCGAGCAGGGCCTCCAGGAGGAAAACGCCGGGCGTCTCGAAGGGCCGGAACTGACGGTAGAAGTCAAGCGCGTCGGAACGCGGCCGGCAGCCCAGGGTGATGTATCGTCACCGCTGGTACAACGCGCCATGGCTGCGACGCTCGCCTTCGGCATTCAGCCCAGCCTCAGGATTTCCTCGACCGATGCGAACCTGCCCATTTCGAAAGGTATTCCGGCAGTCACAATGAGCCGCGGTGGCGTCTCGGGTGGCGCCCATTCGCCGGGCGAGTGGTGGCAGAACGTCGATGGCCATGTCGGCATCCAGATCGGACTGGTCACGCTGCTCGCGGAAGCCGGCCTGGCCGGTCGCTGAGACAATTATGAAAGCATCCGACCTGTTGGTTCAATGCCTGGAAGAGGAAGGCATCGAGTACATCTTTGGCGTACCCGGGGAAGAAAACGCCGACTTCATGATATCGCTGGAGCAATCGCAGAAGATTCGCTTCATCCTCACGCGCCACGAACAGGGCGCAGCATTCATGGCCGAAGTCTACGGGCGCCTGACCGGCAATCCTGCCGGGGCACTTGGCACGCTGGGACCCGGTGCGGCCAACCTGATCACCGGCGTCGCCGATTCGAACATGGATCGCTCGCCGATGCTGGTACTGACGGGGCAAGGCGGCACAGAGCGCCTGCACAAGGAGTCGCACCAGATCATGGATGTGGTCAGCATGTTCCGCCCGGTAACGAAGTGGGCGACCACGATCCTGAACGCGGACACGATTCCCGAAATTGTCAGGAAAGCGGTCCGGGTCGCACGCACGGAGAAACCGGGTGCCGTCCATATCGAGCTGCCGGAGGATATCGCGGAGGCTGAAACGGACAAGATACCGCTGTCGCCACGCCGCTTTCGCCGCTCGGTGCCTGATGACAAGATCGTCGACCAGGCTTTCGCTCTGCTCGAAGCGGCACACCGCCCGGTCATCCTTGCAGGCAATGGCTGCATCCGCAGGCGCGCGAGTAAACAACTGCGGATACTCTGCGAGAATACCGGCATCGGTGTGATCAGCACGTTCATGGCAAAGGGTTGCGTCGATATGGATGCGGACTATTGCCTTTATACGGTTGGCCTCGGCGCCAAGGACCGCGTTTCACGCGCCATCGACGATGCCGATCTCGTCATGACACTGGGTTTCGACATGGTCGAGTATCATCCGCAACTGTGGAACGAGCACGGCCACAAGAAAATTATCCATGCCGACTTTCTTGCCGCGGAAATCGACGAGTACTACCACCCGGAAAAAGAACTCATCGGGGATCTCGCGCACACGCTGTGGATGCTGAGTGAGCGTGTCGACAAATCGGGAAAATTGAATTTCGATCTCGAAGGGCAACGGCGATGCCGTGAGGATATGGCGCTGGACTTCGAGGAGCACAAGGATGATGTCACGAGTGGCACCATCCGGCCGCAAAAAGCGCTGTGGGACGCCCGGCAGGCTATGGGTGCGCACGATATACTGCTCTCCGATGTCGGCGCACATAAAATGTGGGTCGCCAGGCATTACCAGTGTCATGAGCCGAATACCTGCCTCATCCCGAACGGATTCTGTTCCATGGGCTTCGCCCTGCCCGGCGCCATCGCGGCCGATATTGTGCACCCGGGACGCCGTATCCTCGCGATCGCCGGCGACGCGGGCTTTTTGATGAACGTACAGGAGATGGAAACCGCGGCGCGGCTCGGTAGCAATATCGTCGTCATGGTGTGGGCGGATAACGAGTACGGCCTGATCGCATGGAAACAACAAAACCGCTTCGGCAGGCACACGGAACTATCTTTCGGCAACCCGGACTGGCGCCAACTCGCCGCCGCCTTCGGCTGGAATGGCCACTACGTCGATGAGAGCGCCGAACTGCAGTCGACACTGGAATCCGCGTTCGACGAATCCGGCCCGAGCCTCGTCGTCATCCCGATCGACTATCGGGAGAATCCGCTGCTGACGAAGAAGCTTGGCGAGATCCGCTGCACGATTTGACCCTGGCGGCAACCCGGCCGGTCAGCGTGCTTCGATGATCCCCATGACCAGGGTCACGACCAGCACCGGTGGAATGACGAAGCGAATCATGAATCGCCAGAGGGCGAATAACAACCCGTCCTTCACGTTGATCTCCTCGAGTTTGAGCACTTTTGGCACGAGCCAGCCGAAGAAGATGGCGGACAGTGCGCCGCCTATCAGCAACAGGTTGTTGGCGGCCAGCGTATCCAGCGTGTCAAAGATATCCAGGCCCCGGTACGACGGAATGAAGTCAAGCAAACGGACATCGGACCAGGTCGAGAAGCCGAGGATCGACGCGATGCCAAGGATCCAGGCAGAGCCAGTCACATAAAGGACGCCCCGTTTGCGGGGAATATTGAGGTGCTCATCCACCCAGTTCACGACACCTTCGGCAAGACCGATGCACGATGACAGAGCTGCCGAGATCAGCAACACGAAAAAGATGGCACCGAACAGTTGCCCGCCGGGCATCTGGCCGAACGCGAGCGGCAGGGTCTGGAACACCAGTCCGGCACCCTCACCAGGGTCCAGGCCGTACTGAAAGACCAGCGGGAAGATCGCGAACCCGGCGAGAATCGCAACGGCGGTGTCCGCCAGGATAACCGCGCTCGCCGACTTCGTGATCGAGAAATCCTTCGGCATGTAGGCGCCGAAAACGATCAGCGATCCCATGCCGATGCCGATCGAGAAAAACGCCTGGCCGATGGCTTTCATTACCGTGCCGAACGTGATCTTGGAAAAGTCCGGTTCGAGCAGGAAACGCAAGGTAGTGACCATGTCCCCGGCGAAGACGCCGTAGATCACCATGATCAGGATGGCCCCGAACAGCGCGGGCATCAGGATTTTGGCGGCCCGCTCGATGCCCGATTGCACACCCTGGCGAATGACCAGGATAATCAGGAGATGCACGAGCGTATTCCAGAACATCAGCCGCGCCGGACTCGCCAGCAATTCGTGGAACATGGCGCTGGTGGCGTCGCCATCGGCGCCCGCGAAACTGCCGCTCGCCGCCTTGACGAAGTAGTCCAGCGTCCAGCCGGATAACACGGTGTAGTAGGACAAGATGACGAACGCACAGAAGATGCCGAGTGTTCCGACCCAGCCCCACTTGTTGCTACGGCCACATTCGGCGGCAACATTGATGTAACTTCGCGCTGCGCTCCCCCGGCCTCGCCGGCCGATCGATATTTCGGTGATCAGGAGCGGCAGCCCGATGCCCAGCGCACAGAAAAGATAGATGATCAGAAAGGCACTGCCACCGTTTGCGCCAAGCTGGTAGGGAAAGCGCCAGATGTTGCCCATGCCGACTGCGAACCCGACTGCGGCCAGCAGGAATCCCATCCGGGACGACCATTGTTCCCCGGAACCGGATGCTTCCGCCATTTGTTGCTCCTTTCTTATTCTCTGGTGCCGGTCGTCTCTTCACGCGCCGGCGAATGCCGTAGTTTCGCATATTCGCTCAATGTGGTCGCGAATCGTTTACACTCGCTCGGCTGCCCGGTTCGCGCTGACCCGGGTGCAAGCGCAGCATAAACAGGGGAAAACGACATGAAAAAAACAGTGATGCCGGGGCTCGGCCTGATATTGGCCGCGACCTTTGCGAATGCGGATACACTTATCCATGCGGGTCGCCTGCTCGACGGGGATTCCGGCAAGGCTTTCATCGAACGGACGATCCGCGTCGACGGCGACACAATTGTGGCGATCGAACCGGGCTATGCGGCCCCCGGGGATGGTGACAGCGTCATTGAGCTGCGCGACTCGACAGTCATGCCGGGACTGATGGATATGCACGTACACCTTTCCAGCCAGTACTCGCCACACAGTAACCTGGATCGCTTTACCCTGAATGAGGCGGATTACGCCTTCGATGCCGCGCAATATGCAAAGCGCACCCTCGAAGCCGGTTTCACCGTCGTGCGCGATCTCGGCAGCCCGTTCAACGTCGCGATCGCATTGCGCAAGGCGATCGAAGCCGGTGACGTACCTGGCCCGAGAATCTTTGCAGCAGGCAAGGCATTGGCATCGACCGGCGGGCATGGCGACCCCACCAACGGCTGGGCAGCGCACTTCCACGGCGACCCCACGCCGATAGATGGTGTCGTCAATGGCGTCGCCGACGCGCGCAAAGCGGTGCGCCAGCGCTACAAGGACGGCGCCGACTGGATCAAAATCACGGCTACGGGCGGCGTGTTGAGCGTCGCCAAGAGTGGCCAGAACCCGCAGTTCACGATGGCAGAGTTCCAGGCGATCGTGGACACCGCCAGGGACTACGGGCTGCGGGTGGCAGCGCACGCTCACGGCAGCGAAGGCATGAAGCGGGCGGTGCTCGCGGGCGTTGCCTCGATCGAGCACGGCACGTTTATGACCGACGAGATCATGAAACTGATGAAGAAGCGCGGCACCTACTTCGTGCCGACGATCATGGCAGGCAACTGGGTTGCGGAAAAAGCAAAGATCGACGGTTTCTTCCCCGAACTGGTCCGACCCAAGGCTGCGGCGATCGGTCCGATCATCAAGGGTACCTTTGCCAAAGCCTATGCCGCCGGTGTGCCGATCGTCTTTGGTACCGACACCGGCGTTTCGGCGCATGGCGACAATGCGCAGGAATTTGCGTTGATGGTCGAGGGCGGCATGCCACCGATGGAGGCGATCCAGGCGGCGACGAGCGTTGCCGCCGATTTCCTCGGTATCGGCGACAGCTACGGCCGACTGCAGCCGGACTATCGCGCGGACATCGTCGCCGTACCGGGCGATCCGCTCGATGACATCAGCGCGATGCAGCGGGTGAACTTCGTCATGAAAGGCGGCACGGTATACAAGTAGGCAGCGCAGTCGCCCCAGGTGCAGCAGAGGGGGCTTGAGAACCTGGCGCCGTGCCAGGGGGCGCTGGACCACAAGACGCGACGATGGCACGGTGCCAGGTTCTTGAAATCGCTTCGCTTTGCTCGCGATGACGGGGGGCGTCGGCTGCGTGCGCAATGACTTCGGTTCAGCGTGCACCGGGGCTGAGCGTCTTATCCCAGTGCAACAAATTATACTTCTTCAGTATGCGTACGAGATCCTTCACCGGGATTGCTTCAAGCGTACCGCGCGAACTACTCACCGTGGTCGCCTTGAAAATCGCATTGTAGATTGCCTCTTCTGTCGCTTCGGCGGTCGCGGCAAACAGCGGCGACATCGATGCGTTCACGAGTGACGGCGTCGTCACCGGCACATCGCTCTCCCGCGGTCGGCGCACCGCCGGGTCGGTGGAAAACGCGATGACATAGTCGCCGGAGCCGTTGCTGGCGAACGAGCCGGTACGCGCAAGTCCCATGATCGCGCGCGACGCCAGCCGCTCCAGGCTCTTCACATTGAGCGGCGCATCGATGGCGACGACCATCATGACAGAGCCGTCCTCCTGGTTGGCATCCTCGCCTTCGGCCTCGAGCGCGTTGCGATAGGAATACTGCAGCAGCTCCCGGCCCACGGGCGCACCATTGATTGTCAGCACGCCGCCGTAGTTTGTTTGCACCAGCACTCCGACGGTGTAGCCACCCAGAGATTGCGGGAGCACGCGCGAACTGGTGCCAATGCCGCCTTTCCAGCCGAAAGCCTGCGTACCGGTGCCCGCGCCAACGCTGCCCTCGGCCACGGGGCCGCCGCGAGCGTTTTGCAGGGCCTCGTAAACCTGCACTTTCTGCACCGGATCCGCCCACATGTTATTGACCCGCGAGTCGTTGGTCTCGCCGACGATCGGGTTGACGGTATTCTCGCCTATACCGGGTTGCTCATAGATCCATTCCTTGAGACTGTTGGCAGCACTCCAGACGCAGAGCGTGCAGGTCAGCAGGATCGGCGTTTCTATTTCGCCGAACTCGCGGACCTGGGTTTCACCGATCAGCTTGCCATAGCCGTTGCCGACATGAATCCAGGCGGGGACCGGGTGGGTATAAAGATTGCCCGGCGCCGGGATGATGGCAGTCACGCCGGTGCGAATGTCGTCGCCTTTGATGACGGTCGAATGGCCGACCAAAACGCCGTCGACATCGGTAATCGCGTTCAACTCGCCGGGTGGAAAGGTCTCGACCACCAGCCCGACGTCGCGGGCCCGCGGCCGGTCCTCTGCATGAGATCCCGCCGCCAGCAGCAACAACCCGGCGCCAAGACATCCGAAAGCATTGAGTGTTTTCATGGTTGTTACTCCACTCTGCATCTAACTTGCATGCGCTGCGAGACCGCTACCTGAATACATCGAAGATGCGGCTGTACTTGATAATAAACTCATGGCCGCGTGGCAGCGCGCCTATACCGCGCTCGTCGACCTCGTTATAAACAATATAAAGCCCGGCGTTGGCGGATTGTAACCAGGAAAATCGCAGGTTGGTCGACACCGTGTCATCCTCTTCGTTATATTGCGCCAGCAGCTGCAGCAGCACTTTCGGCGTAAACGAATAAGACAGGCGAACCCGCGCCAGGTCTGCCGTAAAGTTGCCGCCAGGTACTGGCAGGTCGAATTTGTTATAGACATAAGTAAAATCTGAGCTGAACTTCTAACCGATCCGGTAGCGGAGTGTCGGCGTCAGCGACACCCGGTCACCGCCGAAACGACCGCCGAAGACGGCCCGCAAGCTGAAATTGAGCGGCGCCGAGCGGTTGCCGAGATACTGCAGCATCGCCTCCTTGTGGTCGTATGTGCCCGGCTGGACGAACACGCCGTCAACGATTTCGAACGCCTCTTTGACGCCCTCGCGCGTGAAATTCATGTCGGTGTGGATCTCCATACCGGACTCGAACTCCCAGTGATTGTCGATGTGCAGGAATCCCGTTTCCTGGAAACCGTCGAAGTCCCAGAAGCCACGGTAGCTCATATGCGGCCGCAGTTCGAACAGGCGCCCCAGGTGCTTCGGCCGGACGCGTCGCAAAATCCGGGCGTTCACCTTGCGATAGGCGGTGCGGGCCAGGAAGCCGACCTCGGGATTGAAATTCTCCTCGACCTCGGTGTAGCCGAGGTTCATCGACCAGTCTGCGTCGTTGTAGTCGCCGTTGAGCGAAAAAGCACTGTCGTTGCCATCGAGCGTGGGTGTGTCCGTTTTCGCCGCCCAGCCCTGCAGTAGCAAGTTTTCGCCAATTCCCCAGCGCCCGTCGACGGCATAGGTCTGGTTCTGGTCATCACCGCCATTACCGGCAAGGGTGCCATCGCCATTGCGATCGACATAGAGGATGCCTATTGAGGAACGATTTGCGAGTTCCTGGTTGATGCGGGCGACCGTGTACCGGTTTGTGGAAGCAACCCCGGGAACATCCTCGGCACCCATGTACAACAACCCGACGTTGGTTGTCGGTCCGACCTTGCCGGACAAGCGAACACCGCCATCGATCGGCACCGGCGTGCCGCTGGCGATACCGATGCGCCGGCTGAAGAACAACTCTACTTCCCGCGGATTGCCGACCGTGAACTGGCCCGAATTCTCGAGGAAGAACGGCCTTTTCTCCGGGAAGAACAGGCTGAAGCGATCGAGGTTTACCTGCTGCTCGTCCACTTCGACCTGTGCGAAGTCGGTATTGTAGGTGGCGTCAAGCGTCAGGCTTGGCGTCATCGAGTACTTGAGATCGAAACCGATTTCCTTGTCTGTCTGCGTGCCATCCAGCCCGCCGCCTCGCCGGGCCCGGCCGAGCGCGTACGGGGTCAGCAACAGGCTCCTCTGCTTCGGTGAACGGATCCCTTCGATCGTGCCCGCCTCAGAAACTCGCAGCAGGTCCCGGTCCCGGGACATCGGCGCCCAGTAGGCGATCTCGTTATTGCGGCGTATGCGTCGCTCGAAGTTGATGCCCCAGGACTGCACTTCCTCCGCGCCGTATCGCAGGGAGCTGAATGGGATGCGCATCTCGGTGCTCCAGCCGATAGCCGAGACCTTTGACCTGACCGACCAGGGCGCATCCCAGTTCAGGTTGAAGCCACCGTTGCCACCCGGAACGAACTGGCCCGTGCCCTCGCGGTTAACCTGGCCGTCGAACTCAATGCCGGCGGGATTCGTGCCAAAGATAAAGCCGTTCTGCCGGTCCATGAGTCCGTCGATCAGGACCCGGAAACTGTCGGTATCGTCCAGCGACGAATCGCGCCGACTGTCGGTCGAAATGATCTCGAGCGGCTCATCGTCGTAGGCAACCATGCCGATGTACAAGGCCGAGTCGCTGTATCCGACGTATACCACGGTCTTTTGCGTCGCCGGTTGACCGGCATCGGGCTGCGTCTGCCAGAAACCGCTGATTGCGTTCGCGCCTTCCCAGGCCGGGTCGCCGAGTACCTCGCCGTCGATCACAGGTTCGGTGTCGAGCGCCGTCGCCCGGGCGACGGGCGCGGCGACCGGCGCAGTCAAGTCCTGCGCATGACCGGCAGGCACAAGGCCTGCTGCAACGACCAGCAGACCCATGCGCAAGATTCCGTCCACCGCCGATCCCGACAAGATTTTCCCCGTTAGTCGCGATCGCGACCGTTGTGACGCCACCCGCAAAATGGCGAACCAGTTTAATCGGGCCGGGCCGGGAATCAATATGTGGCAGGCTCGGCTATTACGGAGGCCGCAACGTGCCCGCTTTCAGATCGACGTATCAAGCTGGGCGCTGTAGCCGAACAAGCCGGCAACACCACCCGTGTGCACGAACAGGATGTTGTCGGCGTCGTCGAAGAACCCCTTGCGGACCAGGTCGATCATGCCGGACAAGCCCTTGCCGCTGTATACGGGATCGAACAGGAGTCCTTCCAGCCGCGCAAGCAGCATCACGGCTTCGTTCATCGCTTGGGTCGGCACGCCGTAGCCTTCGCCGACATAGTCGCAATTGGCGACGATGTCTTCGCGCCGCACTGAACCGGGCGCGCCGACATAGTCCGCGGTCGCCTGCGCCAGCGTCCAGACCTTTTCTTCCTGCACATCCTTGGGTGCGTTGACGCCGATGCCGAGGAGCGGGATGTTCGAACTGCTGGCTTTGAGTCCGACAATTAGACCCGCCTGGGTACCAGCACTGCCGGTGGCGTGCAGCACGTGGTCAATGACAATGCCGTCGCGGTTCGCCTGCGACAGGAACTCCAACGCACAATCGACGTAGCCCAAAGCACCGATCGGGTTGGAGCCGCCGCCGGGAACGATATACGGCCGCTTGCCTTTTTCGCGCAACTCCGCAGCAACTTCCTCCATCGCGGCGTCCATGTCGGTACCCTTTTCGACCTCGCGAATATTGGCGCCGAAGATCCGGTCGAGCAACACGTTGCCGGAGTTCATATAGGCATCGTCTGCATCGGCGACGCGTTTTTCGAATATCAGCTCGCAGCCCATACCCACCTTGCACGCAGCCGCCGCGGTCTGGCGGGCATGATTCGATTGCACCGCGCCCTGCGTAATGATGACGTCGGCATCCTGTTCAAGCGCGTCGGCGGCCAGGAACTCGAGTTTGCGGGTCTTGTTACCGCCCGTGCCGAGCCCGGTGCAATCGTCACGCTTGACATAGATTTGTGGGCCACCGAGGTGCTCGCTCAAGCGCGGCAGGTGTTCGAGCGGGGTCGGCAGGTGCGCGAGCGATACGCGCGGAAATCGGGAGAGCAGCATGTCCTGTTTGTTCCTCTGGTCAGTTTTTGTCGGGTAAGGATTCGAGGCCTTTTGCAAGGGCCAGGGTTCGTCTCGCAAGCACATTGGTCGACGCAACAACCGGCACCGGGAAGCCGTTGCCCTCGAAAACGATGGGAATCTCCGTGCAACCGCCGATGATGACCTCGGCGCCATTATCGACCAGTTCCTGTGCCACTTGTTCCATGCCGGCGGCAATCGCATCGCCGTGGTCGCCGGACTTGATGGCATGAATCAGCCGCATGAGTTCCTGTTTACCCTCATCGGTGGGCACCAGCGGCGTGCGTCCGGAGGCGCACACGGCGTCCTGGTAAAGCTTCGTGTCGAGACAGCCGACGGTCGCCATGATGCCGACGACCCCTGCGTGCGGGCAACGCCGCTCTATCTCGGCAACCTATTCGTCAATGATGCTGATGAACGGGATGTGCAGCTCGCCACGGACACCGTCGAGGAACACGTGTGCGGTGTTGCAGACCATGACCAGGAAATCGGCACCGGCATCCTGCAGGCGTTTCGCCATCTCCGTCAAACGCGGCGAGACGTTGTCGATACCGCTGTCGATCGCGGCCTGGCGGTTCGGCACGGTAGGGTCCTGGTCGACGATCAGGTGCACGTGCTCCTGGTCACGCCCTGAATCCGTCATGGCAAGTACTTTCGCCATGAAATCGACCGTGGCCGCCGGTCCCATGCCACCCATGACGCCCGCCGTCCTGTATGCTTTGTCGCTCATCGAGCTCGCTGCTCCACGCAATTGGCGGCGAGATTATCACCCTTTGCGCGGCAATCGGGTACCCTTTGTTTTTCTGTCCACGGGAGAGGTCATGAGACTGGCATCCGGCATTGCCGCCATCGCGGCGTTCACCTACATTGCAGCCGCCGCAGGCCAGGACTCCGCTATCGACGAGCGCTCCTACCGGCTCGGCAATATCGGCGCTTTTGCCGAGATGGTCCACCGCGGCGTCAAGGCACTCGCGCTCAGCGAGGTGATGACGCCTGAAGAAACGGCCGGCATCATGGACGACGCGAGAGCCATTGCCAAACGCAACGGTGTACAG
>Ga0114931_10002952_pt1 | contig 21562 bp, 31 predicted proteins | sample 2SBtaG_FD_89579 | JGI IMG/M metagenome (GOLD analysis project Ga0114931, IMG submission 89579) | Deep subsurface microbial communities from Kolumbo volcano to uncover new lineages of life (NeLLi) - 2SBTROV14_V59a metaG | ecosystem: Environmental > Aquatic > Marine > Volcanic | place: Kolumbo...
GAATATCCCATGCGACTGGCTACCTGGGACATGATCCACCAGTCGGGCCGTGCTTCACCCGGCGGTGGCAAAAATGGGCGCTGGCGTGAAATGCAGCGTTCTGAATTGGTAACTGTACCGTCTCGCTCGCCCCAGGTTAAGGCCGGCAATAATACATCGGCCCTGGCGGTGGTATCAGTGTTGCGCATGCAATCGGATACCACCACCAGTTCGCATTGGTTCAGCGCCTGACGCATCCAGTCAGCCCTGGGCAAACTCACCGCCGGATTGGTGGCCATGATCCACACGGCCTTGATGCGTCCGGCTTCCATGGCGCGAAACATGTCCACCGCCTTGAGTCCTTCACCCGCCGCCATCCTGGGTGACTGCCAGAAGGTTTGCACCTGTTGCCGATGTTGGGGATTGTTGATGTCCATGTGTACCGCCAGCTGGTTGGCCAGACCGCCCACTTCACGTCCACCCATGGCATTGGGCTGGCCGGTAATGGAAAACGGCCCCATGCCGGGCCGGCCTATACGGCCGCTGATAAGATGGCAGTTGATAATGGCGTTACCGTTATCGGTGCCATAGGACCATTGGTTAATTCCCTGGGAAAACAACGTGACCACACGTTCGGTGCGAGTAAACAGTTTATAAAATTTTTCGACCTGCTCCGGCGGTAACCTGGTTGTTTCCGCCACCACTTCAATGGATGGTGCCGTATTCCGTGCAGCCGCGAGAGCGTTATCCAGTCCCTCGGTAAAATTATCCACGAACATCCGGTTGCATTCATGGTGTTCGTTCAGGTAGTTGAACAGACCGTTAAACAGGATGTGGTCCTGTCCCGGTTTGATGGCCAGGTGTATGTCGGCAATATCACAGGTATTAGTACGGCGTGGGTCGACCACCACCACCATCAGGTCCGGATTGTCTTTCTTGGTTTTGACAATACGCTGGTACACCACCGGGTGACACCAGGCGGTATTGGAACCCACCAGCACAATCAGCTTGGCACGTTCCAGGTCTTCATAAGAACAGGGCACGGTATCGGTACCAAAGGCACGCTTGTAGGCCGCGACCGCGGAGGACATACATAACCGGGAATTGGTATCGATGTTGGCGCTGCCAATAAAGCCTTTCATGAATTTATTGGCAACGTAATAATCTTCGGTTAACAGCTGACCGGAAACATAAAATCCCACCGCGTCCGGGCCGTGTTGCTGAATGATATCGGTAAATTTATTGGCGACGAAATCCAGCGCCGTATCCCACTGGGTCATGGCACCCTGAATTTCCGGGTACAACAATCGACCCTGCAGGTCCAGGGTATCAGCCAGGGCTGCACCCTTGGAACACAGCCGGCCATAATTGGCGGGATGCTCCGGATCGGCCTTGATGATGACCTTATCCGATTCATTCACGCTGGCGATGACGCCACAGCCGACACCGCAGTAAGGACAGGTGGTTTTTACCTGGCTTGTCATCAGGCTCACCACCGGCTGAGCAAACGCTTGTTAAACATGCTTGGGCATCCGATTTTAAGGCCGGGTAAACACTCAGCCGTTTTTTTACTAACAGCCTTCCGGCGTCAGGGAGAGGAAGATTTTTTCGCCTTCCATTTTTATCGGATATCGTGCTGCACAACCTTCATCGGGTGCAACCGCTATGCCTGTTTCCAGGTTAATATTCCAGTTATGCAAAGGACAGGCGACTTTTTTATCGTGCACTATGCCCTGGGACAATGGTCCACCTTTGTGGGGACATTCATCCCGTAGTGCAAACACTTCGTCGTTCTGGGTACGAAACACGGCAACGTCACCATCTGCGCCGCTTATAACCCGGGCACCCTGACGGGGAATGTCTTCCAGGCCGCCGACTTCAATCCACTTCTCACTCATTCGTTTGTTCCAGTCTGTTATTTGGTTTAGTTGTCATTGTTCAGGCATTGATCTGCTTCAGTGGTACAAACTCGTGTTCATCCACACCTTTGGCCCGCTCTTCCCAGGGATCGTGCTGGGCGAATTTTTGTGAATAATGAAACCGTTCCGCCAGCTGTTTGCGTTCGGCTTCGTCTTCCACCACTTTCTCCTTGATGAAGGTTAAACCGACGCGTTCCACCCAGGGTGCGGTTCTTTCAAGATAATGAGCATGTTCACGATACAGCTGCATAAACGCGGCGCAATACTCCATTACCTCATCTTCGGTTTTAACATGACATAACAGATCGGTAGCGCGGACTTTAACACCGCCGTTACCGCCGATATGTAACTCATAGCCGGAGTCGACACACACTACGCCGAAATCCTTGATGGTGGCTTCAGCACAGTTCCGCGGACAACCGGATGCCGCCATTTTAAATTTATGCGGTGTCCATGAGCCCCAGGTCATTTTTTCCAGTTCGATACCGAGATGAGTTGAGTCCTGGGTACCGAAACGGCACCATTCGCGACCGACGCAGGTTTTTACTGTACGCAATGCCTTGCCATAAGCATGGCCGGATACCAGTCCGGCTTCACCCAGGTCCTTCCAGATGAGAGGCAGCTCGGCTTTTTTCAGGCCGTACAGCGCAATGCGTTGACCGCCGGTAACATGCACGGTTTTTACCTGGTATTTTTCCGCAACCTCAGCGATTTTTTTCAGCTCCCCTGGCGTGGTACCACCACCCCACATGCGTGGGATAACGGAATAAGTACCGTCTTTCTGAATATTGGCGTGAGCTCGTTCGTTAATATATCGTGACTGGCTGGCATCTTCATATTCGCCGGGCCAGGCACAGAGTAAATAATAATTGAGTGCCATACGGCATTTGGGACAACCATCGCTGGTGGCCCAGTTGAGTTTCTGCATAACTGCGGGAATACTCTTGAGCTCCTGTTCCTTCATCGCCGCACGAATTTCATCATGGGTATGTTCGGTACAACCACATAGGGGTTTCTGGTGCGGTGCGACCGAGTAGTCACCGCCCACGGTATGTGCCAGCAATGATTCCACCAGTCCGGTACAGGAACCACAGGAGCTGGAAGCCTTGGTGTGCGCTCGCACATCATCCAGGGTAAACAGTTTTTTCTCGGTAATGGCTTTGACGATGTCACCCTTGCACACACCGTTACAGCCACAGATTTCTGCGTTATCCGCCATCGCTACGATACGGTTTTCTTCACCATGGCCAGAGTCTCCCAGATGGGCCTGACCGAACAGGATATTTTCGCGGAAATCGCTGATATCGGTTTCATCCCGTAACAGGTCGAAGTACCAGCTGCCGTCGATGGTATCACCGTACATCACCGCACCCTTGATGCGATTATCCTGTACTACCAGCTTGCGATACACACCACGGGACGCATCCTGGAACACCAGTTCTTCGGTATGATCATTACCGGTAAAATCACCGGCCGAAAACAGATCGATACCGGTGACCTTAAGCTTGGTTGAAGTCACGGAGCCTTCATAACGACCGATACCGTGCATGGCAAGGTGATTGGCGCAGACCTTACCCATTTCGAACAACGGTGCCACCAGACCATAAACTTCACCCCGGTGTTGCACACATTCACCCACGGCATAAATTTTTGGATCGAACGTTTGCAAGGTATCGTTCACAACGATACCACGCTCACAATGAATCCCTGCCTGCCTGGCCAGTTCGATGTTAGGACGAATCCCTACGGCCATCACGACCAGGTCGGCATACAGTTCGGTACCGTCTTTAAAGCGTATCGCCTCAACCCGGTCTTTACCAATAATCGCTTCGGTCTGTGCTTCCATAAGAAAATTAATGCCCCGTTCTTCCAGTGAGGTCTTGAGCATAGCGGCCGCCGGTTTATCCAGTTGGCGTTCCATCAGACTATCCATCAGGTGTACGACAGTGACACTCATTCCCTGTTGCATCAGGCCATTGGCGGCCTCCAGACCTAACAGGCCGCCACCAATCACAACCGCGTGTTTGTGTTGCTGGGCCGAGGCCAGCATTTTGTCGACATCATGGATATCACGGAAGGCCACAACGCCATCCAGCTCATGGCCGGGAATGGGAATGATAAAAGGTTTGGAACCGGTGGCGATTAACAAACGGTCGTAAATTTCTTCGGTACCGTCCTCGGCGATCACTTTACGATTAAACCGATCGATGTTAGCGACTCTTTTGCCCTTGTGCAGGGTGATACGGTTATCGTCATACCACTGCTCATCATTCAGGATAATGTCATCAATGGTTTTCTCACCCGCCAGTACCGGCGAGAGCATGATGCGATTGTAGTTACAATAGGGTTCATCGCCGAACACGGTGATGTCATACACGTCGGGAGCTACCTTGAGTAACTCTTCGATAGTTCGGATACCTGCCATGCCATTTCCAATGACAACCAGTTTTTCTTTCATTGCCTGCTCCAGTCGCACTTATCCCGCGTAATGAGGGGAATCGGGTTTTTTGACAGGATACTATGCAACCGCCATGCCACGGCTTAAAGTGGCATATAAGTTATTGTTTTAACGACGGCTAACGAAACCCGGCAGGCAAACTCGGGAATCGGACACGCACTTGATCAGTGCGCTTAAATACCAGGCATACCTGCCCCATACAAACAGAATACGCTGATATCCTTATATACAGGCATTTCAGCAGCATTTATCGTATCGCATCAAAATAATGCAATGCGCCCCAAAGGGACACACGAAAACAGCGGATTTTATCTACAGGTTTGATGCCCATATAAATTTTCTGGTGAGGCTGCAATTATCACGGCAATTCGGCGAAGGTATTTTATCCAGGTGGATTATGAAATGGGAGTGCGCTGCAGCATAACTAGAATACGAAGGCATACCCCAGGCTGATGGTGGTATCTTCAATCTGGTATTCGTAATCGTCAGTTTTATAGACCGGTCCGGCACCGGTAATCGTAATCCCCCAGTGGTGCCAACGAGCCTCAAGCATGGCACTGGTGGCCAGATCGATACGGGTGGTATGCTCTTCAACACGAACCTGCTCCTGGGGAACCGCATCAATCAGAATCACATTACCATCAAAGCGCGACATACCCATGCCGAGACCGATACCGATTCGGATATACGTCCCGGTATAGCGTTGCTCGCCCCATTGATAAAACAGGGTGGGAACCACATACAGAAATTCACCCTTCACCTGGGTACCCAGATCGATAAAAGTATCGGAACCGACTTGCTGCTGCCGGGCATTAAAACTGGAGAGATTAAATACGAAGCTATAACCGGCACTCGGATAGCTTTTAAAATACTCTGACCGGGTACTGTAACTCAGGAACCAGGCCTGCTCATTGCGCTGATAAATGCGTCCCTGGGTATCATCCACCAGGCGATTTACCTTGAGCCCGGCCTGGCGTACCCCTAGTCCGGGGGTAATACTGGCACCGTCAATAAAATAATCGTACAGCCAGTCGACCAGCCGGCCATCCTGCGCCTGCACTGGTAATGCCTGACATAAAAGAAGTAAACTTATGGCTCTTTTCAAACGTCTCGCCTGTTTTTTTGCTCTACTGACCCAGTTTAGTAGAGTGGTATGTATAACAGACACAGAATAACAAAGAATTTTAAAATCAGGGATGTGTTATCTGATGTGGCAATAACGCATCAGGATGCCAGGTCTTACCTTAATAACAAGATTTTCAGATTTCTCACCTGTCGAAGGAGATGAATATGATCGGTAAAATTAATATAGTGTTTGGCTTTCTCTACCTGGTAACCACGGCGGCCCTGGGCCCGGTGATGGTAAATATGTATCAGGATTACGGTGCGGCGGTCGCTGAAAAGCAGCAGACGGTGGGGCGATTACAAAGCCTGAAAGAAAACAGCTTCGAGGAAGACCTGGAACCACTGACAGCAGACCAGATCGCCCGTGCCGATGCGGATGGTATTTTAAGCATGAATAAAATTTTTAATATCGAATCCCGGATCGATAGCATCAAAGGCGGCCCTCATGCCCATGGAAACCTGGAATCCGTACTCAATATCGCCGTTGGCCTGACCCTTGGGCTGATTACTGCAGCGGTTTGGTTAAAGTATCTCGCCAGCGCACTGTTTATTGTTGGCGCACTGATGCATTCCGGTATGCTGTACCTGGGTACAGTCTTTGGCCTGGGCTGGGCAAATACCCTGCTTGAAACCGGTATTGGTCCGGTGTGTATTCTGGCCGGCCTGTTCCTCATGGGCATACTGACGATTGTCAGTTATAAACCAGCCTCAAGTGAACGCTAACAGCCGGAATTTGCCAATTACCATGAGCCACCAGTTTATACACGTGTATCATCGAACCATACTTTGCTTACTGGTGCTCGGATGTACTGCATGCACCCAGGTGAAGCCCTGGGAAAAACAGCAGCTTGCACGGGATGACATGCGGATTGATTCTCAATCGGTACAGTCCAGCCTGCTTAATCATTTCTACTTCAGTCGTGAGGCCAGTAGTGGCGGTAATGTCTTTTCAGGTGGAGGCTGTGGTTGCAATTGAGCAGTATCAATATTCGACCGGCTTTATCACTGGCCTGCGCAGGTTTACTCGGCAGTGCATCATCCGCTTATGCGGATGACCCATGGCATATTGAAATGGGTGTGATGAATTACAATGAACAGGACAGGAACACTGGCCTGGAATTCATTACTCACGCCAGAAAAGACCTGGATGACAAGGAGTACCTGCAACTAAATGCTGAACTGGACGTGATTACAGGCGCCACACCCAATGGCGCCACCAGTAGCAATACAGCCCAGACGTTTACCATGGCATCTGGACTGGGAAGTTACACAGTACCAGCGAACCAGCTACCGGTGGACGATACCCATATGGATACACGTATGTCACTGGCCTCCACATACAGCACACCTGTCGGTGATCACCTGCAATCCAGTTATAACGCCCACCTGTCGATGGAATTTGATTTTTTCTCTCTCGGTGCCGGCACCGACTGGAGCTATGCGTTTAACCAGAACAACACCCAGTTACATCTCGGCGCCAACCTTGAATATGATCGCGTGCATCCTGTTGGCGCCGTACCGATACCGCTGGCGCAGATGCAGGTGGCCAATACCTTACAACCACGTGAAGCTACCAGTGTTACCAAGCATGTCTATGGAATCTCAACCGGAATTACCCAGAACCTGACCCCCAGGTCGCTTATCCAGCTTCTGGTTTCCAGGGCACGTCATAAAGGTTACCTGAATGATCCTTACCGGCTACTGAGTGTCATTAACGATATTAACCAGAGCGGCGATACGCTGGGATACCGCTATGAAAATCGTCCGGGATTACGCAAGGCGAATATTGCCTATGTCAGGTTTAAGCAAAGCCTGACAAAAGATGTGATGGATCTCAGCTACCGTTATTATCACGATGACTGGCACATCACGTCTTCCACCCTGGAACTGAATTATCACCTGTATACTGAAGAGACTCGATCGATCATACCTTCAATACGTTATTACCATCAGTCACAGGCAGACTTCTATCGCCATAGTTTACCTGTAAGCACTGCGTTACCCCGCTTTGCCAGTTCCGATTATCGCTTGGCCGAATATACGGCTATTACACTGGGACTTGAATACAAGTGGTTAAATACCGGCGAGAACAGTTCACGTATCGGCGTGCATTATTATCAACAAGATGGCACCCATCATCCGGATGATGCGATCGGCCTGCAACAGCAACAGGATCTTTACCCCAACCTGAAAGCCTGGATACTGACTTATACGACACAATTCGACCTGTAACCAAGACGGCTTTTGACCCAGGCGTGATAGTCCAGAAGCAGGATAAGCGTTTCCTTTAATAACAGAACAGCAGCAGACCTGTTTACAGCAGGCATAAAAAAACCGGTTAAAACCGGCTTTTTTTAATCACGGCAAGTGATTAGTTATGCTTCTTCGGCTTCTGCCGCATCACTGGTTTCTGGGCGATCTACCAGTTCGACATAAGCCATCGGTGCCGCATCTCCTGGTCTGAAACCACATTTCAGGATACGCAGGTAACCACCGGGGCGATCTTTGTAACGTGGCGCCAGTTCTGCAAACAGTTTACCGACCATTTCCTTGTCGCGCATACGTGCAAAAGCCAGGCGGCGTTTGGCAACACTGTCTTCTTTCGCCATGGTAATCAGAGGCTCAGCAACCCGGCGTAATTCTTTTGCCTTGGGCAATGTTGTTTTAATGATTTCATGGCGAAACAGCGAGTTAGCCATGTTCTGAAACATCGCTTTTCGATGACTACTGGTTCTGTTTAAATGACGACCGGACTTACGATGACGCATGGTTTTTTACCTTAATAATTCACTAGCAAAAGCTAATCGTTAACTTGCTTCTTTGTCTCGAATGGATGCCGGTGGCCAGTTTTCCAGGCGCACACCCAGGGAAAGACCATGGGAAGCGAGCACATCCTTAATTTCAGTCAGTGATTTTTTACCCAGATTTGGCGTTTTCAGAAGCTCAACTTCGGTACGCTGGATCAAATCACCAATATAATAAATATTTTCGGCTTTCAGACAGCTAGCTGAACGCACAGTTAGTTCGAGGTCATCCACCGGACGCAGCAGAATAGGATCGATTTCCGCTTCTTCTATTTCAGCTTCAGATTCTTCGATGCTTTGCAGGTTCACGAAAGCAGACAGCTGTTTCTGCAGAATAGTCGCTGCAATGCGAATGGTTTCTTCTGGATCAACGGTACCGTTGGTTTCGATATCCAGAATCAGCTTATCCAGGTTGGTGCGCTGTTCCACACGGGCACTTTCCACGGTGTAAGCGACACGATAGATCGGGCTGTAGGAAGCATCGATACTCAGTACACCAATGGAGGTGTTTTCGCTGGATTCCGCCTTACGTACAGATGCCGGCTGATAACCACGACCGCGAGTGACTTTTAAAGTCATGTTCAGTTCGGTCTTGTCATTATTGATGTGCGCAATAATGTGATCCGGATTGATAATTTCAATATCATGATCACCCGCGATATCACCAGCGGTTACCGGACCTTTACCTTTTTTCTTCAATGTCAGCGATGATTCATCCTTGTTCATCTTGATGGCGACACCTTTCAGGTTCAGCAGGATTTCGAGAACATCTTCCTGGATGCCTTCAATCGCACTGTATTCATGCAATACACCTTCAATTTCCACTTCGCTGATAGCAGCGCCTTCAATGGAAGACAGCAGAATACGGCGCAGAGCATTACCCAGCGTATGTCCGAATCCACGTTCCAGAGGCTCAAGAGTTACCTTTGCATGCGTATCGCTATAGGCATTAACGTCAATATTGCGAGGTGTAAGTAAATCGCCTGTAGTACCTGACATATATATGAGTATCCTTTACTTGGAGTACAATTCGACAACCAGTGATTCATTGATATCGGCTGGTAGTTCGCTTCGCTCTGGAATGGATTTAAATACCGCTTCCATTTTGGAATCATCCAGAGAAATCCAGTCAGCAATACCTTTCTGTTTTGCCAGAGCAATAGAATCCTGTATGCGTGTCTGTTTTTTGGCTTTTTCGCGAATGCTGATTTTATCTTCAGGCTTCACTCTGTAAGAAGCAATATTCACGACCTGGTCGTTAACCAGTACGGCCTTGTGGCTAACCAGCTGACGTGCTTCTGCACGTGTGGTACCGAAACCACTGCGATATACAACGTTATCAAGACGCGTTTCCAGCAGCTTTAACAGGTTTTCACCGGTTGAGCCCTTCGTGCTGGCTGCAGTTTTATAGTAGTTCCGGAACTGACGCTCAAGTACACCGTAAATGCGACGTAATTTCTGCTTTTCACGCAACTGCAGGGCGTAGTCAGTCAGACGACCACGACGCGCACCGTGCTGACCAGGGACCTGCTCCAGTTTACATTTGGTGTCCAGTGCACGAATGCCGGATTTCAGTTCAAGATCGACACCTTCGCGTCGACTCAGTTTACATTTTGGACCTATATATCTAGCCACAATATTGCTCCGTAATTACACACGACGCCGTTTTGGAGGACGGCAGCCGTTGTGTGGAATCGGTGTTACATCACTGATGTTGGTAATTTTGAAACCAACAGCATTCAAAGCACGGACTGCAGATTCACGTCCTGGACCGGGACCTTTAACCATCACTTCGAGGTTTTTGACGCCGTAGTCTTTGGCGCGGGTGCCGGCACGTTCTGCCGCAACCTGTGCCGCAAAAGGTGTACTTTTACGTGAGCCACGGAAGCCAGAGCCACCAGCAGTCGCCCATGACAGGGTGTTGCCCTGACGGTCAGAGATTGTCACGATGGTGTTGTTAAAAGATGCATAGATATGTGCAACACCGTCGGAAACCGAACGTTTAATTTTCTTTTTTGCAGTACTACTTGGTTTAGCCATAAAATTATCCTGAAATCAATTATTTACGTATAGGTCTACGTGGACCTTTACGTGTACGTGCGTTAGTACGCGTGCGCTGACCTCGAAGTGGCAGGCTACGGCGATGACGAATACCCCGAAAACAGCCAAGGTCCATCAGCCGCTTGATGTTCATGGATACTTCCCTGCGCAAATCACCTTCTACATTGAACTTACCAACTTCAGTTCGCAGAGTTTCAAGCTGTTCTTCGCTCAGATCCCTGATCTTGGTATCAGGGGCAATGCCAGCCGCGTTACAGATACCTTTGGCACGGGTCTGTCCGATGCCATAGATATAGGTCAGGCTGATCACAGTATGTTTCTGATCAGGAATATTGATTCCAGCAATACGTGCCATTCAAACTGTCTCCAGAATCGCGCAAAGCGCGAAATTTTAACGATTTAACTGCCTAAAATCAACCTTGGCGCTGCTTATGGCGAGGATCTTTACAGATCACTCGAACCACACCATTGCGTTTGATGACTTTACAGTTTCTACAAATTTTCTTTACTGATGCACGAACTTTCATAACATCTCTCACTCGTTCAATTATGCGTGCCTGTTGCCAAGGCCTTTAAAATTAGCTTTTTTCATGAGTCCCTCATACTGCTGGGACATCATCAGGGTCTGTAGCTGCGCCATGAAGTCCATGACTACAACCACAATAATCAGTAAGGATGTACCACCAAAATAGAAAGGCACATTCCAGTACAGAATCAGGAACTCCGGTAAAAGACACACAGCGGTTATATAAAAAGCGCCTATCAGCGTCAGCCGGGTCATTACACCGTCAATATATTTAGCCGTTTGCTCACCTGGGCGGATACCCGGGATAAAGGCACCTGACTTCTTCAGGTTATCGGCTGTTTCTCTGGAGTTAAACACCAAAGCAGTATAAAAGAAGCAGAAAAATATAATCGCTGCCGCATACATGATTACGTATACAGGCTGTCCTGGTGACAAAGTCGTGGACAGATCCTGTAACCACCCCATACCCTGCGCCTGACCAAACCAGCCACCCAGCGTTGCCGGGAACAGTATGATACTGGAAGCGAAAATGGGAGGGATAACCCCGGCCATATTCAGTTTTAGCGGCAGGTGACTGCTCTGAGCCGCATACATCTTCCGGCCCTGCTGCCGTTTGGCATAATTCACGGTAATACGTCGTTGCCCTCTTTCAACAAAGATGACAAAAGCGGTTACACCAATTGCCAGCATGAACAACACGATGGCGAGCAATGTGTGCAGTTCACCAGTCCTTACCAGTTCCAAGGTACCGCCTATCGCAGCTGGCAGACCGGCAATAATGCCGGAAAAGATGATCATGGAAATACCATTGCCAATACCACGTTCAGTGATCTGCTCACCCAGCCACATCAGAAATACAGTACCTGTCACCAATGATGCAACCGCAATAATGTAGAACGACATTGGGTTATCGATATATACCAGTGGTGCACCATTGTTAGTCTGGGCCATCAACATTTTCGCCACACCGATTGACTGGAAAGTAGCCAGTACCACAGTGAAATAACGGGTATACATGGTTATCTTGCGACGACCTGATTCACCCTCTTTCTTCAACTGTTCCAGACTAGGTACGGTTACCGTCAATAACTGCATAATGATCGATGCAGAGATATAAGGCATGACACCCAGTGCAAACAATGACATACGCTTAAGAGCACCACCGGAGAACATATTGAATACGCCGAGGATGGTACCCTTCTGCTGGTCGAATACTGCCGCCATGATTGCAGGATCGATCCCAGGAACAGGAATAAAAGTTCCAATGCGAAAAACGATCAACGCACCCAACAAAAACAGGATGCGTTGCTTGAGTTCTTGCATCTTTGAGAGATCGAGACCTGCAGCCATAATTAGTCTTCTATCTTGCCGCCAGCGGCTTCAATAGCTGCTTTAGCGCCCTTGGTCGCTGCAACACCTTTCAGGGTAACAGCTTTGGTTATTTCACCTGAAGCAATTACTTTTGCTTTCTTGGTTATCGCAGAGACGATATTTGCCTTGATCAGATCATCCAGACCAATGACGTCGACGCCGACTTTTTCCAATTCGTTAAGACGCACTTCTGCAGAGTATTTGGCAGAACGCGAATTAAAACCGACTTTAGGCAGTCTGCGTTGCAAAGGCATCTGGCCGCCTTCGAAACCAACTTTATGGAAACCACCTGAACGTGACTTCTGACCTTTGTGGCCGCGACCAGCGGTTTTACCCAGACCACTACCAATACCACGTCCAACACGTTTGGAGGACTTGCGACTACCAGTTGCTGGTTTGATTGAGTTCAACTGCATCTTAAGCTTCCTCTACCTTCAACAGGTAAGATACTTTATTGATCATGCCTCTGTTTTCAGGTGTATCAATGACTTCGACTGAGTGGTTAGTACGACGCAAACCCAGGCCTTTAACACAGGCTTTATGGTTTTGCAGTCGACCGCTCGTACTTTTCATCAATGTTAATTTGATTTTTTTCTGTGCCATTATATTAACCCAGGATTTCTTCAATCTTTTTGCCACGTTTCGCCGCGATTAATTCAGGCGAATGCATATTGGCAAGTCCGTTAATGGTGGCACGCACGACGTTTACCGGGTTACGTGTACCATTTATTTTGGCCAGTACATTTTTCACACCAACCGCCTCGAAGACAGCACGCATAGCACCGCCAGCGATAATACCCGTACCTTCAGATGCAGGTTGCATATAGACTTCTGCCGCACCGTGGATACCATTGGAAGGATGCTGCAGAGTATCGCCATTGAGATGGACTTTCTTCATGCTCTTACGAGCTTTATCCATCGCCTTTTGAATCGCTGCCGGTACTTCCTTCGCTTTGCCATAGCCGATACCGACCTTGCCATTGCCGTCACCGACAACAGTCAACGCTGTAAAACCGAACTGACGTCCACCTTTTACAACTTTGGCAACACGATTGACTGTAATGAGCTTCTCAATCAGATCATCGCGACTTGAGGGTACTTCAATTTTTGCTGACATAATTGTGCCTTTTAGAAATTCAGACCGTTTTCACGGGCAGCTTCCGCTAATGCTTTAATTCGACCATGATATTTAAATCCAGAGCGATCAAACGCTACCGTTTCAATACCGGCGGCTTTTGATTTATCGGCAATCAATTTTCCTACCGCTGAAGCCGCATCAACATTGCCAGTATTTTTTATGCTGGATTTAATACCAGCATCCAGTGTCGAGGCACTTGCAAGCACCTTGGCACCATCTGGCGAAATAATCTGAGCATAAATGTGCTTGGAGCTGCGATGCACACACAGACGATGAGCTCCAAGTTCATTAATTTTAAGGCGAGTACGCTTTGCTCTACGTAAACGGCCGTTTTTCTTTGTATTCATATCAGCACCCTACTTCTTCTTGGCTTCTTTACGTATTACATATTCATCGGAATAACGCACACCTTTACCTTTGTAGGGCTCGGGCGGCCTGTATGCACGTATTTCAGCCGATACCTGACCAACTTTCTGCTTGTCGATACCTTTCACCAGGATTTCAGTCTGGCTAGGAGTCTCAATAGTAATACCTTCTGGTACGGCATAATTCACCGGGTGAGAAAAACCCAGTGTCAGGTTTAATGTATTGCCCTGCGCCTGTGCACGATAACCAACACCCACCAGTTCAAGCTTCTTTTCAAACCCGTGAGTAGTGCCATGCACCATATTGCTTACCAGTGAACGCATAGTACCAGCCATAGCAACTGATTCAGCTGTGGAAGCCTTTACCTTGATTTCATTACCTTCCTGTTCAACACCGACCAGGTCATGCAGAGTCATACTGCTTGTGCCTTTAGGGCCTTTCACTGAAATCTGTTGACCACTGATAGTAATTTCAGCGCCTTTGGGAATTTCAATGGGTTTATTAGCTATTCGAGACATGACAACTATCCATCAGGAAACTGTACAAATAATTTCACCACCGAAACCGGCAGCACGTGCTTCACGATCGGTCATTACACCTTTTGATGTAGACACAATCACGATTCCCAGTCCATTAAGAACATTTGGCAATTCATCCTTGCCTTTATATATTCTAAGACCAGGGCGGCTAACTCGTTTAACTGTATCAATAACAGGCCCACCCTGAAAATACTTCAGGCTAATAGTCAGCTCAGGTTTGGCATCATCAGAAACGCTATAGCCCTGAATGTAACCTTCATCCTTGAGTACTTTTGCAATCGCGATCTTCATTTTTGAAGACGGCATTACAACTTCAGATTTTGAAGCTGTCTGGCCATTTCTAACCCGCGTTAGCATATCCGCTATTGGATCTGACATGCTCATAATTCTGTAATCCTGCTCTTAATGTTTCTATTACCAGCTGGCTTTAACCAGACCGGGGATATCGCCACGCATTGCGGCTTCTCTTAATTTGTTTCGACCCAGGCCAAATTTACGGTAGTAGCCGTGTGGACGACCGGTGATACGACAACGGTTCCGACGACGCACCGGGCTAGAATCTCTGGGCAATGTCTGCAGCTTACGCTGCGCTTCCATTTTCTCTTCAAAGTCCGCATCGGGATCTTTAAGAATCGCGCGAAGACTTTTACGATTTTCAAAATCTCTTTCTATCAGTTTTGCGCGTTTCTTTTCACGCTGTAGCATTGAAACTTTAGCCATTAACCTGAACCTTTAGTTTTTGAACGGGAAGTTAAAGGCAGCCAGCAGCGCCTTAGCCTGTTCATCAGTTTTTGCCGTAGTAGTAACGGTTATATCCATACCACGGATTTTATCGATTTTTTCATAATCGATTTCTGGAAAGATAATCTGCTCTCTAACACCCATGCTGTAGTTACCACGGCCATCGAAAGACTTGCCATTTACACCACGGAAATCGCGCACACGTGGCAGGGCAATATTGATCAAACGATCCAGAAACTCATACATACGATCTTTACGCAGTGTCACTTTGCAACCTATGGGATAGCCATCACGAACTTTAAATGAGGCAACCGATTTACGCGCCAGTGTGGTGACAGGCCTCTGGCCAGCGATGCTAGTCATGTCAGATAAGGCATGCTCAATGACTTTCTTATCTGCAACTGCTTCGCCAACACCCATATTCAGGGTAATTTTTTCTATCCGCGGCACATCCATAGGATTGCTGAAACCCTGCTCTTCCATCAGTTTTTTAACAACCGTTTCGCGGTAGAAGTCTTGTAACCTTGCCATATCAATAAACCTATATTAAACGTCGACAACTTCGCCGTTAGATTTGAAATATCTTACTTTTTTTCCATCTTCCAGTTGCTTGATACCAATACGGTCACCTTTCTTGGTGGCCGGATTGAACAGCATGATATTGGAAATATGCAATGGCATTTCCTTTTCAATAATACCGCCCTCTACACCCTGCATCGGGTTTGGTTTGGCGTGTTTCTTGACCAGGTTGATGCTTTCAACCATTACACGATCATTATCCATCACCTGCTTAACAGTGCCGCGGCGGCCTTTATCTTTGCCGGTGATAACAATAACTTCGTCGCCTTTTTTAATCTTGCGCATTTTTTCTACTCCGTGCCTTACAGTACTTCTGGCGCCAGAGAAATAATCTTCATGAATTTCTCTGTACGTAATTCACGAGTTACCGGGCCAAAGATACGAGTACCGATAGGCTGCAGGTTGCTGTTTAGCAACACAGCCGCATTGGTATCGAAACGTATTAAAGAACCATCAGGGCGGCGAACACCTTTTGCTGTACGAACAACAACGGCATTATAAACTTCGCCCTTCTTAACCTTACCTCTTGGGATAGCGTCTTTTACGCTAACCTTTATGACATCACCTACAGACGCGTAACGGCGATGAGAGCCACCAAGCACCTTAATACACTGTACTTTACGGGCGCCACTGTTATCGGCTGCATTTAAGACTGTTTGCATCTGAATCATGATGAATCACCAATTAAATAGTTATATCGTCTCTTAACTTACTTTTTCGAGAACTTTAACAAGACGCCAGGTTTTCGTTTTTGAAATCGGACGACACTGTTCGATAACAACTTTGTCACCAATTCCACATTCGTTGCTTTCATCATGAACATGCAATTTTGTTGAACGCTTGATGAATTTGCCATAAATCGGATGCTTGACCTTACGCTCAATCATTACCGTTACGGATTTGTCCATCTTATCGCTGGCAACTGTACCAGTCAGAGTCCGTTGCAACTTTTCAGTAGTACCACTCATGAAGCATCACCTGATTTTGTTTTTTCGTTTAAAACAGTTTTAATTCTCGCGATGTCACGTCTTACCACCTGGAACAGGTGTGGCTTGGACATCTGGCCCGCGCCCTGCTGCATGCGCAGATTAAACTGTTCTTTACGCAGGCTCACTAATTCCTGTTTAAGATCTGAAACTGTTTTTTCACGATATTCGTTTGCAGTCGCTATTACATCATCGTACGCGTTACAAATGTTGTTCTAATGGGTAACTTGGCGGCTGCAAGCTTGAAAGCTTCGCGCGCCAGTGTTTCAGTTACACCTTCCATTTCATACAGCATTGAACCAGGCTGAACTTTTGCAACCCAGTAATCCACATTACCTTTCCCCTTACCCATACGAACCTCAAGAGGCTTGGTCGTAATTGGTGTATCAGGGAATACACGGATCCAGATTTTACCGCCACGCTTGATATGACGAGTCATAGCACGACGAGCTGCCTCAATCTGGCGAGCCGTGATGCGCCCACGCGTCGTGGCTTTCAGGCCATATTCACCAAAGCTGACCTTATTACCGCTTTGTGCCAGGCCTCGGTTACGGCTTTTCTGCTGTTTTCTAAATTTTGTTCTCTTTGGCTGAAGCATTATTCTCCCCTACTTACCGCCTTTCTTTTCGTTCTGGGACTGTTTTTTCTGTTCCAGATCGAAAACTTCACCCTTATAAATCCAGACTTTGATACCCAGGATTCCATAAGTTGTGAGTGCTTCGGCAAAACCATAATCAATATCCGCACGCAGGGTGTGCAATGGAACGCGACCTTCGCGATAACATTCGCTTCTGGCGATCTCAGCCCCATTCAGGCGACCGGCACAGTTTATCTTTATGCCCTGCGCACCCATACGCATGGAATTCTGCATTGCACGCTTCATGGCGCGACGATACATAACACGACGCTCCAGCTGTTGAGCAATGCTTTCTGCAACCAACTGAGCATCCAGTTCAGGCTTGCGAATTTCTTCAATGTTAACTTTAACGTTATTAACATGAAGACCAATCAGGTTCGCGACTTCCCTGCGGATAATTTCGATGTCGGCGCCTTTCTTACCGATCACCACACCTGGACGGGCAGTATGAATAGTAATCACTGCTGCGCGAGTAGGACGCTCAATCTGAATGCGACTAACATTTGCGTTGGCCAGTTTCTTCTTCAGAAAATCACGAACTTTCAGGTCTGCATTTAACAGATCAGGATACTCTTTCGAATCGGCATACCATTTTGATGCCCAGTCGGCTGAAATACCCAGACGAAACCCTACAGGATGAACCTTTTGCCCCATACCAAGCTCTCTCTTAACGATCCGCAACCATAACCGTGATATGGCTGGTGCGTTTTAAAATTCGGTTAGCACGTCCAATAGCACGCGCACGGATTCTTTTCAATGTCGGGCCTTCATCAACAAAAGTCCGAGAGACTTTTAATTCGTCGATATCAGCACCTTCATTGTGCTCTGCATTAGCAATCGCAGATTCAAGTACTTTTCTAACCAGATCAGCACCTTTCTTGTTGCTGAAAGTCAGAGCATTTAATGCCTGTTCAACAGACAGGCCACGAATCTGATCAACAACCAGGCGGCATTTCTGTGGCGAAATACGCGCAAATCTATGTTTGGCAGCTACTTCCATCATCAGACCCCTTATTTCGCTTTCTTGTCAGCCGCGTGGCCTTTGTAGGTGCGAGTCAATGCAAACTCACCCAGCTTATGGCCAACCATGTTCTCATTAACCAGAACCGGCACGTGTTGACGCCCGTTATGTACAGCAATGGTCAAACCAACCATTTCCGGGAATACTGTTGAGCGTCGCGACCAGGTTTTAATTGGACGACGATCATTCTTTTGTGAAGCCTCTTCAACTTTCTTCATCAGATGATGATCGATGAATGGCCCTTTTTTCAGTGAACGTGGCACCTTGCTATCCTCAATTACTTACGATTGCGACGACGCACAATCATATTATTGGTTCGTTTATTGGTACGTGTCTTGTAGCCCTTGGTCGGTACACCCCATGGAGTAACCGGATGACGACCACCAGAAGTACGACCTTCACCACCACCATGTGGATGATCAACCGGGTTCATAGCAACACCACGAACCGTAGGTCTAACACCGCGCCAGCGCTTGGCGCCAGCCTTACCCAGTGAACGCAAACTGTGCTCACTGTTACCAACTTCACCGATTGTGGCTTTACAGTCGATGTGAATCTTACGCATTTCCCCGGAACGTAATCTTAGGGTTGCATAAGCACCTTCACGCGCAACCAGCTGCGCGGATGTACCGGCACTGCGAATCATCTGAGCGCCTTTACCAGGCTTCATTTCTATGCAATGCACCTGTGTACCCACAGGAATATTGCGTAACGGCAAGCTGTTACCGTTTTTGATGGGAGCATCGCTACCGGAAACCAGCTGGTCACCCGCTTTTACTCCTTTAGGAGCAATGATATAGCGCCATTCACCATCGGTGTATTTCAACAGCGCGATGTATGCACTGCGATTTGGATCGTACTCAAGCCTTTCAACGTTTGCTGCAATACTGTCTTTATTACGCTTAAAGTCTATTTTTCTGTAACGCTGCTTATGACCACCACCGATGTGGCGAGTGGTAATACGGCCCTTGTTGTTACGTCCACCTGATTTGGATTTCTTTTCAACCAGCGCACTATGGGGTTCACCCTTGTGCAGATCAGGATTGACGATCTTTACAACAAAGCGACGTCCAGCTGAAGTTGGTTTGGTTTTTACTACTGCCATGGATCTGTGCCCTTAGCTTACGCTGCCCGCGAAGTCGATATCATTACCTTCGGCCAGTGTCACATATGCCTTGCGCCAATCAGAACGCACGCCTTCTCGTTGACCGAAACGTTTGGTTTTACCTTTTACATTCACAACACGAACCTGAGAGACCTTTACGTTGAACAATGTTTCAACGGCAGCCTTGATCTCAGCCTTGGTTGCATCCGGCAGAACCTTAAATATGTGCTGACGATTTGCATCGGCAGCCAGAGTAGCCTTTTCAGAAATATGTGGGCCACGAATTACCTGGTACATACGTTCTTCATTCATGCCAGCCACTCCTCAATTGCTCTCACTGCACCCACTGTCGCCAGCACTTTCTCGGCGCCTACCAGTGATACTGGAGTCAGCCCGCTTACATCGCTGATTTCAATACCATGCAGATTTCTTGCTGACAGATAAAGATTTTCATCACCTGTCTCTGTCACGATAAGCACTTTATCCAGATCCAGTTCTTTCAGCCTGGCAACCAGCTGACGCGTTTTCGGCGCATCAACCGTTATATCTTCAACCACCAGCAGACGATCCTGCCTGACCAGTTCAGATAAAATAGACCGCAGTGCTGCACGGTACATTTTCTTATTCAGTTTGACCGAATGGTCACGTGGTGCTGCCGCAAAAGTTTTTCCACCGCTGCGCCAGATGGGGCTACGAATAGTTCCCGCACGCGCACGACCGGTGCCTTTCTGACGCCATGGCTTGGTACCGCCACCGCTAACTGCAGCACGATTTTTCTGCGCCTTTGTGCCCGCACGAGCACCGGCCAGATAGCTTACAACTGCCTGATGCACCAGCCCTTCGTTGAAGTCTTTGCTGAACACATCATCAGAAACCGCAACCTTGTCTTTGGCTTTATATAATTGCAGATCCATAATTCCGAAACCTCACTTAACCCTTGGCCTTGACGGCAGGACGTACGATGACATCACTACCTTTGGCACCAGGCACTGAACCCTTGATTAATAACAGGCCGCGCTCTTCATCAACCCGAACCAGCTCCAGTGTCTGCTTGGTACGGCGCTTGTCACCCATGTGGCCAGCCATTTTCTTACCCTTGAATACACGTCCAGGGGTCTGACATTGGCCGATCGAACCGGGCGCACGATGTGACAGTGAGTTACCGTGCGTTGCATCCTGCATAGAAAAGTTATGACGCTTTACACCACCAGCAAAACCCTTACCGATTGTTTTGCCTGTCACGTCCACTTTCTGACCAGCTTCGAACATGGTAACTGTCAATTCAGCACCTGGCTCATAGTCTGCTGCTTCACCATCGACACGGAATTCCCACAGGCCACGGCCCGCTTCTGTATTCGCCTTGGCGAAATGACCCGCCATCGATTTAGTAACTCGATTAGCACGTCTTGCTCCTGTTGTTACCTGGATAGCGTTATAGCCATCTGCATCAACAGTCTTTACCTGGGTAACGCGGTTAGGCTGTACCTCAACCACTGTCACCGGGATCGACGCACCATCTTCAGTGAAGATGCGCGTCATACCACATTTTTTTCCAACTAAACCGATAGCCATGTCTGTAATCCGGACTTGTTATCTTCATCCAGACCGGGCATTAACCCCGTATCTGAAACCATTTCATATCATGTGAATTCATAAACTTGGCCCAGCCAAAGCCGGGCCAAGTGAATCACGCATTCTAGCATGTTTTTTTACATCTATGCTACACCGGGAAGCATAGATTTTATGGATTAATTCAGCTTTATCTGAACATCCACACCTGCCGCAAGATCCAGCTTCATCAATGCATCCACTGTCTTGTCAGTAGGGTCAACAATGTCGAGTAAACGCTTGTGCGTTCTCAGCTCATACTGGTCTCGCGCGTCCTTGTTGACGTGGGGAGAGATCAGCACGGTGAAGCGCTCTTTCTTGGTTGGCAGCGGAATCGGACCACGTACGCGGGCACCAGTTCGTTTTGCCGTATCGACGATCTCAATGGCGGAACGATCTACCAGGCGGTGATCGAACGATTTGAGACGAATTCGTATTTTCTGATTAGCAGCTGCCATATGATTTACTCGATTATTTTACTTACAACACCCGCACCCACAGTACGACCGCCTTCACGGATCGCAAAGCGCAGACCTTCTTCCATCGCGATCGGCGCGATCAGGCTGACGACCATTTTGATATTGTCGCCGGGCATGACC
>Ga0114931_10002953_pt1 | contig 21557 bp, 19 predicted proteins | sample 2SBtaG_FD_89579 | JGI IMG/M metagenome (GOLD analysis project Ga0114931, IMG submission 89579) | Deep subsurface microbial communities from Kolumbo volcano to uncover new lineages of life (NeLLi) - 2SBTROV14_V59a metaG | ecosystem: Environmental > Aquatic > Marine > Volcanic | place: Kolumbo...
CTCAAGGATACCGGTCGGGCCCGCTATGTTGCAGTGACGGATGACGAGGCCCTGCACGCCTTCCATGAGCTGACCCGGGCGGAGGGGATCATCCCGGCCCTGGAGAGCAGTCATGCCCTGGCCTATGCGGCCCGGTTGGCCGGGGAGCTCGGCCCCGGCCGGGTGCTGATCGTGAATCTGTCGGGCCGGGGCGACAAGGACATCGATACCGTCGCGCGGCTGGAGGGGATGCGGCTATGAGCCGGATCGCACAGCGGTTCAGCGCGCTCAGCGCGCAGGGTCGCAAGGCCCTGATTCCCTATATCACGGCAGGTGACCCCGGACCGGGGGCCACCGTCCCGCTGATGCATGCCATGGTGGAGGCCGGAGCGGACATCATCGAGCTCGGTGTCCCGTTCTCCGATCCCATGGCCGATGGCCCGGTCATTCAGGCGGCCTGTGAGCGGGCCCTGGCCGCGGGGACGACCCTCGATCATGTGCTGGAATGGGTGAGCGAGTTTCGCCGTACCGATCGCCGGACACCCGTGGTCCTGATGGGCTACCTGAATCCCTTCGAGGTCCGCGGCTACCGGAACTTCGTCTCGGCGGCGGCCAGGTCCGGTGTGGACGGTGTGCTGACAGTGGACCTGCCGCCGGAGGAGGGGCATGAACTGATGGTCGCCCTGGAGCAGGCGGGTGTCGATCCCATCTTCCTGATCGCGCCCACCAGCACCCGGGAACGGATTGCGCGCATCTGCGAGGCGGCACGAGGCTTCGTGTACTACGTCTCGCTCAAGGGGGTGACCGGGGCCAGTACCCTGGATGTCGGTGCGGTCCGTGATAAGCTCGCGCTGATCCGGAACTACGCGAAGACCCCGATCGGGGTGGGTTTCGGGGTCAAGGATGCGGCCACCGCCGCGGCCGTCGGGGCCGTCGCCGACGCCGTGGTCGTGGGCAGTGCCATCGTCCGCCATATCGAGGCGCATGTCTCGGATCCACAGCAGGCGCAGGTCGAGATCGGTGCCCTGTTGCAGGCCATGCGTCAGGCGATGGATAGCGGCTCGGGCACGGAAGCGCCGGCCTTGAACGAGTCCATTCCCGGATAGCTCCCATGAGCTGGTTTCAGAAATTGATGCCGACCCGTATTCGTACCGAGGGGGCGCCGCGTCGCAAGGTCCCAGAGGGTCTGTGGGGGAAGTGCGAGACCTGCGGGGCGATCCTGTATCAGGCGGAGCTGGAGAGGAATCTGGATGTATGTCCCAAGTGTGGACACCATATGCGGATAGGGGCGCGACGCAGGCTCGATACCTTCCTCGATGCCGAACCCAGGGTGGAGATCGGGGCCGAGCTGGAACCGCAGGACATCCTGAGGTTCAAGGACAGCAAGAAGTACAAGGACCGCTTGAGCGCGGCACAGAAGGCTACCGGCGAGATAGACGCCCTGGTGGTGACCCGGGGCCAGGTCAAGGGGCTGCCGATCGTCGCGGCCGCCTTCGAGTTCCGGTTCATGGGCGGCTCCATGGGTGCCATCGTGGGTGAGCGCTTCGTCCGTGGAGTGGAGGCCTGTCTGGAGTCAGGTCTGCCGCTGGTGTGCTTCGCCGCCAGCGGCGGGGCGCGCATGCAGGAGGGGCTGACGTCCTTGATGCAGATGGCGAAGACCAGCGCCGCCCTGGCGCGTCTGAGCACTGCGGGACTGCCTTTTGTCTCGGTGCTCACGGATCCCACCATGGGCGGGGTATCGGCAAGCCTGGCGATGCTGGGCGACATCCTGATTGCAGAGCCCAATGCCCTGATCGGTTTCGCGGGCCCGCGGGTCATTGAGCAGACCGTGAGAGAAAAGCTGCCGGCGGGCTTTCAGCGCAGCGAGTTTCTGCTCGAACACGGGGCCATAGACATGATCGTAGACAGGAGGGATCTGCGCGACAGGATCGCCGCCGTGCTCGGCATGCTGGCGCCCCCACCCCGGCCTTCCGACCCCGTTCCTGATACGGCGTGAGGACCCCCCTCTCCCACTCCAGGTCTGTCCCGCGGCCCCCGGTTGCGGGCCGCACCCTGGAGGCATGGCTGCATTGGCAGGAGGGCCTTCACCCCAGTACCATAGCCCTGGGTCTGGAGCGCACGCGCGAGGTGGCGCGACGCCTGGCCGTGGGACCGGTGTGCCCGGTGGTCGTGACCGTGGCAGGGACGAATGGGAAGGGTTCTTCGGTGGCCCTGTTGGAGTCCATCCTGTCGGCGGCGGGATACCGGGTGGGGAGCTATACCTCCCCGCACCTGCTGCGCTACAACGAGCGGGTCCGGGTAGCGGGGCGGTCGGTGGACGACCGGTCTCTGTGCCAGGCCTTCGCCGCAGTGGAGCGGGTTCGGGACGGGGTGGGGCTCACCTATTTCGAGTTCGGCACCCTGGCGGCCCTGTACATCCTGGAGCGAGCACGTCTGGACGTGGTCCTGCTGGAGGTGGGCCTGGGGGGCGGCTGGATGCGGTGAACATCGTGGACCCGGACGTGGCCCTGATCAGCAGTATCGGGCTGGATCATATGGAGTGGCTCGGCTCCGACCGGGAGGCGATCGGCTATGAAAAGGCCGGGGTGATGCGCAGCGGCCGGCCGGTGGTCTGTGGCGATCCACAGCCGCCGGCGTCCATTGCAGGCCATGCCCGAGAGGTGGGGGCGCAGCTGGTCCGGTTCGGCGAGGATTTCGGATTTGAGGCCGCCGCCCCTGGACAGTGGACCTGGTGGCATGGTGCCGGTGAGGCGCGCGATCTGCCCCATCCCGCGCTGCCGGGCAGTGTGCAGCTCATGAACGCGGCCTCCGTATTGCAGGTCCTCGAGCTGTTGAAGGACCGGGTCCCGGTCTCCCGGCAGGCCGTGGCCCAGGGGCTGCGACAGGTACGTCTGCTCGGGCGCTTCCAGTCCCTGCCGGGACGGGTCGAGACCATCCTCGATCTGGCGCACAATCCCGATGCCGCTCGATGGCTGGCCTCGACACTTCGCGAAAGACACGGCAAGGGCCGCGTGCTCGCTGTCTTTTCGGCCTTGCAGGGGAAGGATGTTGGAGGCATGGTCGAGGCCTTGTCCGACCGGGTGGCGAGTTGGTATACGGCCCCTGTCAGCTCGTCACGGGGCCTGGCGCTGGAGGCCCTGCAAGCGATTTTCGCACAGGGCGCGCCGGGTGCTCCGGTGCGTGGCTTCGGGGCGTTGGAGCAGGCCTATGGGCAGGCCCTGGCGGATGCGCGCACCGGTGATCTGGTGTTGGTGTTCGGCTCGGCCTATACGGTCGCCGAGGTGCTGACTGCGGTGGGTCGCTGCAGGGCCCTTTCTGACTCGCGCCTGTGAGGGGGTGCGCACGAGGCATAGGCCATACGAGACACGATCCCCGCCCCGATCTGGGCGCGGGCCGTACACCCATGTCGAGCGACGACTTCCTTTGCCCATTTTGACGATCCTTTTCTGATGGAGATTCCCCTCAAGCAGCGACTGATCGGTGCTGCGGTACTCATTGCCCTGGCCGTGATATTCCTGCCCATGTTTCTCGATGGCGCCGGGCGGCGGGAGCAGCTCCAGATGGAGATGAAGATCCCGCCGGAGCCGAAGTTCAGCTTCAAGTACGAGGAGCCGCCTGCGCCGGAGCCCGTCACCCTCAGACCGAAGGCGACACCACCCCCTGCGCTCGCTGAGGTGCCGCGGGAGGCGGCGCCGTCGAAGGGTGAGCGGCCAGGCGGGGGCGCGCCCGGCCCGGGGGGTAGCAAGGCCAGACCTGCCCCGGTGGTCGCGCCGGCGCCGGTCGGCAGGGGCTCGGGATCCCAGGGGACCCGGGCCAAGCCCGCCCGAGAGGCGGTAAAGCGGACCACCTGGGTCGTTCAGGCGGGGAGTTTCGTCAGGGAGGCCAACGCCAAGGCCTTGCACCGGCGGCTGGCAAGAGACGGGTTTGCGGCCTTCGTCGAGACCTACCGGGGCACTGGCAAGGCACCGGCCTACAGGGTCAAACTGGGGCCGGTAGACAGCCGGGCCAAGGCCTCTGCGTTGAAGGTGCGGCTCAAGCGCAAGGAGGGGATCGACGGTATCGTGATGGATTACAGGCCCAAGGGCTGATGTCCCTGTCTGCGCTGGACCTCGTCATTGTGGTTGTGATCGCGGGTTCCGCCCTGCTGAGCCTGTTTCGCGGTTTCATGTACGAGTTCGTGTCGCTGGCCTCGTGGCTGGGGGCGATATGGGTGGTCACCACCTATGCGGGGACGGTGGCCCCCTGGCTGCCTGCTGCCATGGACGATGTCCAGTTCGGCCTCGGCGGGACCGAGCTGCAGTTGGCCAATCTGCGCACGGCTGTGGCCTTTGTACTGCTGTTGGTGACGGTCCTGATCCTGGGCGCGGTGGTCAATCGTGTCCTGGCGAGGTTCGTGCTGGGCGGTTCGCTGAGCCTGATGGACCGCCTGCTTGGCCTGGGCTTTGGTGTGCTGCGGGGGGTACTCATTGTCGTTATACTGATCCTTGCCGCCGAATTGACGCGCTTCCCACAGACCCCCTGGTGGTCCGAATCCCATCTGGTGGGTACATTTGAGCCCCTGGCGGTCTGGGTGGTGGACAAGCTCCCGGAGGAATACAAGGCCTATTTCTCATGGCGACCGCAAGCTGGGTGACATGGCCATCTCACCGGGTCGAGGGAGGGACCTGTGGATGAGTGATAGGGCACCCACCCGTGCCTCACCCTGCCCGGGGCCACGCCCTTGTGAAAACCGAAGACTCAGACAGGGGTATCCCTGAGAGACGTGAAGCCATGTGCGGAATAATAGGTATCGTGGGCAGGGGCCCGGTCAATCAGGCCCTGTATGACGGGTTGACGGTGCTCCAGCATCGCGGCCAGGATGCGGCCGGCATCGTGACCTACGATGCACGGGACCGGCGCCTCAATTTGCGTAAGGCGAAGGGCCTGGTCCGGGATGTGTTTGAGGCCCGACATATGCAGCGCCTGGTCGGCAACATGGGCATCGGGCATGTCCGCTATCCCACCGCCGGCAGTGCGGCAGCCGCAGAGTCCCAACCCTTCTATGTGAACTCACCCTATGGGATCACGCTGGGGCACAATGGAAACCTGACCAACGCCACCGAGCTGAGACGGGAGTTGTTTCTGCAGGATCGGCGCCATATCAATACCGATTCGGACTCCGAGATCCTGCTCAACGTGTTCGCCCAGGAGCTCTTCAGGCAGGATCACCTGAATCTGACTCCCGACGACATCTGCCGGGCGGTCTCAGGTGTCCACCGGCGGTGTGAAGGGGCCTATGCGGTGGTGGCCATGATCGCCGGGCACGGGGTACTTGCCTTCAGGGATCCCCACGCGATACGTCCACTGGTCTTCGGCGTCAGGCAGACCCAGGACGGGCCGGAGTATATGATGGCCTCTGAGAGCGTCGCACTGGATGTGCTGGGCTTCCAGTTGCTGCGCGACGTGGGGCCGGGAGAGGTCGTCTATGTGGATCAGAATTTCGAGCTGCACGCCAAGGAATGTGCGCAGAATCCCGTCTATTCACCGTGTATCTTCGAGTATGTCTACTTCTCCCGCCCGGACTCGGTGTTGGACGACGTGTCTGTCCACAAGGCCAGAATGCGCATGGGCAAGCGGCTGGGCAAGCGGCTGGTACAGGAATGGCCGGACCACGACATCGATGTGGTCATCCCCATCCCGGATACCAGCCGGACCGCGGCCCAGGAGATGGCCCTGCAGCTCGGCGTGACCTATCGCGAGGGTTTTATCAAGAATCGCTATATCGGTCGGACCTTCATCATGCCCGGCCAGACTCAGCGCAAGAAATCGGTGCGCCAGAAACTCAATCCCATCGGATTGGAGTTCAAGGGCAAGAATGTGATGCTCGTGGACGACTCCATCGTGCGCGGCACCACATCCAAGGAGATCGTCCAGATGGCCCGTGACACGGGGGCCAAAAGGGTCTATTTCGCCTCGGCCTCACCGCCGATCCGGTACCCGAATGTATACGGAATCGACATGCCGGCGGCGAATGAGCTGATCGCCCATGGTCGAACTACGGAGGAGGTGAGGGAGGCGATCGGTGCCGACTATCTGATCTACCAGGATCTGGATGACCTCATAAGGGCCGTGCGCAAGGGCAATCCGAAGCTGACCCGTTTCGATACCTCCGTGTTTACGGGCGACTATATCACCGGCATCAGCGGCGACTATCTGGATGGCCTGGAAGAGGCGCGCAACGATCAGGCCATGGCGCAGTCCACAAAAGACTATGCGGATATCGAGCTGTGAACGGGGTGCGCTGCCGACACCACAAAGGCAGCCCCCATCACGCCCCGGAGGGTGCTGCGAGGGGGCTGGGCCGTGGGAGCTGGAGGCGCTCCGGTATCGCTTTCCCCTCAGCTACCGGGAACCCGTGGTATGGGTCAGCCTGGGCTTGCAACGACTGTATCTTTACGCCGGTCGGCAGCTGAGTGGCGGATATCCAGTATCGAGTTCCCGGCATGGCGTGGGTGCCAGGGAAGGGACCTACAAGACCCCGCTGGGGGTCCACCGTATCGTGGAGAAGATCGGTGCAGGGTCCCCGCGGGGGGCCATCTTTGTCGGCAGACGTGACACACAGCGGATCGCGGAGGTGATTGCGGATCCGGAGCGGTGCGGCGCGGGAGGCGACCTGATCACGACCCGGATCCTGCGCCTGGAGGGTCTGGAGGCCGGGGTCAACCGGGGTGCGGGCATAGACTCCCTGGACCGCTACATCTACATCCACGGGACCCCGGAGGAGGGGAGGCTCGGTCAGCCATTCTCCAAGGGGTGCATTCGGATGGCTAACCCGGAGATTGAGGCCCTGTGCGAACGTGTACCGCAGTCCGCCCTGGTGCTGATCACCCGGGCCTGAGACGTCGATTTTGACCATGCGTGGCAAGCGGCGAACCAGACACTGGGCCCGGTGGCGAGCGGGCAGGCACGCGCTGCGGGTGCTTCCGTGGTCGATCGGACTGGTTTCGCTGGCGCCATGGGCGCAGGTCGGGGCCGACGGGGCCTTGTTCGATGCGGAGCCCGCCGTCGTGATCGAGAGCCCTACGCCGCAGGCCTTCTCGGTCTGCTACAACCATGGATGCAGCAAGGCGGCTCGGACGGGGCTCACCCCCGGAGAGTGGGATCGGCTCGCTCAGATCTTTCGACCCCCGGCCACCGATCCGGGGCAGGAGCGGGCCCGCCTGGCGCGGGCCGTGGCCTTGATGGAGACTCTGGTCGGTGAGCGGACCGGGACGGCCGGCGACCGGGGCGGGAACCTGAAGGGGATCTTCGCGTTCAGCCCGCAGCAGGACTGTATAGACGAATCCACCAACAGTACCACCTATCTGAGGCTCATGGAGGATGCCGGGCTGCTGCGCTGGCACCGGGTCGAGAAGATCAGGACACGCGGATTTGTCATCTTCGGGTTTCCGCACAATACGGCCGTGGTGCGGGATCTGACCACCGGGCGGGAGTATGCGGTAGACTCCTGGTTCTTCGACAACGGGGTCGAACCGGTGGTCCTTCCGCTGGAGGTCTGTTCCCATGGCTGGCATCCTGTCGATGCACTGGATTCGGGGCCGGCCACGGAACCGGGGCGCGAGGCCAACGAATGAGGTGCGATGGCAATGAAAGAAGAACGGGATAGCTCCTATGGATTCGATACCCTCGCCGTGCGCTCGGGGCAGCACCGCACCTCGGAGGGTGAGCAGTCCGAGCCCATCTTCCCGACCTCCAGCTATGTGTTTGCAAATGCGGCCGAGGCGGCGGCACGGTTTTCGGGAGAACGGCCCGGGAATATCTATTCCCGTTTTACCAATCCTACGGTGCGCTCCTTCGAGGAGCGGCTCGCCGCATTGGAGGGGGGCGCACGGTGCGTGGCCACCGCCTCGGGGATGTCGGCCATCCTCGCCACCTGTATGGCCCTGTTGCGCGCCGGCGATCGTCTGGTCTCCTCGGCCGGGGTCTTCGGCTCCACGGTCATGCTGTTCAACAACTATCTGCGGCGCTTCGGCATCGAGGTGAGCTATGTGCCGTCGGCCGACCTGGAGGCCTGGGAGCGGGCCTTGCGTTCGATGCCCCAGCTGGTCTTTGTCGAGACCCCCTCTAATCCCCTGACCGAGATCTATGACATCCGCGGGATCGCCGAACTGTCGCATCGACAGGGTGCGACGCTGGTGGTCGACAACTGCTTCTGCACACCCGCCCTGCAGCGCCCTCTGGATCTGGGAGCGGACGTCGTGATCCATTCGGCGACCAAGTACCTGGACGGACAGGGGCGTTGTATGGGCGGGGCGGTGATCGGGGATGCCGACCGGGTTGGCAAGGAGGTCTTTGGTTTCCTGCGTACCGCCGGCCCGAGCATGAGCCCGTTCAACGCCTGGGTCTTTATCAAGGGGTTGGAGACCCTGAGCCTGAGAATGCGGGCCCACTCTGCCAGCGCCCTGTCCGTGGCGCGCTGGCTGGAGGCCCAGCCGGGCGTGAGCCGCGTACTCTACCCCGGCCTCGAGTCACATCCGCAGCATGGGCTCGCCCGGGCCCAGCAGGCCGATTTTGGCGGTATCGTCTCCTTTGAGCTGGCGGGGGGGCGGGAGGCGGCCTGGCGGCTGATCGATCGCACCCGGCTGATCTCGATCACGGCAAACCTGGGGGATACCAAGACCACCATCACCCATCCGGCCTCCACCACCCACGGGCGTCTCAGCGCGCAGGAGCGGGAACGGGCGGGAATCGAGGAAGGCCTGGTGCGTATGGCCGTCGGTCTCGAGGACGTGGCCGATATACAGCGCGATCTGGCCCGCGGGATGGGCTCCTAGGAGCCCATCCCGCGGGCTGTGGGTGTTGGCCCCGCTACTCGATGACGCGAACCGATTCGATGATCACGGGCTCGGTGGGCACGTCCTGGTGCTGGCCGTGTTTGCCCGTGGGGACCTTGGCGATCGTGTTGACCACATCCATCCCTGCGGTCACCCGCCCGAACACGGCATAGCCCCATCCTTGCGGGGTCTTGGCACTGAAGTTCAGGAAGTCGTTGTCGGCGAGATTGATGAAGAACTGAGCCGTCGCCGAGTTGGGGTCCGGGGTGCGTGCCATGGCAATGGTCCCGGTCTCATTCTTCAGGCCGTTGTCCGCCTCGTTCTTGATCGGTGCCTGAGTGGGCTTTTGATTCATGTCGGGGGTGAAGCCCCCGCCCTGAATCATGAAGCCCGGTATCACGCGGTGGAATATTGTGCCATCGTAGAAGCCTTCTTTGGCGTAGCTCACGAAGTTCTCTACGGTGAGCGGGGCCTTTGCGGCGTCGAGCTCCAGTTGGATGGTGCCTTTGTTGGTCTGTATTTCGACCTTGACGGGTTTCGATTCAGTCATCTGGCTAAGCCCTGTGTTGAGGTGCCAGGCCCCGAGCAAGAGGATCATGGTCAGGATCTTGCGCATGGTGGACGGCAATTTCGTGGTGGTTGAAGGAGTGGGGTATCATAGATGGTTTGGGGCCTTCGTTAAAGCAGACGGCCTTGCTGGCGCTATCGCCGCCTCTACGGGCGCACCACTCGAAACGAAATGGCCCGGCTGGTGTCGAAGAACGGATTGGCAGGTGGCGGGCCGCAGGCCAGGCGCTGGGCCGTGCCTGGATCTGAAGGGCGTGCCTGGCCGAGGCTGTGTCCTGGCCTCGGGCGCCCTGAGGCCATTGACGGCATTCGGCCGATCGACGTATGATACGCGACCCTGTAATGATCGGTCCTGCGGAACGGAGGCCGCCAGCCGGGTACGGAGTCCGGGGTATAGCGCAGTCTGGTAGCGCACCTGCTTTGGGAGCAGGGGGTCGGGGGTTCAAATCCCTCTACCCCGACCAGTTCTCCCGGATCCGGACAATCTGCGCCCGTAGCTCATGTGGATAGAGCATCGGCCTTCTAAGCCGAGGGTAGCAGGTTCGAATCCTGCCGGGCGCGCCATACGACCGCCGGGGTGCAGCCCGTGCCATAGGGCGCGCAGTGGCCCCATCGCACGGTGTTCAGTGCATGCCTGGAGCCGGGTGCAGGACTGCCAAGGGGATGACTGCAGGCATGCACTTGCCGGCAGGTGTTTCGAATGCCGCCAGGCACGAGATCTGGCGGTCAAAGACCCGGGTTGCGACGGGTTGCAGTCGGGCATACCAGGATCAGCCATCGCGGCTGTAGACCCGGGTGTCAGGACTGAGATCGCTATGGTGAGCGTAGCTCAGTTGGTAGAGCCCTGGATTGTGATTCCAGTCGTCGTGGGTTCGAGTCCCATCGCTCACCCCAAGTTTTACTTGGGCCGTTAGCTCAACTGGTAGAGCAGTTGACTCTTAATCAATCGGTTCGGGGTTCGAGTCCCTGACGGCCCACCAATTCTCTCCCTTCCTTTGATCCCCCGAGGCCGTTCCGCCTCCTCCGGGCGCCTGCCCCCCCCACGCCTCTCCATTCCGTCTGAAATTTCGTCCTCTTTCCAACTTTGCGGGATCGTTCACAAAATGCTGAATTGCCCGTGCCTTACCGGCACTGGCGCGGAGAATTTGCGTGACCGATCGCTTTTCCTGAGCCGGGTCTCGCGTAGCTTGATGAGTACACACAGGGAACACAAAGGAGGACCCATGTCCAACCTGAACAACCATGAAGGATCGACGCGCTCCCTTGCGAAGTCGGGAAACAACCGAGTCTCCATGGAGGCCCGGCGGGCCTTCCTCAAGAGGGCGGGCAAGGCCGCTGTCTATGCCCCGCCGACGATCATGCTGTTGTCGACCCCGAGCTACGCCAAGATCAAGGTCTCGTGCGGCGACAGCAAGGCATGCAAGGACTTTCAGCAACGGATAAAGGACCACGACAGCGACAATAACATTACGGAGAAACTCCAAAACATGCTCGGTGGCCTGTTTGGCGGCTTCGGGTTCTGATCCGCGGGGATGCCTGCCCGCATGACCGGCTCGAGGCCCGGCCTTGCCGCGGCAGTGACCGTCTTCCAAGGTGGTTCCGCCGGTGAGGGCCCTCAGTCCTGTGGGACGGGGCCCCCTGAGGAGGCGCTGATCTGCTCTGGGTCGAGCCGATGGTGGGGGACAGATGTGAGGGCGCGCTTCGCGGGCAGTCCTGGTTCACCTCCTCAGTGGGGCCTCGCTACCGGGCTGGTGTCGGTGTTCCGGGCGGGCAACCTTACGGGGTCCTCGATTCCCGGCCGCCTCGCGAGACGGTCTTCGGGTGCAGGGGGGTGGCCTCCTGGGCCGCGGGCTGTGCCTGCGCAGTCGATGCCATGCGGCACTGGCGCAAGGGCGGGCCCGGCAAAATGCCCTCGGCCCGCCGCAGCCCGGGCCTGACGTGGAATGTGTGTCCGGAGTCGTGCGCCCCGGCTGCCACGACTGGCCGGTTCAGGCCTTCGCAAGCAAACGACAGTGCTATCGCCATGAACATGAATCAGACGATGGATCGCCAGGCCCCTGAGGTGGGGACCTTCGTGCTGGGGGAGGACCTGCTGGTGTTCGCCGAGCCTGCGCAACAGTTCTATCGGCTGAATGGTACAGCCGCGCACATCTGGTGCGCCTTGGAGGACGGGTTGACGCCCGAGGGCGTCGTCCGTGAACTGATGCAGGTCTACCGTATCGCACGGGCGACGGCCGAGAACGCCGTCGCAGACGCCTTGGCGCAGTGGGAGGAGGTCGGCCTTCGCGATACCGTCCCTTCCGGGCGTCGGGTGCCGCAGGACCGGCCTGAGCCGCTGGCACCGATCGCGCCGGCCGTGCCGCGTACGGAGACTCGGGGCGGGCAGGTGCTCTCCATCCGCATCCTGGGTCTGGACTACTGCATCTGGTGTGCCGATTCACGCAGCATGGAGATGGTCCGTTCGGTATTCGGTCACCTGGAGGCGTCAGGACCCTGTTCGGGGGGGAGACCCGTGCATGTGCTCAAGAAAGGGCGCGGCTATGCCGTTATATGGGTCGAGGAGTTGCTTGCGTCGGGGCTCTCACTGGACGAGGTCGCGCCGGTCCTGCACGCGCAGGCCATGTGGGAGGCCTACCAGCAGACCCCGGGCCTGCTGGTGATGCATGCGGCGGCCATCTCGGATGGGGCGCGGTGTGTCCTGATGCCGGCGGTATCCGGTTCCGGGAAATCGACGTTGTCCGCCTACCTGGCGTCCACGGGTCTGCCCTTGTGTGCGGATGAGCTGGTGATTCTAGACGGCACGGATGGGTGTCTGCGGCCGGTGCCTTTGAGTATCGGTCTGAAGCCGGGGGCCTGGCCCGTGCTGGATTCCGTCTATCCGGGACTGGAACGCCTGCCGGTCCACCGCCGAGGCGATGGCAGACAGGTCCGCTACCTGCCGCCATCCATGGCCAGCCCGGCGGCCCTGACCTCAGCGAAGGTGGCACCCGTTGCGCTGGTGTTTCCCAGGTATGCCAAGGGAAGCCCGCTTCGAATCAGCGAGCTCGATGCCGCAGATGCCTTATGTCGGCTTGCCGATGCCGGCTATGACACTCCCTCGGGGCAATTGACCACCCAGGGTGCGGCGGAGCTGGTGAACTGGATCGGCGGGCTCAAGGGCTTTGAGCTCGAATATGAGGACCTGGAGGGTGCGGGATCCTTCGTGAAGGAGTTGTTGAGCCATGGATAGTATCGTTTCATCCCTGCGCCTGTTGGTGCATCAGCTCTCGAGGCAGGGTGCAGATTGTCCTGCGCCCCGCCCCCGGGGGGCCGCAGGCGGGCGCGAGGACTGGGGTATGGTGGTGGAACTCGCCGACCACTACTTCCTGAGCCCCGCCTTGTGGAAGGCCCTCGCTGACGCCCCGCCGAGGTCTCCCCTGCCTGAGGACATGGCGGCCTATCTCGAACAGATCTATACGCTCAACAGGGAACGCAATCAGGGCCTGCTGGGACAGCTCGAAGAGATCGTATACGGATTGAACGCAAGAGGCATCGAGCCGGTCCTCCTGAAGGGTGCGGGCCATCTGGTGACCGACGTCTACCCGGATCCCGCCTGCCGGATGATGGGTGATCTCGACATCCTGGTCGGTCCCGGAGAGATCGGCGGGACGCTGGATGTGCTCGACGAACTTGGGTACGGGGTCAAGCCGCAGGACGGGACCCGGTTTGATGACCATCACCATGTCGCCCCCCGGGTACGGGAGGACCGCCTGGCCCCGGTTGAACTGCATCGTGGGCTGATTCTGCGTGAGGTGGCCCATCTGCTTCCGACCGAGGTCGCCATCCGCAACACCGAGGCGGTGGCGTCCAATGGCTGGAGCGCCAGGATACTGAATCCCACCTACCGCATGATCCACAACATGTTGCACTCGGGCATCGTCAATCGCTATTACGAAGAGATCGAGCTGGATCTGAACGCGCTGTATGAGATGCACTGCATGGTGTGGCGTTATGGGGGTCACATCGACTGGGACGAGATCGCTGCGACCTTCAACGGACATCAGATCAAGGGTGTGCTCGACGGGTACCTGCACGCCCTGAGGAAGCTCTTCGGGGACGCGCCAGAGGGCATCAGGGTGGGGATCGGTGCCCACAGTTTCTTCTTGCGGGCGCTCGCCCGGGTGCGCTGGCGGGGCTATGATCGCTTCGAGCAACGGCTGTATAGCCTCTCTCCGCGCAGGATTCGTGCCCGATACGGGCTTTCCCGCGAACACGGTCCCGTCGCCATCAATCTCAAGCGGGTGCAGCTGGTTGCAGAGAAGCTGAGGGAGCGCCGCGCCGGATCCGCCTGAAGGTCGCGAACGCGAGTCCCCCGGCCTGTCACTGTGCGTCAGGCCTCGATGTGGGGCGGGGCCGGGGCCGGGGCGTGGTCCGTGTCGGACGCGGCCCGTGCTGGTGTGACCGGCCCGAACAGGGGGCCGGCCGCAGGGGGTGTCCATCGGGCGCGGCCTGGTGAGCCCTGCGGCTCAGCCGCGGGCCTCTGAAGGGGGGTGTCCGGCGCGGCATGGCCCCGCCGGCTGGGGTCACGGCTCCGTCCCTGTTATCCTCTGTCTCATCCTCCGCCCGAGGCGGGTACCCGCGCCGTTCGCTGATTCCCAGATGTCCCCCCGATTTGACCGGGATACCGCTGTCCTGGAATGCCCGCTATAATCGAGACATCAGGCGAAAGTGGCGGAATTGGTAGACGCGCTGGCTTTAGGTGCCAGTGGGGAAACCCGTGAGAGTTCGAGTCTCTCCTTTCGCACCAGGGTAATGCGGCTCGGTGGCGGCGCATCTGGTGTCCCGGCGCGGCAGACGCCTACCCGGTCCGATGGTCTTCAGCCCCTTTTCTATAACTCTTGTCAGGAACTATCCCATGAGGTCTTGTGATGCACGTCTCCGTTGAATCTACTAGTACGCTGGGCAGAAAGATGAAGGTCGAGGTGCCCGCCGAGCGGGTCGAGGAAGAGATCGCCAAGCGGCTCCAGTCCATGACGCGGACCGTGCGTGTACATGGTTTTCGCCCGGGCAAGGTCCCCCTCAAGGTGGTTCGTCAGCGGTTTGGCGAGCAGGTGAAGCGCGATGTGATGGGCGAATTGCTTCAGAAGACCTTCCTGGAGGCGCTGGATCGCGAGCGGTTGCGGCCTGCCGGTACCCCCAAGATCGAGGCGGGTGATCTGGCGGCTCAGCCGTCTCTGGAGTATACCGCGACCTTCGAGGTCTATCCGGAGGTGGCGGTCCGCGGTGTGGATGCCCTCGAGATCAGGCGTCCTGTGGTGAAGATCGGCGCGGAGGGCATCGATACGGTGATCGACAGGCTGCGCGAACAGCGTCGCCGCTGGGAGCCCGTGTCGCGTCCGGCCCAGGAGGGGGACCAGCTCACCGTTGACTTCACCGGCACCATCGAGGGCGAGGCCTTCCCAGGCGGGGAGGCGGAAGACTTCAGTATTGAACTTGGGAGCGGACGGATGATCCCAGGGTTTGAGGAACAGCTCATCGGGGCCCAGGCCGGTGAGGAGAGGACTGTGGAGATCCTGTTTCCCGACGATTATCGGGATGCCACCCTGGCCGGCAAGAAGGCGCGCTTCCAGGTCAAGGTCAAAGAGGTTGCCGAGCCGGTACTGCCCGCGGTCGATGAGGCCTTTGCCGAGGGCTTCGGGGTCAAGGAGGGCGGGGTGGAGGCCTTCAGGTCAGAGGTCCGTTCGAACATGGAACGGGAGCTGAGGGACAAAATCAAGTCTAAACTCAAGGAACAGGTCATGGATGGCCTGCTGGAACACAACCCGATCGAGGTGCCGACTCCCCTGGTCAAAGAGGAGATCGCGCGCATGCGGCGCGGCGCCATGGAGATGGTCGGATCGTCCGATGAGGACGCGTTTCCGGACGAGCAGTTCGAGGCGGCGGCCCGCAAGCGGGTGGCCCTGGGGCTTCTGATCAATGAGATCGTGCGCCACGAGGGTCTGAAGCCGGAGGACGAAAAGATCCAGTCGGTGCTCGAGGGCATTGCGTCAGGCTACGAGGATCCGCAGCAGGTGATCAACTATTATCGAGCTAACCGTGAGGCCATGGCGGACGTCGGGGCACTGGTCCTCGAAGAGCAGGTGGTGGACTGGGTTCTGGGGCGTGCGAAGGTGGAGGATGAGCCGACCACCTTTCAGGCATTGGTGGGTACGGGTGATTCGGAGGCTGAAGATTGATGAATCGAGTGAATGAGAGCGGCGGCATCGAGGGGGCTACGGCTCTGAATCTGGTCCCGATGGTGGTCGAGCAGACTGCGCGGGGTGAGCGCGCCTATGATATCTATTCGCGCCTGTTGAAGGAACGTGTGGTATTCATTGTGGGTCCCATAGAAGACCACATGGCGAATCTGATCGTGGCACAGCTGCTCTTTCTGGAATCGGAGAATCCCGACAAGGATGTTTCGCTCTATATCAATTCGCCAGGCGGGTCCGTCACGGCCGGTATGGCCATCTATGACACCATGCAGTTCGTGAAGCCCGACGTGAGTACCTTGTGTGTGGGTCAGGCTGCGAGCATGGGTGCGCTCCTGTTGGCCGGTGGGGCAGCGGACAAGCGCTTCGCCCTGCCACACTCGCGGGTCATGATCCACCAGCCCCTGGGGGGGTTTCAGGGGCAGGCCACAGACATCGACATCCATGCCCGGGAGATCCTGAAGATCCGCGAGCAGCTGAACCAGATCCTGGCGGGGCACACCGGCCAGCCGGTGGAGAAGATCCGTGAGGACACGGAGCGGGACAACTTCATGGCGGCTGAAGATGCCAAGGCCTATGGGTTGATTGATGACATTTTGGCAAAACGGAGTAGTGGTTGACGATTTTCGTCCCCATATACTGGTATTGTAATGCACTTGAATTGAAGGATCGCAGTTGAGGGCAATGAGGTGACGCGTGAATCGGCTTGTTCCTTGCTTGTTCCCCTGGCGAGACGCGAGCCTAAATGAATCGTGAGGGTTGAAATGAGCGACGATAAACATTCAAAGGACAAGGACAGCGGCAAGCTGCTGTATTGCTCCTTCTGCGGTAAGAGCCAGCACGAGGTCCGAAAGCTGATTGCAGGACCGTCCGTCTTCATCTGTGACGAATGCGTGGAGCTGTGCAACGACATCATCCGCGAGGAGATGCAGGAGCAGGCCTCTGCGGTGGGCAGCAAGCTCCCGAAACCCAAGGAGATCAGGGGCATACTGGATGAGTATGTGATCGGGCAGGAGCGGGCCAAGAAGGTCCTGGCGGTGGCGGTCTACAACCACTACAAGCGTCTCGAGGCCCGGGCCGGGAGTAAGAGTGATGTGGAGATCTCCAAGAGCAATATCCTCCTGGTCGGCCCGACGGGCTCCGGCAAGACGCTGCTCGCCGAGACCCTGGCCAGATTGCTCAATGTCCCCTTTACGATTGCCGATGCCACGACCCTCACCGAGGCAGGCTATGTCGGTGAGGACGTAGAGAACATCATTCAGAAGCTGTTGCAGAAGTGCGACTACGATGTCGAGAAGGCGCAGACCGGGATTGTCTACATCGATGAGATCGACAAGATCTCCAGAAAGTCAGACAACCCCTCCATCACCCGGGATGTCTCCGGGGAAGGGGTGCAGCAGGCGCTGCTCAAGCTGATCGAAGGTACGGTGGCCTCCGTCCCCCCCCAGGGTGGGCGTAAGCATCCCCAGCAGGAGTTCCTGCAGGTCGACACCAGCAACATCCTCTTTATCTGTGGGGGGGCCTTTGCCGGACTGGACAAGGTGATCCGGGAGCGGACCGAGAAAGGAGGTATCGGTTTTTCGGCCGAGGTGCGTGGCAAGGAACAGAAGGAGTCCCTGGGGGAGGTCCTGCGCGGGGTCGAGCCGGAAGACCTGATTCGTTATGGGTTGATACCGGAATTCGTGGGCCGGTTGCCGGTGGTCGCGACGCTGGAGGAGCTCGACGAGGGGGCCCTCGTTCAGATCCTCACAGAGCCCAAGAATGCCCTGACGAAACAATACCATAAGCTGTTTGATATGGAGGGTGTCGAGATCGAGTTCAGGGACAACGGGCTCTTTGCCGTGGCTCGCAAGGCCATGGAACGCAAGACGGGTGCCCGGGGACTGCGTACCATCCTGGAGGCCGTGCTGCTGGATACCATGTATGATCTCCCGTCCATGGAGGACGTGACCAAGGTGGTCGTGGATGAGGCCGTGATCAAGGGGGATGCAAAGCCCTACCTGATCTATGAGGGCACGGATCTCGAGAAAGTGGTCTCTGATTGACAGACTCGTCGCACCCGGGCGGTGGCTTGGGCAGCCCTGACAGCTACGTGGGGCTGCCGCCGGCGGCGACAATCCTCCAGCGCTGGAATACAAATCTTGCCCGTGGTGTGGCGGCGATTCGCGCCTTGGTCTGAACGATGGCGTCTCTCCATCAGCTTGGCTCGGAATAGATCGGAGCTTCCCATGGTCCACACTACTGTTACAACCCGGTGCATGGGTTTCTGGCCTCCAGGGCCCGCATCTTTAGGTGCATGGCGGCGTTGGGGATGCTTGCCGGTGAGTGATATGCCTGCAGTCAGATCTGCGCATTCTGAAAAAGCGAAGATCCGGGTGCGATGGGTATACGAAGCCCGGTCCAGCCACTCCCAATCCCGGAGGAGCGGTATGGAAAACAGTGTGTTGGCGGGGTTTGAGGGTCGAGGCCTCGGGCCTGTATGGGTGGGCACAATCGGTCTGAACGGGGAATGCCCATAACGGGCGAGCCGTTGAAATGTGAGCCAGATGGCCCAAACTAACAGTCAAGGCGCGTATGTCTGAGCAGTGGCTGGTGCGCATCACGGTTGAGGTGGTCGACCTGGGACACCCAGGTGCGGTGACAAGCCCGGCAGGCAACGTGCCTGCGGCTTGAGCCGAAGACGTCACCACCTTTTACGATTTCATAATTCTATGGGTGAAAAGTCTCCTAGATGGATAACGACAGTATTTTATTGAATATCTCAGAGGACGCTACGGGCGCGGTGCCAGTCCTGCCGTTGCGGGACGTGGTGGTCTACCCTCATATGGTCATCCCGCTGTTCGTCGGGCGCGAAAAGTCGATTCGGGCCCTTGATGCGGCAATGGCCAACAACAAACAGATCCTGCTTGTCGCTCAAAAGAGCGCGGAGATGGACAGCCCCGGACCGGACGATATCTATCAGGTCGGTACCTTGGCGGCAATATTGCAGCTATTGAAGTTGCCGGATGGGACGATCAAGGTCCTGGTGGAGGGGGCGGAGCGCGCGCGGGTGGTGCGTTTCGTGGATCAGGACGACTACTTCGCTGCGAACATCGAGGTCGTGGAATCGGATTCCGATACGGCCAACAGGGAGGTGGAGGTGCTGTCGCGTTCGGTGATGAACCTCTTCGACCAGTATGTGAAGCTCAACAAGAAGGTTCCACCGGAGATCCTGACCTCCCTGGCTGGTATCGATGAGCCCTCCCGTCTGGCAGACACCATCGCGGCCCATATGTCCCTCAAGCTGGACGAGAAGCAGCAGATCCTGGAGATCGGGGACGTGCGCGCGCGTCTCGAACACCTGATGAACCTGATCGAGGGCGAACTGGACGTTCTCAATATCGAGAAGAGTATTCGCGGGCGCGTCAAGCAACAGATGGAGAAGAGCCAGCGCGAGTACTACCTGAACGAGCAGATGAAGGCCATCCAGAAGGAACTGGGCGAGATGGAGGATGCGCCTAACGAGGTCGACGAGCTGGCCCGCAAGATCGATCAGGCGGGTATGCCCAAGGAGGCCAAGGAGAAGGCCCACTCGGAGCTGAACAAGCTGAAGATGATGTCTCCCATGTCGGCCGAGGCCACCGTGGTGAGGAACTATATCGACTGGCTGGTCAGCGTTCCATGGAAGAAACGATCCAAGGTCAACAAGGACCTGGCGGCCGCCGAGCAGGTGCTGGAGGAGGATCACTACGGTCTGGAGAAGGTCAAGGAACGGATACTGGAGTACCTGGCCGTCCAGCAGCGCGTGAGAAAGCTCAAGGGTCCGATCCTGTGCCTGGTGGGCCCACCGGGGGTCGGCAAGACCTCGGTAGCGCGCTCCATCGCGCGGGCCACAGGCCGGAAGTTCAGCCGCATGTCCCTCGGCGGGGTGCGCGACGAGGCCGAGATCCGCGGGCATCGAAGGACCTATATCGGCTCTCTGCCCGGTAAGATCGTCCAGAACCTCTCCAAGGTGGGTGTCCGGAACCCCTTGTTTTTGCTCGACGAGATAGACAAAATGGCCATGGATTTCCGTGGCGATCCGGCCTCGGCACTGCTCGAGGTGCTCGACCCAGAGCAGAACAACACCTTTGCGGATCACTACCTCGAGGTGGAGTTCGATCTCTCGGACGTGATGTTCGTCGCCACGGCGAATACCCTGAATATCCCCGGCCCCCTGCTGGACCGGATGGAGGTGATCCGCCTCCCCGGCTACACGTAGGACGAGAAATCGCACATCGCCTCGCGCTACCTGATCCCGAAGCAGCTCAAGAGCAATGGACTGACGAAGGACGAGCTGCACATATCGGAGGGTGCGGTCCGGGATATCGTTCGCTACTACACCCGGGAGGCCGGGGTGCGAAACCTGGAACGGGAGATCTCCAAGGTCTGCCGAAAGGTGGTGAAGTCGATCCTGCTGGAGCCTCGTGACAAGACCATACATGTCACACCCAGGAATCTGGACAAGTATCTGGGCGTGCGCCGCTTCAGATACGGACTGGCCGAAGAGAACGACCAGATTGGACAGGTGACGGGGCTGGCCTGGACGGAAGTGGGGGGTGAGCTGTTGACCATCGAGGGCGCCATCGTCCCCGGGAAGGGCAAGTTCACCTATACCGGCCAGCTGGGGGACGTCATGCAGGAATCCATCCAGGCCGCGATGACCGTGGTGAGGAGCCGCGCCGAGAGTCTGGGGATCGCCCCCGACTTCTACGAGAAGAACGACGTCCATATCCACGTGCCGGAGGGTGCTACGCCCAAGGACGGCCCCAGTGCGGGGATCGGCATGTGTACCGCACTGGTCTCGGTGCTGACACAGATCCCGGTTCGGGCCGATGTGGCGATGACCGGAGAGATCACCCTGCGCGGCGAGGTATTGCCCATCGGCGGCTTGAAGGAAAAGCTGCTGGCGGCCCATCGTGCCGGTATCAGGACCGTGGTGATTCCCGAGGAGAACGAGAAGGATCTCGTCGACATCCCGAAGAACATCCAGCAGAAACTGGAGATACGGCCGGTGCGCTGGATCGATGAGGTCCTGCAGATCGCACTCCATCATCTTCCCGAGCAGCTCGATGCGGGTGCGGAGCCCGTGCCGCAGAAACAGGAACGCAAGGGCCGGTCCCGGCGCAGCAACCTCAGACCCCATTAGTGCGCTATCGATGATGGCGAGTTCAGCGGGTCTGGCGGCCCTGAGGTACGCCATCCATGGGCGCTGAATCCGTAATGATCAGATGGACAGAGCGCTGCCGGCGTGCCTCCGCGGGCATCTTCCGGCGGGGCGGGCCGAGGCACGCAGCCCGCCTGCGCCCGTGTCGGCGCGCACACCTTCACGGGAGGCACTCTCGGGACTGGCCTTCTGGCCCCGCATCGGTGAGCGCATGACGGCGTCAGAAATGTCTGCGATATGAATGAGATGCCTGCGGTGTCCGCCTTGTCGTGGACCCAGGCCGACGCACCGAAGAAAACCGCCAGCCCCACTGCGACGACCGGAATGGACTTGTGGTCGTTGGCATGGATGCCAACGCCGCCATCTTCCCGGGTACCCCCATGGCCATCACTCCGTGCCAGATCGAAGCCGTGCCGAAGGGGCTGGGTCTGCAGCGCCGGGTCCATGCGAACCGTGCGCTACCGCGCGATTGCCAGCGACTCACGAGATTGACAAGATTTGCCCCGGGTTGCTATAAGACCTGGGCCACGATACGAATACAATGAGGGGATGCGGAGTAGTCACGCTATCCTCTGCGTTGATAGCCAAACAGCACTCCCGTACCGTCTTGTCCGTCTCCGCAGTCTCGGGGGGAGGGCCTGATTGTGCAAACCGAATTCACTCTAAGGCGATTGCCGGAAAATCACGTACCAGAGTGCGCAGGATTTTGGTTCGCCTTCAAGGCGTGGCAATAGGCGCATAGTCGAACTATGCAACTGTTGCCACAACGCCGGAGGCGGGCGA
>Ga0114931_10002954_pt1 | contig 21550 bp, 14 predicted proteins | sample 2SBtaG_FD_89579 | JGI IMG/M metagenome (GOLD analysis project Ga0114931, IMG submission 89579) | Deep subsurface microbial communities from Kolumbo volcano to uncover new lineages of life (NeLLi) - 2SBTROV14_V59a metaG | ecosystem: Environmental > Aquatic > Marine > Volcanic | place: Kolumbo...
CCCTCGCCAACGTCGAAACCGATCTCGCCAAGCTGCTCGCGCCGCACCTGAAGAAACCGCGCGAGGCGAAGAAGACGCTTGCCAATCTGTTCACCGCAGCAGGCGCCGTCCGCGCCGGATCGCGCCATATCAATATCTCCCTCGATCCCGCTGCCACCAGCCGCGAGCGCCGCGCTTTCGAAGCGCTGCTCGCTGTCGTCAACCGCCGCAGGCTCGCGCTTCCGGGCGACCCGTCGGGCCGCCCGCTGCGCTTCCGGATCGCAAACTCATGAGACTACGCAGGGACAACTCTGGAGCCCCGTACACGAAATTTCTGACAGTCCCGCCGAGCCGGAGGCGGCGGCCGGGCCTGTGGCCGTGTCACCCCCCCCGGTCGCCGCGGCGCAGAGCGCCCGCAGCGGCCACCGCCGCCCCCGCCGCCCCAGGCGCCGGCCCTGCCGGCCCTGACACGGTCACTGGAGGCGAACAGCGGTGCTCGCGCCGGCACACCGATCTCCGCTGGCCGCCGACATCAGGGATTGACGTCGGCAGCCGATACAGGTACTGAACCAGGCCAACATCAAGCGACCGCTTCGGTCGAAGGAAGACGAGGGGACTTGTCATGAGAACGACAGCATTCGCAGCCTGTACCATCCTCTGTGCGCTCGCGTTCGGCACCGGTTGCACGAACACCAGCAGCCTGACCAAAACGACAACCAAGTCGACGGCGGCGCTCACGTCGGTCACTTGGACGAACGCAGTCGGCGTCACCGCGACAGGGAGCGATTTGACGAAGACCGCCGGCCAAGGATGGAACGCTGGAGCGGCGTCCAACGAAACACTCGCGGGCGACGGTTACGTGGAGTTCACCACCGCAGAAACGAACACGAACAAGGCCGCGGGCCTGAGCAACGGCGATACGGACCAGACCCTCGACGACATCGACTTCGCGATCGATCTGACCGCCGGCGGAACCGTCCGGGTCTACGAAAACGGCGTCTGGAAGGGTACGTTCGGGAGCTACGTCGCAAGCGATACCTTCCGGGTGCAGACCGTCGGCGGGCGCGTGACCTACGCCAAGAACGGCACGGTCTTCTACACCAGCGCAACGGCCTCGACGTCCCCGCTGCTCGTCGACAGCGCGCTCTACAACACGAACGCGACCATCCAGAACGTCGGCATCAGCGCCACGCCTCTCTGGCAGAACCAGAACGAGGTCAGCGAGTCGTCGAACAGCCTCACCAAGTCGGGCCCGAATAACTGGCTCGGGGGTGCCTCCACCACGGCGACAATCCCTAGCGACGGTTACATGGAGTTCACGACCGGCGAGACCAACACGACGAAGGTCGCCGGCTTGAGCAATGGCGACACCAATCAGAACTACGATGACATCGATTTCGCCATCTACCTGACGGCCAGCGACACCGTGCGCGTAACCGAAAACGGTGTGTCCCGAGGCACATTCGGCAGCTACGCTGCAGGAGACACCTTCCGCGTCGAAGCTGCGGGCGGCGTCGTCACGTACTCCCAGAACAGCACCCTCTTCTTCACGAGCTCGATAGCGCCCACGTTCCCGTTGCTCGTCGACACTGCGCTGTTCACGACAGGCGGCACGCTCCAGAATGTCACCCTGACCAAGTCGCCGTACTGGCAGAACGCCAACGGCGTCACCGCGAATGGAAGCGACCTGACGAAGCCAGGCCCGAACGGGTGGTCCAACGCCGGTGCGTCGACCGTTGCATCCATCTCGGGCGACGGCTACGCGGAGTTCACGACCGGCGAGAACACCACGACCAAGGTCGCTGGTCTCAGCAATGGCGATTCGAACGTCAGCTACACCGACATCGACTTCGGCCTCTACCTGAACAATTCTGGGATGGTGCGTGTATTCGAGGCCGGAAACGCGGTGGGCACGTTCGGAAGCTATGTGGCGGGCGATGTCTTCCGCGTCCAGACGACCGGTGGTGTCGTCACGTACCTGAAGAACGGGAACGTCATCTACACGAGCTCGGGTACGCCAACCTTTCCGCTGCTGGTGGATACGGCGCTCTTCAACACGGGCGCCACCCTCCAGAGCGTTACGCTCCACACCGGCACGGGTACGTCGTTCTGGCAGAACGTCTTCGGCGTTACCGCGAACAACAACAACCTCACAAAGCAGGGTCCCAACGGCTGGAGCAACGCCGGCGCGTCCACGACTGCGACGATTTCCGGAGACGGATACGTCGAGTTCACGACCGCCGAGAACAACACTACCAAGGCCGCGGGGCTCAGCAACGGCGACTCGAATCTGAGCTACACCGATATCGATTTCGCGATCTATCTGACCGCGAGCGGGATCGTCCGCGTGTTCGAGAACGGAAACGCCATGGGCAACTTCGGAACGTACACGGCTGGCGATGTCTTCCGCGCGCAGACGACCGGCGGCGTAGTGACCTACCTCAAGAACGGGAACGTGTTCTACACGAGCTCGGGTACGCCGACGTTCCCGCTGCTCGCCGACACCGGACTGTTCACGACCGGCGCCACGATCAACGGCGTTACGCTTCAGTAGACAAGAGCCTCGCCGAACGGCCGAGCGGCTGCGCGCCATGGTGCGCAGCCGCTCTTTCGTTTCTACAGCAGGAGAGGCTCGCTCGGTCCCAGGCGATCCGCACTGTACGCGTCAAGGTCGAACGCCTCTGGGATCTGCATGAGCTCCTGCGCAGCGCTCCAAGATACCTTCTGGCGCCAGCGGCCCAGGATGTACTCCGGATCCTGCACACGGCTCGCCGTGTCAGGAGTCACCGTGCGGGACGGCAAGCGTACCTGTGCCATCATGGCCGGAATATCCGGCAGCTGGAACGCTTTGGACACCACCTCCACGACCTTCCCTGGCTCGAGCGTCGCCTGCTCGTAGCTCACAACCAGCCAGTCCGGGTGCCTGCCCGTTGCAAGAGCCCGGAACGGCACCAACATCCTGAGCGACCAGTCCAAGACATGCCGCGCCAACGTGCTGCCATCCGACAGGATCCCACGCGCCAGATCCACCTGCTTGCCGCTCAGCTGCGTGTCAACGAACCATTCGTCGCGGAGGTACTCGCCCGCCTCGTCTTCCCAGCCCCTCGCAATAATCGATAGCGCATTCGGAATCGGATGCCGCACCAGCAGCATAGTCTCTACATGGAATGCGCTGGAAAACCACTCGACCATCGCGAAGATGCTGTGCACCTGGAAAATAACCCGTTCGGTCACCCGGTGGAAGTACGGCGCCCACATTCGCAGCGTCGGGTAGATGTGACGCTCCGCGTTCACGATGCTTCCGGCGAATCGTTCGAACTGCTGGAGCGCTGCACCCTCGAAGTGGATGAACTGCCGGTACTGCGACGGCCCCGCGTTCGCCGGGACCGGTATTGTCCGCCGCCAACGGGAATGCTGGGCGCTCATGAAGGCGCGGCCCACGTACCTCATCCCCGCGTGTGCCGCCATCGTGTTGAGCATCCAGGTCGCGCCGCTCCGGGGCATGCAGTACAGCAGGATGTTGGGCAACTCTCCCTGCCGGTGACGGCAGATCGCACGAAATGCGAACTCTCGCGCGAACAGGCGCCACGGGCCCTCGATACTACGGTGCACTTCCCTGCTCCTGTGCGGTGCCGGGCGCGAACGACCTGAAAAGCGCCGACCATGACTCCAGCGCCCGCGCCCGGGCGAATTTCTGCTGGAACACTTGTCGAGCGCGATCCCGGTGCGCCCTGCCGCTGGCGTGGGCTTCATACGCGGCTCGCAGAGCGTCGACTAATCCCTTCTGGTCTCCAGGCGCTACGACGTAGCCGATGTGCTCGTCGCGAACAAGGCGAGCCAACTCGCTGTCCTCTTCGATCATCGCTAGAAGTGGCGTCCCGACGGATAAGTACGTCATCGTCTTGCTCGGAAACGCCACGCGAAACATGTTCGGTTCGAGCGTAACCAGCGCTAGATCAGATTCAGCAACGACAGCGCGTGCGATGGCCTGAGGTTGGTGACCGTGGAAGAAGATGCTCTCCCCTAGCAGATCGCCCGCCTGGGCTTCCAGCTCCGCTCGCCGTATTCCTTCTCCCAGGAATTCGAAGCGGATCGAGCAGCCGCGCAGCTCGCGGGCTGCTTCGATGACGAGGTGCAGTCCCTGGAAGCGCCCGATGTTGCCCGCGAACACCACACGGAACATGCCCTCGGGGCGCTTCAGGGCTTCCGGCAGCTCCACCGGGTCGCCGTACTCTTCCAGCTCGAAATTGTTGATAATGCGCGTCTTCCCCGGAGGAATGCCTCGCTGGCGCTCGGTGGAAGCCATGTCTTCCGACAGCACGACGACGGTCTCGGCGTTCATGCAGTTCCGGACATCGAGCCAGCGTACCAAGCGGAAAAGCACCCCCTTCTTCATTAGGCGCGCGTAGACAGCAAGTTCCGGGTAGATGTCTTGCTTGTGATAGACGAACTTCGCTCCGATCAACGCGGCCGCCATTCGGGCACCGAGCGCGACGACGACCGGTGGCATGGTGGATGCGACGATCACGTCGTAGTCGCGGCGCCACACGGCATGCGCAACGATGGACCCGGCAAAACCAAACGCGTTGATGAGCCTCACGACCTTGCGTTCGCGGCGTTCCGGCAGGAGCGGGCATCTGACAACGTTAAAGCCGTCTAGCTGCTGCCTGCGCGGCTGTACGCCAAATTGGTCGGCGGCGTTGTAGCCGGGTTGTCCGCACAGAACCGTGACCTGATGGCCGTCCTCCGTCCAGCGCCGAGCCATCGTCCGGAGCATGCTGGCGTACGGCGGAGTGTCCGGCCAGAAATACCGGTGGATAGCGAGTATTCTCAACGCATGCTCCCTTTCGGTCCGTGCTAGCTTTTCGTGCGACCGCAATCAACTAGCGGCTTGCCCAAGCGCTCGCCAGGCCGGCATCCGGTTCGCCACCGCAGACCTGTCATGCTCCCCGCACAATCGAATCGCCAGGTTGCCGCCGCCGATTCGATCGGCTCCCAGCTCGCCCGTGGAAGTACCACCGGACTTTTCGGGCGCGTAGCGGGTTATGCGTGCCAATACGCCTTTCATGCGGTCGCCGCGCGCATGCTGGGTTCCGTCGTCGCAGGGAGCTTCTTCGCGTTCCTCGCATTCGGCACGCTCCTGGCCACCGCCACGCGCGCCGGACTCGATCGAACGGGCCTGCGAGCCATCTCCGTCCTCCGCCGGAGCAGCGGGCCGGCAGCCGTCAGAAACGCGGCAATCCGCCTGCTGGCGATCGTCGTTGGCGTGTCTGGTCTGGCCAGCGTCATCGCCTGGACGCTGCGATTCAAGTTGGCCGGGCTGTTTCATGCCGGGCAATCCGCGACTGCACTCGGAATCGTGATGCTCGCGGTGCCCGGCCTCGCTGTGGCTTTCGCTTGCGGCGAGTATCTGCGGGGGCTGCACCTCGTCGGGTGGGCAGCGCTCGTCCAACTTGTTGTCATCAACGGCGTGGCGATAGCGGGGCTGACCCTGGGTATGACGATGCTACGCCTGCCCGGCATATACGTTGCCGCGCTGGCCTTCGCTGCGGGAACTTGCTGCGCGGCACTCACGGCCCTGACCGTACTCCGTCGGCACACACGTACGCCACGCGATGCGCCGCCCGGGACGCCCGCTCCGTGGTCGTCGCTTGCCGGCGGTGCGCCGATGATGTTCTGGACTTCCATGCTGATGCTCGGCATGAGCGGGCTGGACGTCGTGTTTCTTGGTCATCTCGCACCCGGCAAACAGACCGCATTCTACGTCGCGGCCGCCAAGACGGCTCTCTTGCCCTCCATCGGGCTCGTGGCCGTGAACAGCATCCTCGTACCGATGGCCGCCGCGGAGTTCAAGCTCGGCACCCGCGAATCCCTTGAACGGCTGATGGTGACCGGCGCTCGCTGGTCGCTCGCCGTCGGATGTGTCGCGGTCGGAGGAGCCGCGCTCGTCGGGCCCTGGTTGCTTGAGCTGTTCGGCCCTGGCTTCCATCTGGCCTACCCAGTACTCCTGGTCCTGCTGCTCGGGCAGCTAGTAAACGCAGGCTCGGGCGGTGTCGCGCAGCTCCTCCTGATGACTGGGCACGAACGGCGCGCTGCCATAGTGCTGACCGTGGTGGTTGGACTGCTCGTGCCGCTCTATATAGCGGTAATCCCGCGCCACGGAGCGCTGGGCGCTGCCGGGGTAACTGCCTTCGGAGTGGTCAGCTGGAATATCGGGATGGTACGTCAGGCGCGACGCCACGTGAGGGTGCGGTCGTACGCCGACACCATCCCCCGCGCCCTCCTCTTTGTGCTGGTGCTTTCGATATTCGGGCTAGCGACGCACCACAGTACGGTCGGGTCGCTAGCCCTGATCGGCCTGTATTGCGTTATCGGACCGTGCGTCGCCTGGAAGCTTCTTCTGCGGGCCGATGACCGCGTGGTCCTCGGCGCGACGGCGGCGCGCGTCCTAGGTCGACGCGCCAGCACCCGGAACGCGACCTAGCATGAGGTGGAAGGCCTCCGCGAACTCGCACCCCACCGCACTGCCATTCACGCGCGCCCTCGCCTCGACCGCAATGACGCTGCGCGGATGCGGAAACTCCCGCAACTCATCCGTATAGCACTCCAACGCACGCAACTTGGGTTGGATTGTAGCTGAGATGTCGACGAAGAAGTTCGCCCAGAACATGGCCCGCGGCGCTCGTGCCCCCCACTCCGTCGACGAATTCACCTCGTACGTCAGTACGTTTTTCACTGGTTGTCCCGGGTGCGGCCTGGTGGCAACTGCAACCGAGCGATGCACCAACTGGTGGTCCAGGTTCACGTCCCCCGCGTGGTGGACGAATATCGTGTCGCACTTCGTGTCTTCGATGAGTTCTTCGATGGCGCGATTGAGGACGACGTGCTCGACCGTATCGAGCCGCATGTCGGGAAAGTTCCAGTGCACAGTTTCCCGGACGCCCAGGATGCGCGCTGCCTCGACCAGGCTCTTGCTCTTTCGTTCGAGGATCGCGTCGTCGCCAACGTATTGGGTCGTGCTGCCGTCGGTCACCACCGCGACCGTAACGGGCACGCCTTCATGCGCCAGCCTGGCGATCGTCCCGCCCGCGCCCAGGACCTCGTCGTCGGGGTGCGCCGCGATGACGACTACGTTCGTGAACTGCAGCATCGCCTACTTGGTCCTCCCCAACTCCGCGACAGCCTCCCGCAGCGCTGCCACCTCTTGCCTGAGCGAGTGCAGCTCATCTTCGACGCGATATCCGAACCGGCTTCCGAGGGCGATCGTGCGCCACGGGAGTTCATGGCCTTCTCGCGTCAGGTCCCAGAGCCACACCGGACCACCCCCGGCCTGCACCAGCAGCCGTCCTTTCCGACGCGTGATCACCTGTCCCGGCGCGCCTTTGGCCACAGGCACATCTTGGATACTTGCCTTCCAGATTTCCACCTTCTTCCCCTCATAGTACGTATACGCGCCCGGATACGGCCTGGAAACGGCTCTGACGAGCCGCTCCACCATGGTCGCAGAAGCCGTGAAGTCGATGAGCCCGTCCGCAGGGGTTCGCTTCGCCCGCAGACTACCCGCGGAAGCGTCCTGCTTCTGCCCTTCTATAGGACCGCGCCGCAATGCTTCGTACAGATCGCAGAACGCCTCGCGGAGATTCTCGGCAACGATCCCGTAGAGCTCCATCGCGTAGACGCGCCCCGGTACGTCGAACCAACGCTGTCGTAGAATATCCCCCGAATCAGCGCCCTGGTCCATGCGGAACAAGGTCACGGCGCTCCGCGCCTCGTTCTCCAGAATGGTCCATGGAACCGGAGCGCGTCCGCGCCCAAGTGGTAACGGGCTCGGGTGGCTGCCCACTACGAATTCCTTGGGCAACCCCAGAAGCTCGCGACCAAAGAGCTGGCTCCATCCCAACGTGAAGACATAGTCCGGAGATAGCCGCCTGATCCTGTCCAGGCTCTCCGCTTCGTTGACGTCGCTCGTGTCGACTACCGGCACCCCGCGTTCAGCGCACATGGGATGCAGATCGACGTAGTCCGACGTCCCCGCGGCATCGGCGGGCGGCAACGTGATCACCCCGACGACGTTCGCCCCGCGCTCGAACAACCCTTCCAGCACAACCTGACTCTCGAGATTGCCGCCTACGCAAGCAACTCTCGGACCGCTCTTGGCTACCCCGCCCACTCATCCTCGCTTTCAGGATGCGTCTCGCTGCGGCCCGTCACGACGAGTAGGGTCGTCTTCGCGATCAGAGCCAGATCGTTCAACTCCCCCTGCTTGTCAACGTACTCCAGGTCAAGCTCGATCCTTGCTGGCCAGGGAAGCGCAGTGTTGCCGCTCACCTGCGCCAGCCCCGTGATGCCGGGCCGCACGCTGAACCGTCGACGCTGGCGCGCGTTCATCTTCTGGTAGTCCTCGAAGACGGTGGGGCGGGGTCCAACCAACGCCATAGTACACACAACGACATTTGCCAGCTGGGGAAGCTCGTCGAGCTTGAACTTCCTGATGATCTGTCCTCCACGAATTAGTCGCGGATCGTCCTTGACGGTCACCATGGACGCATCCGTTGCTCCCGCCTCGACATCCATCGTCCTCAGCTTCCATATGAGAAACCGCTGCCCATCCTTCCCGACTCTCTCCTGCCGGAAAAAGACAGGGCCCTTGGACACCGCCTTGACCCACAACGCGGCGGCAATCAGCGCTGGCGAAGCTACGGCCCCCAGGGCGACCGCGACTGGAACTTCAATCCATCGTCGCATTGGGCTATTTCCGCGACATCTCGATGATCCCTTCCACAACCCGGTGCTGGTCCTCGCGCGTCAGACTCGAACCGCTAGGAAGGCACAGTCCGCGCTCGAACAGGTCGGCCGCGACCTGCCCTCGAACACTCGGGCAATCTTCGAACGCCGGCTGGAGATGCATAGGCTTCCAGACGGGACGCGCCTCGATATTCTTCGCCTCAAGGTGGAGGCGGATATCCTCCCGGCTGCAGCCGAACACTTTCGGGTCTATCACAACACAGGTAAGCCAACGAGTACCGCCGGGCACCTCCGGCATGAACTCGAGGCCCTCCAATTCGCTGAGTGTCTGTCGGTAATAGGCGAAGTTCGCCCGGCGTGCCGCCACGCGCCCCGCCAGATGCCGGAGTTGGCCGCGACCAACCGCGGCCAGAAGATTGCTCATCCGGTAGTTGTATTCCACAATCGAATGCTGATAGTGCGGCGCCGGATCTCTAGCCTGCGTAGCCAGAAACCTGGCCCGCCGCGCCCAATCATCACGACGCGTGACGAACATTCCGCCGCCGCTCGTGGTGATGATCTTGTTCCCGTTGAATGAGAATACCCCGATATCCCCCAGCGTTCCCGCGGGCTTATCGTGATACGTGGCGCCTAGCGCCTCCGCAGCGTCCTCGATCAGGGGAACTCCGTACTCGGCACAAGCAACCCCGATGCGATCATAGTCCGCGCACTGCCCGTAGAGGTCCACGGCGACCACCGCCTTCGGCAGCCCCCCGACTCTCGCTCGTCGGGCCAGCTCTTCGCGGAGGAGCGCCGGGTCGACGTTCCAGGTCGCCCGGTCACTGTCTACGAATATGGGACAGGCTCCCAGGTACGTGATGGCGTTCGCGGTTGCCACGAACGTCAGCGTCGAAGTCAGTACGTAGTCATCCCGCTCGACGCCCAGTATCGCGAGCGCGAGATGCAAGCCAGCTGTTCCCGAGCTCAGGGCAACGGCGTTGACGCCACCAAGTAGCGTACCGAACTCGTTCTCGAATGCATCGACGTGGGGGCCTAACGGCGCGACCCAGTTCGAGTCGAAAGCGTCTAGGAGCAGCTCTCGCTCGTCTGCGCCTGTGTGCGGCGGCGACAAATAGATGCGGCGGCTCATTCTTTGCCGCCCACGGGGTACCCATGCTTTTCCAGTACGCTTCCGGCTTCCTCGATCATGAACGCTTGATCCTCCTCCCCAAGCTTCGTGCGCCAGGCGCCCACACTACCCGGGTTGACGTCGCTCGTGTATCGCGCAGCATCGGTTGCTGAAAGGCGCAGCCCAAGGGAGTCCGCTACTCGCAAAAGCTCATCTTCCGGCTTGGCTACGAACTCCTCGTAGCGAACGCGCACTACCCGATCTGACGGGATCCGCGCCAACTCTTCCTCCGCCTTCTCGACGCTGCGTGCCCACTGACGCGCGCACACCTGGCTCAAACAGAGATGGTTCGCCGCTTCCACCATTCCTGCGTATCGCGGACCCCATCCGGCCAGGCGCTTCTCCTGCGAGGCCAGCTTGTGCATCCGATTCGCGGCGTATCGCAGACCATAATACGGGAGGTCTGCCGTCGGCACGAAGCGCGCTTTTCGCGCGACGTACCGAATGTCGAGCGGGGCGGTCCACCTCCGCATGGCGGAAGCAACAACGTCGCGCCCATCGCGTAGGAGGAACACGAACCGCGCATCGGGCACGACCGCATTCACGAAACCCACTCGAAGCGAGTTCGCGCAGGTCTTTTCCACGACGTACCCGAGACGTTGGCTTCGGGCTAAGCGGTCGAAGCGCAGCCGGATGTAGCGAACTATGCTTTCCGTGGCCATGTCCGGCGTAAATTCGTCATGGACGCACCGCGCGTTGCCGTGCCTCCAGATGTAGTTGATCTCGTCACACGGCCAGGTTCCGACCTTCGGGATGCTCGTAAGCACGTCCCGAAGCATGTTGGTGCCGGAGCGAGCCGCGCCGATGATGATCACCCGAGCGTAGTTCAATTCTGCGTTCCTCCCTCGCCCCCTGGACTATCGTCGCCGCCATCGTCGATGCTTGCATCACCGCCCGAACAGTACGTCGGCACAACCGCAGAGAGTGAGAACCTGGCCGTCCGCGCATCCTTGAGAGCACCCGCGTCCCGCTTGACCAGTCGCGCAAAGACGGAACCGACGAACCGCTTGGTGCATGGGTCGTCCATGCGCCATAGCGGTACCGTCAGTCGGCGCCCAGCCTTTTCCGCGTGACCAAACATATAGAACGCGGTCGGAATGCGGTAGCGTTCGTTCACGGCCAACTGCGCCAGCAATCGCTTTCGTCCCTGCGAGTCCCACCACGCCGGGTCCAGATCCCGCTTCGCCGGCCCCAACCGCCAGGTCGGGCTCATCCAGACCACTGCCACGATTGGCTTGCCCAACCGCCGCAGTCCATCGACAAAGGAAGCGTATTCCGCCGGGTCCATGCGGTACTGGTCGATCACCCAGCCATCTGCCGGTAGGTCGGGCCAGTTCCTCCCCGGTACGTTTGCCTTGAGCGCGGACGAATACCACTGGAAGAAGCGACGGTCCGGGTACAGACCCTTCAGCTTCCGGTACATCGCGGCGAGAAACCGCGCCCTCCCGTGCCAGTACACGTTCTCCTCTTCGATCGTGATCCCGCCCAGAGGCACGCCCTGCAGCCGATCCAGCAACCGGCGAAACACGGGAACGTAGTCGTCCGGATCACCAAGGGGGGGCGCCTTCGCCAGACCGCTACGCTGTGCCTTGCTTTCGTAGAACCCAACATCGAGATAGATGGTAATACCGTGTTTCACCGCCGCAACGACATCGCGCTCGACCTGCGCTGAGCTCTTGTTGCGTCCCGCCTGATAGATAATGAAACCGGCGCCCTCTCCTTTATCAAGCACCCATGGCACCCAGCCGGCACCGTACACCCCCACCAGCGCCTCTCTGTCCGGGTTCACTACCTCCCGCATCGTCGGGTTCGGCCTCGCACTCGCTATCCGCGCGCTCGCGGGAACCCGTGCCACCCGGGCGCCTCTCGTTGTCCTGGCCACGCTGCCGCAGGCGTGAATGACGGCCAACAGACCAAGGATACTACCAGCAGCTACTAGGCTCGGAACGATCACTCGTGGGGACATCACGGTCTCTTGCCGAAAGGGGCGTCACTCACCCGAGTGCCTAGCAGGCTTCCAGCGACTGAACCACCGTCCTTCGCTCGGCCGGCGAAGATTTCCCGCCCCCCAGGCGCGTGCGACGTCGGCAGATGTAGAGGAACCCGGCGATGGTCAGAGAGAAACCTGGATCGACGATGGCGTTCCGCACACAAAAATCGAGCAGGTACATCCCCATCCCGACGACGTAGAACAACTCGGGCCCCGTCGGCCCGTAGCGCCTGCGCCGCAACCGGATATGTTCGCGGAAAATGGCGAAGCATAGCCACAGGAAGATGGAGAAGCCAATCAAGCCGTACCGGAAAAACGACAGGACCGGACCAATATGGATATTATGATTCCGCATGTCGTCCGTCACGGTGCGATCAATATACGAATAGAACGGCTTGTACGTAGCGCCGTGTCCATAACCAGTAACAAACTGGAACCCTGTCCATTCGTCCTTTGCCGTGCGGATCGCATCCTTCGCTTCCAGATATCTGTTCTCCACGGAAGTGTCGGTCTGACCCTCGGTCAAGGTCTTGAACCTGGTATCGCTGAACATTCCCATGAAGTCGATCGGGCGATACAGATCGTTGTAGGCCGCAACCAGGAGGACGGCCGCGACAGTTGCAGCAATCACCAGCCCCGTCCGCCGCTTGACGATGAAGATCACTGCGCCGGCGATGAAGAAAACCACGACGTGGGTTCTCTTCTGCGACTCGAAGGCCAGCGCAAACACGGCAAGCAGGCACAGCCAAGACAGGACCTTCCCTAGCCCTGTCCCGCTCTTCACAAGCCACACCCATGCCATGGTGATGAGCAAGACCGACGGCGGCTCGAAACGCCCGGCATAGTCTGGCGAAAGTGCACCGACGCAGGCCGCCAGTCCCATCAGCCCTCCCAACACGTAGGCAGTGGTTCGCCCTTCGAACAGCTCCGGGGCCGAATAGGCCAGGAGCAGATAGAACATGGGAAGCAGAAGGCTTGCCGCGTCACCTGCGATGTAGCCGGGGTAGATGATCGGCTGCAACGTGCTGATGGCCGCGTACCCGACGAGCAGCGCGACCCACCAGAGCATCGCCTTGGCGGTCCTCGAAGGGACCTTGAGGCGTCGCCACCGGAACATGACCAACAGCGCCGACCAGAGCACCAGCGTCGCATATCCAGGACGCCGCAACGGCATTTCTACCGTCGACATCGAGGTGTACGCGAGAAACACGCCTAGCGGTACAAGCACTAACAGGGCGGTCGCCGACAACTTGCCGCGCCAGCCGGCGCGGTCCAACTGCGCGTGTTCCGCGCGTGGGAAGACAGGTGCTACGTCGACCATGCAACTCTTCCGGCGGCGGAAGCCTCCTCGTGCGCGACATCATCTGCATCTGGCGCTACTTCGGACTTCTCGGCGGGTTGCATCTCCGGCACGAGGACGGCGAGAAGCCCACGAGTCTCGCCTACGGTCCGCAACTCCAAAGCCTTTTCGGCAATTCTCTGCATTTCCGCCCATACCAGGTCGCGCGGATGGCGCGCGATGTTCCCGATGAAGACCTTCGGGTGGCGCGTCTTCCCAAGATTTTCGCCTTCGCTCGCCAGCTCCTCGAACAACTTCTCACCCGGACGCACACCGCTGAAGACAATGGGGATCTCGTCCTCCCCGAAACCCGACAAGCGAATCAAATCCCGCGCCAGGTCGACGATCTTGACCGGCTGGCCCATATCCAGCACGAGGATCTCGCCGGAATGTCCGATTGCGCCCGCCTCCATAACCAGCTGACACGCTTCCGGGATCGTCATGAAGTAACGCTTCATCTCTGGGTGCGTGACAGTTATAGGACCGCCGCCGCGAATCTGCTCCTTGAAGATCGGCACAACCGATCCAGCCGAGCCCAGGACATTTCCGAAGCGCACGGCAAGGTATCTCGTGCCGGACTTTTCGGACAGGCTCTGGATGTAGACTTCGGCGACACGCTTCGTGCACCCCATGACTGAAGTCGGCCGCACTGCCTTGTCTGTCGAAATCAGGACGAACGCGGAGACTGCCCAGCGGTCCGCTGCGTCAGCAATGTTCTTCGTGCCCAGTATGTTGTTCTTGACAGCTTCGCCGGGATTCCACTCCAGCATGGGCACGTGCTTGTGCGCTGCAGCGTGGAATACTACGTCAGGCTGATATTTCTCGAATACCTCTTCGACACGAGCTGGGTCGGCGACGTCGCATAGCACCGGCACCACTGCGTCAGACATGCCCGCGCCGATGAATTCGCGATGGATGTTGAACAAGGCATTCTCGCCACGCTCCACAAGCAGCAGCCTAGCCGGGGAGAACTTCAGCACCTGCCTGCACAGCTCCGAGCCGATCGAACCACCGGCACCAGTGACCATGACACTCCGGTTCGCGAGGAACTCCTCGATTGCTTCGGTCTCAAGCTGAACCGAATCCCGACCAAGCAGGTCCTCGATCGTCACCTCTCGAATCCGGGTCAAGTTCACCTTCTCCCCAATGATCTCGAACACCCCGGGGATAATCTTTACCGAGACTGGAACCGCTTCGCACCGCCGCAAGATCGCCCTGATGGCACCCGGAGCTGCAGACGCCATGGTGATGATCACCTGCTCCACCTTGTGGCGTTTCACGAGGTCTTTGATCCGCGTCTGGTCCGCCAGCACCTTGAACCCGTGAATCACGGTCCCCTGCTTCTCGACGTCGTCATCGATGAACCCAACGACATCCAGTCCCAGGTCTGGCCGTTGTCGTATCTCTCGAGCCACCAGCACGCCTGCTTGACCCGCACCGACAAGTAGCGTTCGCTTCGCAATAACGGGGCGCTGACCCACACGCCGAGCACGCTCCTGACGTTCCGCCAGGACTCTCCTCAACACGCGCACGCCCCCGAGACCCAAGAAAGCAATCATGAAGTCCATCGCGAGCACGCCCAGCGGGATCCGCACGAATCTCGCGTGCCCGCCCACGGCGGCGAAACCCAGCCTCACTACCGTAAGGACCGCGATGGAAACGGCGACAGCCCGCAGGATCTTGCCCGCCTCCCGAATGCCAACGTACCGCCAAGCAAGGCTCGGTACCTCGAATACCACGAGCACCACGTACTGGAACAACACAACGTAGGGCCACGTAAAGAAGAAAAGCTTTGCTATCTTGAGCGGAAACAGGAACTCGAATCGCAGGACGAACGCCATCCAATAGGCTGCTGACAAAACTGCCAGGTCCGTGACAAGCCGCAGCGCGCGCACGGTGTGCCTTCCGTTCCCACGCTCGGCACTGGAGGTAGGCGGTTCTTCCATCTCTTGACCAGCCATTATCCCACGCCTTTCAGATCGACCTAGTGCGAATCCGTGCCCAACAGCGTGCGAGCTGCATTCCCGCGCTCGCGTTCAATCCACTGCTTCAAGGCGATGTCATTTCCTCCGCGCATCCGGAGAGCGCGCTCAAGCGCTTCGACCGCCTCCGCATGCTCTCCGGCACGACTAGCGGCCGAAGCGACACGCACCCATGCGGCAGGACTGGACTGTTCCCTTGCGGCTCGCCGATACAGCCCCGTTGCCGCCTGGGCGTAGCCGTGCCCCAGCAGAAGGTCCCCCGCGTATCCGGCGATTGCCGCGCATCGACCCGACTGCACGCAAGCCGAAGCCATCAAGTCGTTCGATGCCGTGCTGAAGCTGCCCACGTCGTCGGCTTCAACTACCGCCAGGAACTTGATTTTGTAGCAGTTCGTTCTGTCAACGAAGCGAGGGCACTCACTCGCCAGCATGTCCTCGGCCTCCTTGAATCGTCCAGCACTCAAGAGGAGTTGCGCTCGGATCTCGACAGGGGCAGACGACTCGGTATCCGCTTGCTGAATGCATTTCAGATCCTCGGCGATCCGCGAAAGACACCCGCTACGTCGCAGGCCGCCACACAATTGCGAGTCAGGGCCACGTGCTAGTTGACCGACGAGATCCTTCGCATCGTAGATGCGAGGCTCGGGAAGATCGGGCGCCCGAGCGATCGCATCTTCGACAAGTTGGCGGCGCAGCTGGAATTGCTCGGGCTTGAGCAACAGTCGTGACATCCGAGCCAAAAGCTGCGCTCCGACCACGGGGTCATCCGGAACGATGCGTTTCAGATCGGCATAGCTTTGCGTCCACGTCGTCGCGACCTTCGCGACGTCCCCAACGAGTAATGGATCGCTCTCGACTGCGAGTCTCAGCTCGAGAAGAGCCTGGTCCTTGGCTTTGCGGTTGGCCAGCACGTACGCAAGCAACAGATGCGCCCTACTGCTCAGCGGGTTGCGCTCGATAGCCCGCTGAAGCCACGGCAGAGGATCCCCGCCCGTCCGCCAGACGACCAGCCCCTCCACGAGCGGGAAGTAGGCATCGGCTGGATGACGTCTCATGGCCTCGTGCACCTCAGCGCGGAAAGCCGCGCAGTCCTCCGGTGACTTGCGGTTCAGGCTGACGTATTGGCCGTGAATGGTGTCGTGTTCTGGAACCGCGCGATGCAGCCCCCACTTCAGCGAGCCAACCAGCGAGACCGTTCCTATCGTTCCGAGCACCAGAAGGGACACCCACGCAGGACGGGCGTCGGGGGTCGAGCCTCCCATTTCGTCTCTTCGAGCGTCTTTCTGTCTGGCTTCGCCATAGACAGAGCCGAGCACGGTTGCGACCGCGATACACACACCCGGGACCTCCAACGCCAAGTCCACCATGTTCTGGAGCAAGACAACCACAACGGCCGCAAACACCGCCGCCGAAAGCGTCCGTTTGTTTGCTCCGAGGCGACCTGGGCGGAGCATCCATGCCAGCAGGATTAATGCACCGATGGTCACGGGCAATCCCCACTCGACCGCCCACTGAGCTGCAAAGTTCTCGACGTGTCCGTATATGTTGTGTCCAGGAAGTCCACGATATCGCGAAAAGACGCTGCTTGTTGCTCCACGACCGATCCCAAACCATGGGTAGTCGCGTACCAATGCCTGGGCCCAGACCAGCATCTCGAGCTTCTCGACGCTGTGGTCTGCAAGCGCTTTCCAGGTGCTTGCATGCGACGCCAGAACGGCGAGCACGACGCCACCTGCGACAGTAGCGGGGATCACCCACCGATAGGACCCTAGGCCGGACGATCGACGAGTCTGGACTTTCCGGCGGTATCTGGAAAATATCACCACACCAAAAGGCAACGCGAGAACACCTGCCCTCGAGGCGGATACCACGCTCGTTCCGACGATAAGAGCGATGGCTGCAGCAAGATACCTCCGCGGCAGTGGCGGGCGACTCGCCATCAGCAAGCCCATTCCGCAGACCGCGCCAAGATTGAGGTATCCGGCCAAGTTGTTCGGGTTGAGCAGCGGCCCCACATTCCAACGGGCGGCCGAATAGCGGGGAGTGTAGAGTCCGTATACCTTGTGGATGCCCATTAGACCGTGCCCAACGGTAACCAGGGCGGTGATCAGCGCCGAGACGAAAACGATTGTAACCCCGGCAGTTGCACCTCGCCGCGCGCCCACGATGGCAGCGACTGTGAATACGCCCGCGTACGTCAGCCACTTGAGTGCCTCGACCAGAGACCCCCCAGGATCGAGCGATAGACTTGCGCGAACCGGCGGCGGTTCACCGAAAGGGAGCAGCGAGCGCGACCACACGTCCGCCGCTTTGGGCGACAGGACGTGCAGCCACGTCATTGGAGTCGGAACAGCCTGGAGAAGGGAGTACGCGCTCAGAAGCACAAGCACCAGGGCAGGTCCTCGCAACGCTTCTGTCGCAGCGGGAGACTCGATCCAGTGGGCCGCGAGCACCCAGGTAGCAAACACCAGCATCGCGACTCCGAGAAAGACCGTGACGTGCACGCTCCCGATCGCGAGCACCGACACCGTCACGAGCACCGCTAGCGCGCCCGTGAGTACGCGAAGCTTCTGCCGCTCTGGCAGGTCCGCTACCTGTTGCAACGGGCCCTGTTTACGCCGTCTATCGCTCACCAACGCTCCGGCGGCGCTTGAATCCCACACCCGCCACGACCATCAGTAGCGCCGCCCAGAACGCGCCTCTGGGAGCCGGGCGCGGCAGCGAACACCCACAGCCCCCGCCTTCGGCAACCCGTCCCGCCCCGGGCAATCCCGAGTCGAAACCCGCATCCCCTGCGTCGGCGCCCGCTTCGACAGGTAATTGCGCGTCCGCATCCACGCCCGTGTCCCCCGCGCTGCCGTCCACGCCCCCCCCCTCCGGCGATCCCGCATCGTTCGGGAAGTGGAAAACGACCCCGTCGCTCAATCCATCGGGAGACGGCGCGGTCCCCTTGACAGCTCGCACTGCAAACCTATACCGCTCTCCATCCGTCAGCGAGAGGCCACTTACTGCAACACTCGTGACGTTTCCTACGTTCTGCCAGGCTGGAGCACTGATGATCGTGCCGTTCTGGTCGACGATGGAAACCTCGTAGCTGTCCGCGCTCCCCACCGCAGACCATGCGCCATACAAGGTGTCCGTAGTCGTGATGTCGTCGACGTCGGTATTCACGACCCAAGCCGGCGGATCGGTGTCGATCACACTCTTCGGCTGCTCCAACGCCTGTTGTTTCATCCCGTAAAGGTACCCGTCAGCGACCGAGACAACCATCTCGTCAAGTCCATCACCGTTGGTGTCTCCGAAAGCCACGGCACCAACCGGTGCACCAAAATCCCGAGCAAAGTCTAGAGCGCCCGAGCACGGATCCACGCCGTAAAGCCATCCATCGCTGGAGCCAACCACGGCGGTCGGGCGACCGAGCCCGGTCAGATCCTGATGAACGGAGACGGACGACAATTGCCCCAGTTCCACTCCCGCAGCATTAGCTGCCGCCTCGTCGGCGAAGAGCTTGCCGCCGGCCAACACCAGTGCCGAGCTACTGCCGACCGACGTTCCTGAGAGATCGGTGATACGCAATGTCGCCGTCTGATTGTAGGATCCTTCTACCAGTCGGGGCGGCGTCTGACCGCCACACCGCGCGATCGCGCCGTAAGGATACGGCCTGTCTTGCGGCCCGGTCCACATGACAGTGCTCAGATCATCGTCCAGAGCCCGAGCTGGCGCGAAGCTTCCATGGAGGATAACCTCGTCCTTCTGGTCACCATCTACGTCCCCAAGAGTCGTCATATAGTACGAAGTCTTGACGGAAGTACCTGAGGCGATCTCCTGCCCCGTAGATCCCGAGAGCACACGCGTGCCATAGAATTGGTACACCAGATCATCGCGTCCATCCCCGTCCCAATCTGTTGCGGCCGCACCTGGCACCTTGCGGTTCGCCCCGGCGGATACCGGCGTGGCGTCCCAAAGTGTACTCCCAGTCGCGCCGGAGATTCCGCGCGTGTGCAGGATTGTATCCGCGGGGTCGCCCCATTGGACGAAGAAGTCCGGCGCGCTGTCACCATTCAGCCGACCCGGCACTAGCCCGCCCAGTGGTTGCTGGTCAATCGGTACGATCCAGATCGGTGTTCCCGTGTTTCGTAGAGCGGCGATCTGGTAGTGCGGAGGGACCGTGACCGGCTGCAGGATCTTGACGGCGCCGATACCGGGCTTGCTCCCATCCAGCTGTGGCACCACGACCGGTGCGTTCGTCTTCAGCGATTGCCAGACGACCGTTGGCGGCGAGGCGAAGCTGGCATTGCTTGCGTCAAGCCGAACCAGAGCGCCACGACTATCTGGAACCAGAATAGCTTCGCCGGTCGAGTCACCCAGCGAGGCGATGACAGGCTGGCTATCGAGCTCGCCCCACTTGCCACTCGCGTAGTATCCGCCAAGTGTGATGCCCGGCGTCGTCGTCGGAGCGAAGGTCTGGTCCAGAACCCTGAGGTAGCCGTCGGTGCTCGCGACCATGACCTCGGGATACGGTCGATCGACTGGACCGGTCACCCACGCCTGAAGCAGATCTACCGATTGCTCGAATGTATACTTTGCCGCGATGCTCGGTTGTGCGCCCGGAGCGGTGTACGCAATAAGCTTACTGACGGCTGGCGGTAGGTTGTGCGTCAAGAGTTCCGGCAGTCCGTCGCCCGTAATGTCGATATGGTCGACCGCAGCCTGGAGCGAAGTCCGTTGTGACAAGGACCAGTCCGTCGCAGTCACTACGTCGAGATCCGGCAACGACCATTCCAGCTGTTCGGGCGGAGTTTTCGTCCGATCGAAGGACCAGGCGGACAGGCTGGTAGCGTTCTTCGTGAGTAGCAGCGCCTTGTTTGCGCTCTGCAGATGTGCTGTTCCCGCCACCTTGGCATCCGGCAATACGGCAAGGGCTGCCCCGGTCGCCGCATCCAGGATGTACGCATTGATCGCGTTGCTTGTCGTGGTGCCGCTGGCGGTCACCTCGAACTGGCCGTCGCCGTCGAGGTCGTCGACGAACCCGGGGGCGATAGTAACCCCGTTGTCCACATCGCCGATTTCCGCCTGCCACAGAAGATCCATCGCTGGCATAGGGGTAGCCGAATAGTGCAACACGAAGATGCGATGCCCGGTGCCGGCCGTCGTCAGATTCGAGCTGAGCTCGCAGACCAGCTCTTCTCCCGGCGTCCCGTCGACGTTGAATGGCAGGCACCTGCTGCGGTGAAGCCAGTCGCCTAGAACCGGGCTGGACGCGAACAACGCCCCTGTGGCGCCATCCAGCACCTCGAGATGGTCAGCCGCGCCTAGAACGACTTCGTAGTTGGAATCGCCATTCACATCCGCAACGGTCATCGAAGCTCCGCCCGCGCACTCGATGAACGGAAGCGTCCAGATGACCTTCGGCGAGGCGGATCCATTCGCGAACGAATAGATCAGGCCGGTCGTCCCGCTCTTCACGGCACAACAGCCGCACTCCTGTACAAAAAGGTCCGGCTTCTTGTCACCGTCGAGGTCCGCGACGCGAACGCCGGCGATCGTGCCCATTTCTGCCGGGTCTTCGGCCCATTCGACCGCCCCCGTCTTCCCGTTCAGGATGAAGACTCGTCCCGAAGACCGGGCCACGATGTCGGTGACCCCGTCGCCATCCATGTCCCGGGCCGCCTCGAGCCTATCTACGCCAATCAGCGGCGTCTCCCAGACCGTCGTGTCATCGGGGCGCCGTGCGAACAGTCGTCCTCCCCCGGCGAACACGATCTCGGCCACTCCATCTCCGGTGACATCAGCAGCCATGGCGCCGCGTCCGCCGATAGTCCCGCCCACGTACGCCTTCCAATACGGCGTCGGATCGGTCATGTCGCACTGACCTGTCGCGGCACCAGTGCGCTGTGCGTCATGCCGCGGCATCGGCCAGTCTGCGGCGGAAACACTACTGACCAGATAGACGCTCGACGCGATCGCTGAAACGAGCCACAACCGCATTTCAGACCTCCTGATTACCGGGTTCAGCTACGGTAGCTTGACCCGCCCTGCCCATACCCGCACCCCCAAAAATGTCGCGCGAGAGCGAGCATGCCACTAGCAACAAGCATGTTGGCCGCATAGTCGTACTTCCTCGCACAGAGCGCGCCACTCCCACAACCTCGCGTGATCACGGTAGGGACCGCCCTTGCGGGCCTCGCATGGCCTGATCTTCCACCGCTTTCGTGGACTCCCCCACAGGCGCGACAATGCGCCAGGAGTGATCCATGGACAAGAGAAACCGCAAGGGTAGGCAGCAACGGCGGAAGCGGCGGTCGTTCGACGTCGCATTCAAGGCGGAGGCGGTGCGGCTCTGCAAG
>Ga0114931_10002955_pt1 | contig 21550 bp, 24 predicted proteins | sample 2SBtaG_FD_89579 | JGI IMG/M metagenome (GOLD analysis project Ga0114931, IMG submission 89579) | Deep subsurface microbial communities from Kolumbo volcano to uncover new lineages of life (NeLLi) - 2SBTROV14_V59a metaG | ecosystem: Environmental > Aquatic > Marine > Volcanic | place: Kolumbo...
CACGAATGGGATTATCAGATTCAGCTTCATCGCCCGGACTGGGTGACGGTTTACGAAAGACGTCAGGCCAAGGGTAATGCGGAAGAGGTCGACGCGATTCTTGCCGAGCACAAGCCCATCGCCCATCGCATCAAGCAGATCATCGATTTGCTTTCTCCGGAAGGCGTGCAGCGTGTGCGCAATATGGAGGATGGCGATGAGATCGATATCAATGCCGCGGTCGATGCCATGATAGCCATACGTATGGGGGAGCAGCCGAATCCGCGTATCACCATGCGTAATGTGATCATGAACCGGGATCTGGCGGTTGTGGTCCTGCTCGATCTTTCCGAGTCCACCAATGAGCTGGTCGAGGGAACGGATAAAACGGTGCTTGCACTGACCCGCGAGGCGGCCACGCTGGTGTCAACGGCCATTGAAGGCATCGGTGACCCGTTTGCACTGCACGGATTTGCTTCCGATGGCCGGCATGATGTGCAGTATTTCCGCTTCAAGGATTTCAATCAGCATTTCGATGCCGATTCAAAAGCCCGTCTGGCCGGCATGAAAGGAGGTTTGTCCACCCGCATGGGGGCCGCCATGCGGCATGCCGCACAACATTTGCTCAAACAGCCGGAGCGGCGTAAGCTGTTATTGATTGTAACCGATGGCGAGCCGGCTGACATCGATGAGCGCGACCCGCAACATTTGCGTCTTGATACCAAGAAGGCTGTTGAGGAATTGTATAGTAAAGGGGTATTGACGTATTGTCTGACACTGGACCCCGATGCCGATAATTATGTAAAGCGTATCTTCGGCAACAATAACTATACGATTGTGGATAATGTAGAGCGTTTACCTGAACAACTGCCAGTGCTGTTTGCCAGTCTGACGTCTTGATGATGGATGGAAATCAGCTTTATTAAGGGTGAAGAGATCAGTCGGGAAGCCATCACGCTTCCGGCTGAAATCTACAACAAATTTCATACTCTGTTGTCCCATGCCGACAAGGGCTATGTTTTCGTGCCCATCCGGAATTTGCAATATCTGGCGGTGATCGATAAAGATGAAGTATTGTTTATCGACGGCCATGTCAAGCACATCGTGGTGGTGGCCTGGGAGTCGTTCAAACCCCAGGTCCGGGAATCACTTTCCGAGCCGGTCCCGTATGAACTTGTTGTCTACGATCAGCGGGCCGATCCTGTTGTGCTGCGTCTGCAGGGAGAGTTTTTCAAGGCGGTCGAATTGCTGGTCAGTCGTGAAATGCGTCCAGATTTGCCTTCGGGTGTCACATCCATCGCTGACCGTAAAAATTAACCTCGGAGAATTCGATGGAGCGTAACGCATGGGTGGATAGCCTGCGCCGGGATATTGTTTTTTCAGAAACTCTGCGCGGATACCCGTTTACCTTCCATTCCACCTGGGGAATTTTCTCACCCAAGGCTGTTGATGAAGGCAGCGAACTGTTACTCAGGCATATTGAAGTCAATCCGGACGATGATTGTTTTGATCTCGGCTGTGGGTACGGACCGATCGGCCTGACCCTGGCAAAACTGGCGCCGGAAGGGAAGACTCTCATGGTGGACAAAGATTTCTTGGCCGTGGGCTATGCCAACAAGAACGCCGCTCTGAACGGGGTCGACAATGCCAAAGCCATTACCAGTAACGGTTTTCAGCAGGTACCGGGGGAGTGCAAGTTCGATCTCGTTGCGTCCAACGTGCCGGCCAAGGTGGGCAAAGAAATGCTGGCGATCATGTTGAGTGATGCCCATGAGCGTCTGAACGCCGGTGGGCGGGTCTGGGTGGTGACCATCACCGGGTTAAGGCGCCTGTTCGAACGCGAGCTGAACGCAGTGTTCGGTAATTACCGGAAGGTCAAACAGGGTAAGACTTATACGGTAGCCATGGCTGCCAAACAATAAAGCCGCTCTCTGGGCGGCTTTATTGTTTGGGGAGGATTTGGTTCGGGATTACAATTTTTCGGCTTCATCGGCCAGGTATTCGGCGACCCCATCCGGCGAGGCCTTCATGCCTTTTTCTCCCTCGTGCCAGCCGGCGGGGCAGACCTCGCCGTGTTCCTCGGTGAATTGCAAGGCATCCACCATCCGGATAATTTCGTCGATATTACGACCCAGCGGCAGATCGTTGACCACCTGGTGGCGCACTGTGCCGCTGAGATCGATCAGGAATGAACCACGGAAGGCGACCGCTCCATCCGGGGTTTCAACGTCGTAGGCCTTGCAGATGGCATGCGTCATATCGGCAACCAGCGGATAGCCGACCGGGCCGATGCCGCCTTCGTTGGTCGGTGTGTTGCGCCAGGCGTTGTGTGTGAAATGTGAATCGATGGAAACACCGATCACTTCAACATTGCGCTTTTTGAATTCTTCCAGGCGGTGATCGAAAGCGATCAGCTCGGAAGGGCAAACAAAGGTAAAGTCCAGGGGATAGAAAAACACCACGGCATATTTGCCCTTGGTGGCGGTTTTGAAATGGTAATCTTCAACAATTTCACCGCTGCCCAGCACGGCAGGTGCAGTGAAATCCGGCGCTTCGCGCCCAACCAGTACGCCCATGAGTGGCTCCTTAAAATAGTCGAAATGTAAGGGAAGGATCTGAAATTCGTGAGACTTATCTTACGACGACCGGCACGATATTCAACCGTTTTCAGCCTGTGGAATGGAGTATACTAAGTCATTATGGATATTCTGTATCTTCTTATTCCGTTGGCGCTGATATTGCTGGCTATTGCCATCGGAGCGTTCATCTGGGCGTCCCGTACCGGACAGTTTGAAGATCTGGACGGGCCGGAATACCGGATTTTGATGGATGACGACGACCCCCGGATACCCCGTAACAATAAGGTGGAATCTGCCCCGGAAAACTTGAAGAAAGAAGGGTCTTAATATAAGATAAAGCTGATTTATTGCCTGGATTTACGCGAGGTTTGTAACATGTTCACCTTCCAGAACTTTCCGATGTTCATTGTTATTGCCCTGGTGACCATGGCCTGGCTGAGCTTTTTTTCGGTTATCTTTGGCGGTTAGATCCCCCCGGATTGTGCTGGCCAGGCAGCGGTGCGCCAGGGAATCAATAATCATAATCCCGGGTTCCTGCGTTCGATAGAAATGCCATGAAAAAGGCCTTTCGTTTGGAAGGCCTTTTTCATGGGTAGTGTAAAGCATGTGGGTCTTATGCTGTCATGCTGTCATGCAGTTTCTTGATGGCATTGTTTTCCAACTGGCGGATGCGTTCGGCCGATACGCCGAACCGGTCGGCCAGTTCATGCAATGTGCTTTTCCAGTCTTCCTGTAACCAGCGCTCCTGCAGAATGATACGGCTGCGCTCATCCAGTTCCGAGAGTGCCTGCTGTAAAGCCTGATGGTTGAAATCGGACCAATCACTGGATTCCAGCTGCTGGGCGGGATCCGGCAGGGCATTCGGCAAATAAGCGGCCGGCGCAAAATGATTGCTGTCATCGTCCTCGTCGGCGGAAAGGTCGAAAGCGATGTCCTGTCCGGTCAGGCGCGATTCCATTTCCAGCACGGTTTCCGGTTTGACGCCCAGATCCCTGGCCACGGCCTGCACTTCATCGTGACTGAACCAGCCCAGGCGTTTCTTGGCGCTGCGCAGATTGAAAAACAGTTTGCGCTGTGCCTTGGTGGTGGCAACCTTGACGATCCGCCAGTTACGCAAAATAAACTCATGAATTTCGGCGCGCACCCAGTGCACGGCAAAAGACACCAGGCGTACCCCCACGGCGGGATCGAAACGCTTTACAGCCTTCATCAGCCCGATATTGCCTTCCTGAATCAAATCGCCCAGCGGCAGGCCATAGCCGCTGTAGCTGCGTGCGATATGCACCACGAAACGCAGGTGAGACAGTATCAGCCGCTGTGCGGCCTCCAGATCATTATGTTCGCGTAAACGGATGGCCAGATCGCGCTCTTCTTCCTGGGTTAACACCGGAATCCGGTTGGCGTACTGAATATAGCCAGCCAAATCCCCGGTGGTGGGAATTGGCAACTGATCAAATTTTGCTACCAAGGCGGTCTCCATGCGGCTTTCCTCCGACAGCGAATTCATGTTGATGACGTTACTGCCACCATTTTAGCACTCAAGTCGTTAGAGTGCCAATGGCTGAGAAAAGTTCCTGTGTCGATAAAATAATTTTTAATTCAAGCATATACGCGGTTTCGACCGGAGGCCTTGGCTTGGTACAAAGCCTGGTCGGCGGCGGCAATCAGTTTGGTCAGATTGATCTCGGCAAGTTGCTCTGAAGAGGCCACCCCGATACTGACGGTGATAGGATGGCCGGCGGGTCGTGATCGTTCGATCTGAGAGCGCAAGGCTTCAGCACGCCCTAAGGCGTCGGCCAGCGCGCAGCGGGGTAGCAGAACCACGAATTCTTCACCGCCGAAGCGAGCCACCAGGGTATCGGAGCGCACCACCTCCCGTAGTAACACGCCCAGTTGTTCGAGCACCCGGTCTCCGGCGATATGACCATGAGAGTCATTGAGGCGCTTGAAATAGTCGATGTCCAGTACGATGGCTGACACCGGCTGGTGACGCCGGTCGGCTATGAAACGGTCGCCGTGATCCAGCAGATAGCGTTTGTTACGCAACCCGGTCAGGCTGTCGGTGGTAGCCATGATGCGCATTTCTTCATGCTGCTGCTGTAATGCCTGGTATTGCTGCCTGATCAGTAACAGGGAACGCACCCGGGCGATCAGGATCTCAGGAATAATCGGTTTGGGAACAAAATCATTGGCGCCGGCATGGAATACCCGGCAGTGGCGGTCATCGGACTCCGCGGTGGTGATCACCAGCACCGGCATTTCCTGTTGCGAATAGCGGAACTTGTTGCGGATGGCATGCAGCAGGTCGCCCCCGGTCATGCGGTCTTTCAGAAAGAAATCGGTCAACACAATATCGAAGCCGTTGCTCTCATCAGGGCCGCCCGGTGCGGTATGAGTCAGCAGTTCGATGGCCTGTTCGGCGCTGGTGGTATGCATTACCTGCAGGCCGTGTTTTTCCAGGCTGTCGAGTACGATACGCGCTTGGGTCGGACTGTCTTCAACATACAGCACCCGGCCGACCAATCCGGTACTGCGGGCCGAAAATTCCTTGATGAATTCGACGAAGGCGCGATATCCCAGTGCTTTATCGAAATAGTCGGTGACACCGGCATTGAACCCTTCTTCCAGCAGGCGCTCGTCGGCATCGCCGGAAACGACGATAACCGGGGTGTAGGCATGCAATTGGGTATGACGGATTTCGCGACACAGATCCAGGCCATCCATATCCGGTAACATCAGGGAGGTGGTCACCAGGTCGAAATGATGTTGTTCCAGCAAGGCGCGCGCCTGGGCGCCGGACCCGCACAGGCTGGTCTGCGCCTGGGGCATTTCCTCGTCCAGGATACGGCGGACAATGGTGCGCGCCACCTCGGAGTTGTCTACAACCAGGATATGTTGGATTTTTTTCACGGTCTGCCGGCAGTTGTTCATCATTCTGTAACAACGGCAGAATGCGGCTGGAATTTAACCGGGTTGCGGGCTGTCAGCGGGGTTCGATATGCCGTAAATGCTGTCCGACGGCCAGCCAGGAGCCACCCCAGCCGAGCAGGCCGGCCAGCAGGAACAGGAACCCTGTGTTGCCGGCGGAAATCGAGGCGATCCGAAAACTGCTCTGGTAGAGTCCGGCCAGCTGGGCCGCGGGTCCGGATAGAATAAAAAACCCTATATGCACCAACAAAATGGCCACGAAGGCGCCGATCAGTCCGTACCAGAGCCCGGTGTACAGGAACGGCCGGCGGATAAAGGCATCGGTACCGCCGATCAGTTTGATGACTTCGATTTCATCGCGCCGGTTTTGGATATCCAGACGGATGGTGTTGCCCACGATCAGTAACACGGCGATTCCCAACAGGCTGCCCACCACCCAGATGGCCCGGCGTCCGATGTTCATCAGGGCATTGAAGCGCTTGACCCATTGCAGATCGAGCTGGGCCAGATCGGTTTCCGGCAGGGCACTGAGTTTGTTGAGCAGGGATTGTGCCGCGTGGGCGTCGCTGAAAGCGTCGGTCGGTTGAATGATCAGCACCGCCGGCAACGGATTCTCATCCAGGTTATCCAGTGCGTCGCCGAATCCCGAATGGACGCGGAAATCGGCCAGGGCGGCAGCGCGGGAAAGCACGGTGATTTCACTGATTTCTGACCAATTACGCAGATTTTCGGCGATTTTAGTAGCCTGTTCGTCGCTGATCGTCGAATTCAGAAAGAGTGATATGCTCGCGCTGCCTTCCCAGCCCAGACTGAGCCGCTGCAGGTTATCAAGCAAGGTCAGCAAGCCGCTGGGCAGTGCCAGTGCGATGGCAATGACCGCGGCCGTCATGAGATTGCCGACCGGGCTGGCAAACAGCCGGCCCAGTGAGCTGATGAGCACCTGGCTATGCAGCCGGGCCAGGTGCCGCAGTCGGCCCCCGAGGGAAAACCGTTGCCGCCGCGCCGCGCCCTGGGCGGATCCACCGGAGCCGGCGGGTTTTCTGTTCGGGCGCTGGCGTTTCACGCCTGCCTTCCCGGCGCCGTGACCAGGCGCCCCCGTTCGAGGTGGGTGATGGGGTAATGCAGGCTTTCTATCAGGGCAATATCATGACTGGCGATCAGGACTGTCACGCCCACCTGATTGAATTGCCTGAACAAATTCATGATTTCACGGGACAGGTCCGGATCGAGGTTGCCGGTGGGTTCATCGGCCAGCAGCAGGGGTGGCCGGTTGACCACGGCGCGGGCGATTCCGACCCGCTGCTGTTCGCCACCCGACAAGGTGATGGGATAGGCGCGCTCTTTGTCCAGCAGACCGACCTTGTCGAGCGCGGCGCGCACCCGGCGCCCGGTTTCGCGGTAGTCGATGCCGGAGATGATCATCGGCAGTGCGACATTATCGAACACCGTGCGATCGAACAGCAGGTGGTGGTTCTGGAAAATAATGCCGATCTTGCGCCGCAGATAAGGAATCCGGCGCCGCGGCAGGCGGGTGATATTCTGGCCGTCGATCAGCAGTTGGCCCCGGCTGGGCCGTTCGATGGCGGTAATGAGCTTCAGCAGAGTGCTTTTGCCGGCCCCGGAATGGCCGGTCAGAAAGCTGAGCGTGCCCGCGTGAATATGCAGGTTGATGGCGGACAAGGCGTCCTGGCCGCCGGGATAACGTTTGCTGACGTCCTCGAAACGGATCATGAAGCGGCTGTAGTCTCGTCCTCGGATTCAAACAGGGAGGCAACGAAATCTTCGGCAGCAAAGGGGCGCAGATCATCGATACCTTCCCCGACGCCGATGAACCGAATCGGGACTCCCAGGCGTTTGGCGATAGCAAAGATAATGCCGCCCTTGGCGGTGCCGTCCAGTTTGGTGAGCGTGATACCGGTCAGGCCCACGGCCTGGTGAAATTCCAGTGCCTGATTGAGCGCATTCTGGCCGGTGCCAGCATCGACGATCAGCATGACTTCGTGCGGTGCCTACGGATCCAGCTTGCCCATCACACGCTTGACCTTCTTCAGCTCGTCCATCAGGTTGCTCTGGGTGTGCAGGCGGCCGGCCGTGTCGGCGATCAGCACATCGATGTTCTTGGCCTGCGCCGATTGCAGGGCATCATAAATCACCGAAGCGCTGTCGGCGCCCGTGGCCTGAGCCACCACCGGAATATCATTCCGCTCCCCCCACACCTGTAGCTGTTCGACGGCAGCGGCGCGGAACGTGTCGCCGGCCGCCAGCATGACGCTTTTGCCTTGCGCCTGTAAGCGCCGGGCCAGTTTACCGATGGTGGTGGTTTTGCCGGCGCCGTTGATGCCGACAATCAGAATCACGAACGGGCTGTCCTGGTCCGGGATCACCAGAGGTTTGTCGCTGGGAGCCAGGATGGCGCCCATGTCGTCGCGCAGTGCGGCGATGAGGGCGGCGGCATCCTTGAGTTGCTTGCGTTGCACCCGCTGGGTCAGGTCGGCGATGATCTGCTGGGTGGCTTCGACGCCGATGTCGGCCACCAGCAGCTGGGTCTCCAGCTCTTCGAGCAGATCGTCGTCGATCTTTTTACTGAACGAAACCAGTTCCCGGATGTCTTTGTTGAGAACCGAGCGGGTTTTGGCCAGACCGCTTTTCAGGCGCGAAAACAGGCCCGGCCTGGTCTCTGCCGGGGCAGTCGGGGACGTGTCGGCGGCAGCGGGAGCGGTTTCCCCGGCGGTGGCTTCCGTCTGGGATTTGTCCTCGGCTTCCGCCTGGGTTTTGTCCTGAGATTTGTTACGTCCGAAACCGAATATCATCGTCGAGGTTCTGTCTATATAATCATGGGTAGCCGGTGCCTATCCTACCATTGGCACGGGTCTCAACGTAAGGAACAAACATGAAACGAAAACATCAACGACTTGCCGCTTTGTTCGCGGTGGGTTTGTTCACGGGCGGCTGTCAGTGGCAGGCGGTGCGTCCGGCTGCCGCGCCGGAGCCGGTCGTCCAAAAAGGGGCGGTGTCCGAATACCGGCTGGACAATGGCCTGCGGCTGATCGTCAAGGAAGATCACCGTGCGCCGGTGGTCGTCTCACAAGTGTGGTACAAGGTGGGGGCGACTTATGAACATGAAGGCATTACCGGTATTTCACATGTACTGGAGCATATGATGTTTCAGGGTACCGGAAAGCACGGTCCCGGTGAATTTTCGCGGTTGATCGCCGCACAGGGCGGACGCGAGAACGCATTCACCAGTCAGGACTACACTGCGTATTTTCAGCAACTGGAAAAAACCCGCTTGCCGGTATCGTTCGAGTTGGAAGCCGACCGCATGCGGCATCTGCTGCTCAGCGAAAAAGAATTCACCAAGGAAGTGCAGGTGGTGATGGAAGAACGCCGTCTGCGTACCGAGGACAATGCCGAGAGTCTGACCTACGAGCAGTTCAATGCCGCGGCGTTCATCAACAGTCCCGAGCGGATTCCCACCATCGGCTGGATGACCGATCTGAAAAGCCTCACCGTGGCGGATCTGCAACACTGGTACCAGCAATGGTATGCCCCCAACAACGCCATTGTGGTGGTGGCCGGCGATGTCGAGCCGGACAACGTTTATGCTTTGGCCAGGCGTTTTTTCGGACCGCTCAAACCTAGTAATATTGTACCCCCCAAGCCACGTAAAGAGGCTCGGCAGCGCGGTGAACGGCGGCTGGTGGTCAAGGCCCCGGCTGAAGTTCCTTATCTGATTATGGGCTATAAAGTGCCGGTGGTGAAAACAGCCCAACCGGACTGGGAGCCCTATGCCCTGACGGTGCTGGCGGGCGTGCTGGATGGCGGTGACAGTGCCCGTTTGTCACGCGACCTGATCCGCGGACAGCAGGTGGCGGTCAGTGCCGGTGCCGGTTACGATCTGTACAGCCTGTATCCGGATTTATTCCTGCTTGACGGGTCTCCGGCCAAGGGGCGGAGCATCGAGGACGTCGAACAGGCGTTGCTCAAGCAGGTCCAGGCGGTGAAGCGTGAACCGGTTTCTGCCGCCGAGCTGGACCGGGTCAAGGCGCAGGTGCTGGCCGAGAAAGTGTATGCCGAGGATTCGGTGTTTTATCAGGCCATGAAAATCGGTCAGCTGGCAGCCCGCGGCCTCGATTGGCAGCTGGGTGATGCCTTTGCCGCGCGTATCCAGGCGGTGACGGCGGAGCAGGTTCAGGCGGTCGCCCGCAAATATCTGCTCTCTGACCAGTTGACGGTGGCCGTGCTGGAACCGCAGCCGATGAGTGATGAGGACCGGGCGCACGCCCGGGCGGGTTCGCTGTCAGGAGGTATGCTGCGATGACAATAATCCGATTCTTTATGCGTGGGCTGCTGGCCGGCCTGGCCTTGCTGGCTGCATCCGTCAGCCACGCCATGGCGCCGATCGCTTCCTGGCATACCCAAAACGGTGCCAAGGTGATGTACGTCCAGGCAGATGGGCTGCCGATGATCGATGTGCGCTTGTTGTTCAACGCCGGCAGTGCCCGGGATGGCGGCCAGGCCGGGCTGGCGGCATTGACCAATGACCTGCTCGATCAGGGGGGCGGTTCCTGGTCGGCCGATGAAATCGCCGAGCGGCTGGAACAGGTGGGCGCCGAGCTGGATACCGGCGCCGAGCGTGATATGGCCTGGGTGAGTCTGCGCAGCCTGAGTGATCCGGCCCGTTTCCAGCCTGCCATTGAGGTATTGGACGCACTGGTTTCCAAGCCCCGTTTTGCTTCTGGGGATTTTGAGCGGGAACGCAAACGTACCCTGGTGGGCATTCAGTATGCCAGCCAGAAACCGGCCGAAGTGGCCAAGAAAGCCTTCTGGAAAGCCTTGTATGGTGATCATCCTTATGCCTCTCCGGTAGAAGGTACCGAGGCTTCGGTATCGGCTTTGAAGCGGGATGATCTGGTGCATTTTTACCGGCGCTACTATGTCGCCCGCAATCTGGTGATCGCGATTGTCGGAGATATCGACCGGCCAGCGGCGGAGCGCCTGGCGGAACGGCTGAGTAACCGCCTGCCGGCCGGTGAACCGGCGCCAGCGTTGCCGCCGGTGCCGGACCTCAAGAAAGCCGTTGAAATCCGCCAGCAGCTGCGCTCCACCCAGACACATATTCTGATGGGGCAGCCGGGCATGAAACGCCAGGATCCGGATTATTTCAGCCTGTATGTCGGCAATTACATCCTGGGCGGCGGCGGGTTGGTGTCCCGGGTGATCGACGAGATTCGGGAGCAACGCGGTCTGGCCTACAGCGCATATTCTTATTTTCTGCCCATGGCCCGGAAGGGGCCGTTCTAGATGGGGCTGCAGACCCGCAACAAAAAAGCCGACGAAGCCTTGGCGGTGCTGCGGGATACCCTGAAACGGTTCATCGAGGCGGGGTCGACGGCCAAGGAACTGGAAGCCGCCAAGAAAAACATCACCGGCGGTTATCCGTTGCGCATTGACAGCAACAGCAAGATTCTTGGCTATATCGCCATGATCGGTTTTTATGATTTACCGCTGGATTATCTGGAAACGTTCAACAGTCGGATCGAGGCCGTTACCCTGGAGCAGGTCACCGACGCGTTCAAACGCCGGGTCAATCCTGAGCGGTTGGTGACCGTCGTGGTCGGCGGTGCGCCCAAGTAAGCATATGCTTACAGAGATTGTCAGGCATTGCCGATATTGTTGAAGGGTTGATTCCCGTAGAGTCGAACCCGGTTCTCCCAGGGAGCGGGAGACCAAGAATAATTTTAACCGCAATCTTTCAAAGGAGAACTGGCCATGGATCGGCTAATCTGGCGCGCATTTTGCGCGCCGTTGTTTCTTTTCGCGCTGCCTGTACAGGCAAATATCATTATTTCCGAAGTGTTTTACGATGCCAGTGGCGGCGATGCCGACCAGGTTTTTGTCGAATTGTATGGGGATGTCGGCACTTCTCTGGATGGCTGGTCGCTGGTGGGCGTCAACGGCAATGATGGTAGCGCCTATCTGAGCATCGACCTGTCTGGGGTCATCCCTGACGATGGCGTGTTTGTGATTGCCGACGGCAGTGCCGGTGTCACCGAAGTGGTCAACGCCGATCTCATCACCGATGCGGATTTCCAGAATGGTCCGGATTCCATCCAGCTGTTTCAGGACAGTAGCCTGATGGATGCGGTCGGCTATGGGGATTTCACCTCGGCCTTTTTTGCCGGCGAAGGAAACGCGGCCCTGGATGTGGCCGCCGGGGAGAGCCTGGCACGGGTTAATCTGACAGATACCAACGACAATCTCACCGACTTTCTTGCCGGGACGCCAACGCCCGGTACCGTTGCGGTCAGTGCCGTACCGCTGCCGGCCGCCGCCGGGTTATTTCTGTCGGGCATCGGTCTGATCGTGGGCACGGGAAGACGCCGGGGCGTTTGACCGTCTGCCGGGAAGGCGGCATCATGGCGGCCCGATCCATAGGGACGCTGCTATGTCCGGACCTTCCCGGTCCATGGCCAAGATCCGCATCATTGGCGGAGACTGGCGTGGCCGCAAGCTGCAGTTTTATGATGCCGAGGGCCTGCGTCCCACGCCGGACCGGGTGCGCGAAACGCTGTTCAACTGGCTGGCATCGGCGATGCCGGGTGCGCGATGTCTCGACCTGTTCGCCGGCAGTGACGCTCTGGGTTTCGAGGCGGCCAGCCGGGGAGCGGCTCAGGTTGTTATGGTGGAGGCCGCCCCGGCAACCGCGCAGCAACTGATACGTCAGGCCGAAGCGCTGGGCGCCGGTGCGGGAGCAGCGATTGTCAATCGGTCCGCCGAAGACTATCTGCGCCAGCCGCCGGAGCCATTCGACATCGTGCTTCTCGACCCGCCGTTCGCGGCGGGTCTGCTGCAGCCGGTGCTCGCACAACTGGCCGGTGGCTGGCTGCATGAGAGCAGTTATCTGTACGTCGAAGCGGAGCGCAGTCTGGCCGCAGAGACCATGAAACCCTGGCTGCCGCCCGGTTTTGACTGGTATCGGGTCAAACAGGCCGGTGATGTGGGTTACCAGCTGGCACGTCACGTATAATAACCCGCATGAAAACCATTGCCGTTTATCCCGGGACTTTCGACCCCATCACGCATGGCCACACCGATCTGGTGGAGCGGGCCTCGCGCCTGTTTGACCGTATAATTGTCGCCGTGTCGGGTTCGACGGCCAAGACGCCGGCTTTTCCGCTGGATGAGCGGGTAAAACTGACCGAATCGGTGCTGGGTCATATCGCCAATGTGGAAGTGATGCCTTTCGATGGTCTGCTGGTGGATTTCGTGCAAGCGCATCAGGCACAGGTGATCCTGCGTGGACTGCGCGCCGTGTCGGACTTCGAGTACGAGTTCCAGCTGGCCGGTATGAACCGCCAGCTGGCGCCGGCGGTGGAAACCATGTTTCTTCGCCCCGCCGATCAGTATGCCTATGTTTCCTCGAGTCTGGTGCGGGAAATTGCCCGTCTGGGCGGTGATGTGTCACTCTTCGTCGATGAACAGGTCAGAGCTGCGCTCAAGGCCAGGTTGGGTTAGAATACCCTGATTTTCTTATCTTTATCCCCATGGTTCTGCCGTGGAGGGAACAGGAGCTGCCGATGGCCTTGTTGATCACCGATGAATGCATCAATTGTGATGTCTGTGAACCCGAATGTCCCAATGGCGCGATTTACCAGGGTGACGAGATTTACGAGATCAACCCCGATCTGTGCACCGAATGCAAGGGCCATTATGAAACTTCGCAGTGTGTGGATGTCTGCCCGGTGGATTGCATCATCGTCGATCCCAAGCACGAAGAAACCGAACAAGAGCTGCTGGCCAAGTATGAAAAAATTACCAGCGAATCGGCCTGATCATGGCGGGTGCGGGTTCACCGAAGGGGCCCTGCGGGGCCCTTGTTTGTTTGTCGCTTAATGGTGAGTCGGCCTGTGTGGGGTGTTGATGCCTTCGCGCACAACTCGGATTGAGCTGCGCACGAAAGCCCTGCGGGCTTGTTCATGCGCAGCTCAATTGCCTCGAACAGGGCGCGCTCATTGCCTCAACAACCCACACAGGCCGACCTGGGTTAACAGTCCCTGATGAGGATATCCATGCGCCGATTGCTGACCATTTTTCTGCTGGCTTTCTCCCTGCCCTTGTCCGCTGCGGACAAGCCACCTGCGGCGGCTGTAGCCAGCGCGCATCCGCTCGCCACCCAGGCGGGGATGGAAATACTGGCCGCCGGCGGCAATGCTTTCGATGCCGCGGTCGCGGTGAGTGCGGCGCTGGCGGTGGTCGAGCCCTACAGTTCGGGCATTGGCGGGGGCGGATTCTGGCTGCTGCACCGTGCAGCCGATGGCCGGGATGTTATGGTCGACGGACGCGAACGGGCACCACTGGCGGCCAGCCGCGACCTGTATCTGGATGACCAGGGCGAAGTCGTTCCCGGGCTGTCCATGAATGGGGCATTGGCGGCAGGTATACCCGGCGAGCCGGCGGCACTGGCACATATCGCGGAGCACTACGGGAATTTGCCTTTGAGTCGCACGCTGGCGCCGGCGATTCGCCTGGCCAGGGAAGGCTTCACCGTGGATGACACCTATCGTCGCCTGGCCGGGTTCCGGCTGGCGGTGATGCAGCGGGATCCCCAGACCGCGGCGATCTTTCTCGACCGGGGAAAGCTGCCTGAACCGGGTCACAGGATTCGGCAACCGGATCTGGCGACGACGCTGGAAGCGCTGGCGAAAAGCGGCCGGCAGGGTTTTTATCAGGGGGCGGTGGCCACAAAACTCATCACCGGGGTCCGGGCCGCGGGGGGTATCTGGACCCAACAGGATCTGGACGATTACCGTATCCTCGAGCGTGAGCCGGTACGTGGCGAATATCGGGGAATCCGCATCACCACAGCGGCGCCGCCGTCTTCCGGGGGCGTCGTGCTGGTCGAGATGCTCAACATTCTGTCCGGTTTCGAGCAGGTCGGGCTGACACCCGCCGACCGGGTGCATGTGCTGGTCGAGGCCATGCGCCGCGCCTACCGGGATCGGGCGGCCTATCTGGGTGACCCGGATTTTGTCACCATGCCGTTGGCGCGCTTGCTGAGTCCTGATTATGCCGCCGGGTTACGTCAGTCCATCCGTCTGGATCGCGCCACACCGAGCGCCAGTCTGGCGCCGGTGCAGCCGGTGGTGCAGGGACCGCATACCACCCATTTCTCCATTCTCGATACCGAGGGCAACCGGGTGGCGGCCACCCTGAGTATCAATTATCCCTTCGGTGCGGCCTTCGTCCCCGCAGGTACCGGCGTGTTGCTGAACGACGAGATGGATGATTTCTCGGCCAAACCGGGTGTGCCCAATGCTTATGGCCTGGTCGGTGCCGAAGCCAATGCCATCGAGCCCGGCAAACGCATGTTGTCGTCCATGACGCCGACCTTTCTGGAGACGGAAGACCGGGTGGCAGTGCTCGGCACGCCAGGCGGCTCACGAATTATCACCATGGTGTTGTTGGGCGCCCTGGAGTTCGCGGCCGGAAAAACGCCCGCTGCCTGGGTGAGCCGGCCTCGCTTTCATCATCAATACCTGCCGGATATCATCCAGGCCGAACCGGATGCCTTGTCGGCCAGCATCATGGCGGAACTGAAACGCCGGGGTCACCGCATCAAGGTGCTGGACCATACCTATGGCAACATGCAGGCCGTGTTATGGAACAAGGCGGACAACCGTGTGACAGCCGCCAGCGATCCGCGCGGAGTGGGTGAGGCGGTAGTGCGCTAACGCTGGCAGTGTGGGCAGTAGACCGTTGAGCGCTGGCCGGTGCGAGCCTCTTTTAACGGCCGGTCACAGACGGGGCAGGGCAGACCGGCACGACCATAGACCCGCAGGGTCTGGCTGAAATAACCCGGTTTGCCGTCGCCGCCGACAAAATCCCGCAGGGTGGTGCCACCCATATCGATGGAGGCCTGCAAAACGGTTTTGATGGCGTCGACCAGGTCTGTAAACCGTTGTCGTGAAATACGTCCGGCTGCCCGCTGGGGGTGGATGCCGGCCAGGAATAGCGCCTCGTTGGCGTAGATGTTACCGATGCCGACCACGACCTTGCTGTCCATGATGAAGGGTTTGATGGCAAGCTTGCGCCCGCGGGATTTCCCGAACAGATAGTCGGTGGTGAATTCGTCACCGAGCGGTTCGGGGCCGAGGCTGGCCAGCAGTTTGTGGCCCTCCGGGTCGCGCCGCGTCCAGAGCAGCGCGCCAAAACGGCGCGGGTCGGTCAGCCGCAGGCAGCGGCCGCTGGCCAGACAGATATCCACGTGATCGTGTTTGCCGGCCAGCGTCTCTGCCGGCAGGATACGCAACGAGCCGGACATGCCGAGATGCAGGATGGCCGTGCCGGCAGCGGTTTCCAGCAGCAGGTATTTGCCGCGCCGGCCGACCTGGCTGATGACCTGCCCGGTCATGCCGTTTTCCAGCGCGCGGGGAATGGGCCAGCGCAGGTGGCGTTGCCGTACCACAATGCGTTCGATCCGCTGCCCGGTCAGATGGGGCGCGATGCCGCGGCGGGAGGTTTCGACTTCGGGCAGTTCCGGCATGAAGCTTCGGTGTATTCGCGTGCCATGGGGCGGGGCAGTAGAATAGCATCCTATCAACTATTCAGAACAGCGCGGAAAAAAGGGCTTCCTTGTTTGCCCGGCGGGTGTCGGCGGCCATGGACGGCTGCCGCCAAGCCTACAGGGACGTATTTATGGCGTCCCGCCGGGTGAACAAGGAAGCTCAAGAATCATTTAAGTATCTTAAGCAATAAGGCAGATCTATGGAAAAACAGGTTGAAGTGGCCATCATCGGCTCGGGCAGCGCCGGACTCACGGCGTGCGGCCAGGTGCGCAAGCGCACCGACAGCTGGGTGTTGATCGACGGCGGCGAACTGGGAACCACCTGCGCGCGGGTGGGCTGCATGCCGTCCAAGGCGGCGATTCAGGTGGCCGAGGATTTCCATCGTCGCGCCATTCTGTCCCGGGAAGGCATCGAAGGGGGTGAAGGGCTGTCGCTCAATCGCTCCGCTGCGCTGGAATTCGTGGAAGACATGCGCGATCATTTTGTCGATCAGGTGCTGGCCAACTCGATCGACGAGATGCAGCCGGACGAAGAATTCATCGAATCCAACGCGCGTTTTCTCTCCGCCAATGAGCTGGAAATCGACGGCGGCCGGATAAAGGCCGACAAGATCATCATTGCCACCGGCTCAACGCCCATCGTGCCGGAGTCCTGGCGCGCCTTTGGCGAACGGGTGCTGACCACCGACGAGTTTTTCGAACTCGATGAGCTGCCGGACTCGGTGGCCGTGATTGGCCTGGGGGTGATCGGCCTGGAGCTGGGACAGACTCTCGCCCGCTGGGGCCTGGAGGTTTCTGGCTTCGATCAGGCTGGGTTTATAGGCCATTTGTCCGATCCCGAGACCAACCGGGTGGCCATCGATATCATTGGCAGGGAATTCCCGCTGCACCTGGGTTATGCCGCGGAACTGAGTGAGGGCGCGGATGGCAAGCTCCGGGTCTCGGCCGGCGAGGCGTCGGTCGAGGTCGACAAGGTGCTGGTCTGTATCGGCCGCCGGCCCAATGTACACAATCTTGGCCTGGAGAACACCGGCGCCGAACTCGATGATCAGGGCGTGCCGCTTTTCAATCCGAATACCATGCAGATCGGGGCGTTGCCGATCTATATCGCCAGGGATATCACCAGCACCCAGCCGATTCTGCACGAAGCCAATATCGAAGGCCGCATTGCCGGTTACAATGCCACGCAGCCACAGCCCACCGCCTTCAAGCGCAAGACAACTTTCACCATTACTTTTTCCGATCCGAACATTGCTCATGTCGGTCTGCGTTATGAAGCAATCGATCCGGACAACACCGTGATCGGCGTGGGCCGGTTTGCACCGTTGGGCCGGGCGCTGATCATGGGCAAGAACAAAGGTATGCTGCACCTCTATGCCGACAAGAACAGCGGTGTCTTGCTGGGCGCGACGATCTTCGGGCCGCGCGGAGAGAACCTCGGTCATCTGCTGTGCTGGTGTATCGAACAGCACCTGACCGTTGCCGACCTGTTACGCATGCCGTTCTATCATCCGACCATCTAGGAAGGCCTGCAATCGGCGCTGTACGATCTCAAGGGCAAGCTGGGTATCGAGCGTGATTATCCGGTGGAGTTAATGCCGCTTTGACCTGACGGGCGGTTGAAAACCGTTTTGATGATGGTCAGGGCTGATCAGTCGCTTCCGGTTCGTCGTGAGCCGGCGGCTTGAGGAGCTGATCCCGGGCGGCGCTGCCGAGGTGGTATTCCAGGCCCCAGTCCTTGCGGCCGAGGATAAGATCGTCGCTGTCACTGCGCAGCAGATACTGGAGGTTGGTGCCATCCTTGAGGCCGATGCTGATCTGCTGCGGCCATTCCGCCTGCTCTTTGAGTTTACCCACCCAGATGGCCTGGGCGTGTTCCCAGTATTGCGCGAGCTGGTTCCAGTCGTCGGCGGAAGCGGCCGGAGCGTTGGGTTCGGCCTGCCAGCGGCCATCCGGGGTCTGGTGCAGGATCAGGTCGGGCAGTTGCAGCAGGGTGACGCGGGCGCCTTCCGGTAGCAGTTTACGGCTGGCGAACTGGGTGCGGCCGGCATCGAGGAAGTTGGCCAGGCTGTCGTCGATAAGATAGATATGATCGCCCTGTTGCAGATAGCGCAGATGACTGAGCGGGTCGGTGTCGCCGATAAGAAAGGCCTGGTCATTGAGTTCGATACGTGGGCTGCTGTCAGACAGGCCGAGTTTTGCCGGCTCCAGTTCCGCGGCGGGGTAACTGCGTTGTACCCGGGCTTCCGTCAGTTCCGCCAGCCGCTGTACCTGCAGACTGTCGGCCGGCATGGGCGGCGGATCGGTAATCATCCACCCTTCGCCCTGACGTTCGAAATGAATGGTTGCCCGCTTGCTGTGCAAGGTGATGTGTTTGATGTCGAGGCTGGCGAGAGACGTGAGTTGTTCCGCGGGCGGTGGTTCGAGGCCGGGCCGCAGCCAGGCCAGCAGACCAAGCGCCAGCAGTACGATCAGCAGCAACAGGTTGAGCAGTTGCCGGCGGGACATCATTGCTTCCTGCGACGCAGCCAGATCAGGACCCCGGCCAGCAACAGGGCGCCGGGCAGGATGAACAGGAAGCCGAAGCCGATGGCCGCTTGTGCCGCCGGACTCAGTTCCAGCTGCAGGTCAGGGGCGCTGCGGGCGCGGATGCTGATGAAATTATCGTCATTGCTGAGCCAGTGCACCATGTTCAGGCCCAGATCCAGGTTGGCGCCGTTGCCCAGGTAGGCGTTGGACAAAAAGTCCCCGTCGCCGACCACCAGCACGCGTTGTTCGCGGGATTCGTCCCGCTCGTCATTGAGCTGCCGGGTAAAGGCATAAGCAATGGTGAAGGGACCACGTTGTTCATCGGTATCGGCATCGTAGCGGATCTGGCCCTCGAGCGGACCGGTTTCGGTCCAGGCGCGTTCCAGGGTGTTGAGCAGCGGGGTGGCTTCCCAACGGTTGTCTTCGCTACCGGCATCCAGGGCTTTCACGCCCGGGAACAGCGTGATGCCGGGCAGGTCCCGGGTTACCGGGTGAGCCGGGTAGTCGGGAATCAGGATGAAATCCGGACTCTGGATACCGAACAGCTGTCCGGTGGCGTCCACGATGATGCCCGGCAGCAGTTCCAGGCCGAAGGATTCGGCAATCCGTTCCAGGCCACCGGTTTCACCCGGGTCGATCAGCCACAGCAGGTTGCCGCCTTTCTCCAGGTATTCGCGTACCAGTTTGATTTCACCGGGTAGCAGATCGAGCTGGGGGCTGGCGATGACCAGAAAACTGGTGTTAGCCGGGATCTCCGGGGTATTGGCCAGGTTCAGGGTCTGGGTGTTGAGTCCCTGGCGAGCCAGTTCGCCACCGAACTGCCCCAGGTCGAAATTGCGTTCTCCCTGGGGGTCACGCTCGCCATGGCCGGTGAGAAACTCGATCCGTCGTTCACCCTGACGGGCCACCCGCAGCAGCGCGTTGGTGATGGCCTGTTCGGTCAGACTTTGGACCCGTTCGCTGCGACCCTGGTAGGCAATGCGCAGTTCCCCCTCGGCAGTGACCCCCAGTTCGCGCACCCGGTCGGGTTCGGCGTCCGGGTTGACGAACTCCAGTCTGATGTCCGGCTTGAGGCGCTGGTAGCGGCCGATCATTTCACGGACGGGTTCGCGCAATTCCGCCTGGTCGCGGGCGAAGGCGGTGACCAGGACCGGATCGTCCAGCGTTGCCAGCAATTGTTTGCTGTCGGCTGTCAGGCTGTTGCGCTGGCCATAGGTCCAGTCAGCCTGGTAGACATACTGGGTGCTGAGCCAGGCCAGGACACCGACCACGCCGAGAAACAGCAGGGTGGCCAGATAACGCTGGATGCGCAGGTTGCGGGTGGTGTTCTTATTGACGTCCATTGCTCAGTGGGGCAGCCGTTGGGCATCCAGTCGCTGTATGCTGAGCACCAGGAAAGTCAGGATGAATAACAGGTAATAGAGCACGTCGGTACTGTTGAACAGTCCCTTGAGCAGGGATTCGTAATGGCGCAACACCGACAGGTAGCTGAACAGGGTACTGACCTGGGCACCGGAATTTCCGGCCCAGTCAATGATCCACAATAACAGCAGCAGGCCGAAGGTGCTGACCGCGGCCACGGTGGAATGATCGGTCAGGCTGGACATGAACAGGCCGGCGGCAGTGAAGGCGGCGATCAGCAGGGTCAGGCCGAGCAGGCCGGCGGCCAGTTTGCCAAGATCCAGTTCGGTGCCGGTCAGCAGCGACAGCGGCATGAGCGCGATCAGGCCGATCATGATGGCGAAAAAGCCCAGCAGCCCGAGGTATTTGCCGAGCACGATTTCGGTCATGGAGACCGGTGCCGAGAGCAGCAGGCTGAGCGTCTGGTTACGGCGTTCCTCGGCAATGGCGCGCATGGTGATCAGCGGTGCGACCAGCAGCAGTATGACAGCGGTATTGCCGAACAGCGGGGCGACAATGACATCGCTGACCCCGGGGGCACCCTCCATGCCGGCCAGCCGGGGCGCCAGCAGGCTGTAGGTATCGATCTGCGACAGGAACAGATAGGCCAGAATGAACTGCACCACGCCCAGTACCGACCAGGCCAGCGGGGACAGAAACAGGGTGCGCAGTTCGCGGGTTGCGATGGTGAGGATCATCAGGCGTCCTCTCCGCTGGGGGCCGGCCGGTGATCTCCGGCGGTCAATTCGACGAACAGTTGTTCCAGGTTACGGCGTTCCGGGGTCAGTTCCCGCAGGCCCCAGCCGTGCTCGCAGGCCTGTTCGGCGATGGCTTCGGCCGGTGAGGCGCCCGCGAAATGCAGCCGGAAGCGATGTTCGCTTAATGCCTCGGCTTCGTCCACGCCGGCAAGGGATTCCAGGTCGGTCAGGGTGGGTGGATTGCGCAGTTCGATGATGAGATAGCGGGCCTGGGTCTGTTGTTCCAGGTTGCTCAGACTGTCACTGAAAACCAGCCGCCCCCGGTTGATGATCTGGACCCGGTTACAGGTGCCCTGAACCTCGGGCAGGATATGGGTGGACAGAATGATGCCGTGGTTCTGACCCAGTTCACGGATCAGGGTGCGGATTTCGCGGATCTGGATGGGATCCAGGCCGACCGTGGGTTCGTCGAGAATGACGACCGCCGGATTGTGCAGTATGGCCTTAGCGATGCCGACCCGTTGCTGAAAGCCCTTGGACAGGTTGCCGATCAGCCGGCGACTGACTTCGCCGAGGCCACAACGTTCCTGGGCACTGCGCACGGCCTTGGAAATGGCGCTGGCGGCCACGCGATTGAGTCTGGCGCAGTAACGCAGGTACTCGGCGACGGTGAGTTCGCGGTACAGCGGTGGTTGCTCGGGCAGGTAACCCAGTTCGCGCTTGGCTTCGCGGGGGTTGTCGAGCAGATCGATGCCGTTGATTTCGATATGACCGGCGCTGGGCGCGAGGTTGCCACTGAGCATCTGCATGGTGGTGGATTTGCCGGCGCCGTTGGGGCCGAGAAAACCCAGTACCTCACCCTTGGACAG
>Ga0114931_10002956_pt1 | contig 21547 bp, 31 predicted proteins | sample 2SBtaG_FD_89579 | JGI IMG/M metagenome (GOLD analysis project Ga0114931, IMG submission 89579) | Deep subsurface microbial communities from Kolumbo volcano to uncover new lineages of life (NeLLi) - 2SBTROV14_V59a metaG | ecosystem: Environmental > Aquatic > Marine > Volcanic | place: Kolumbo...
TGTAGGAACTGAAATTTGCATTCTGTTGCAGTCATAGTATAGCCTGGTTAGTATTCGGGGTTTCCAACCCTGTGACGCGGGTTCGAATCCCGCTGACTGCATTCTTTCATCATAATGAGAACTAATTTTTAGGTGTAATTTCAGAAGTTAATGTGAAACCATCAGTTAAAAAAATTGCAATGGAGAGAATGCAAATTCTAATTGAAAATGCAGTCACAAATGCAAAAATAAATCCTGAACTTTCCCAACGTCAAGCTTTTCTTGCTAGAAGAATTAGTACACGACATAAAATTAGAATGCCCTACAATCTTAGGATGGTTTTCTGTAAAAAATGCAAGTCATTTATTGCTCCTGGAATAAATTCTAGAATTCGTTTGGGTAGGGCATCTGTCAAATCAATCAGAATTTCTTGTAACTTGTGTGGGCATACTTATCGCAAAATAATATCTCAATAATTGTGATCATCCTTTTGTTTGCATATGCTTATCTAGACATTTGAAAACTAGATTATTAAATAACACGTCATTCTTTGAATTATTTCAATTTAAATGCCAATACATCAAATCTCAATCATGACACATTCAATATTACAAATTAGACGTGCTTTTGGAATCTTTTTCATAAATATCGCCATTTTAGTTTCTAGTGGTTCAATTGCAAGTGAAATAGCATTTCAAAATAATGTGCCCTTGTACTATTATGTAATAATTTGGATAATTATTTCCAGCTTGATCTTTGGTTTACAATTTAGAAAATTCAAACTAGTTTTTTCTTCAATACGTCAAAGAATGAAAAATAGTACAAAATGGCCAATACAAATCAAGACCATAAATGGTATATCTTGGGCATTACCTTTTGTATTAATTCCATTTTTTCCAGAATTTTCTCAGTACTTGATACTTTTAGGAATAGGCTTTGGAAATATCTCCACTTTTGTTTTTATGAAAAAGTTTAGTGGATTAAATAATAAAGAGCAATTGTTAGTCGGAGTTGCATCTCTTGCTTTAATTTTACCTGCTTTTATGATTGATTCCTCACTTTTTATAGAAACTCAAGATATTGCAGTTTTATTGTCACGACTTTTTATTGCAGTGTCGTACGCCATTGGAGGGATATATGCTATTTATCAAAAAGATTGATACAAAAAATAATCCTTAATGTAAAATACTGATCAAGTAACTTACGCTTGAATATGTTAAACATACAATATACAATGCCTCAATCATATCCTCAATTAAGATATTCAGAGATGAATCAAGTTACAAATCTGTAAACAATTGATCCTTTAGTGATGGTGCTTCATCAATTGTTATTTCATGTAAATTCTTTGATTTTGTTTCTCCAATCAGAGTCAAATCGGTCCCAAAAAATAAATTGATTGCCCAACCAGTACCAATTTTCATTTTTGCTTCAAATGTTGGAAGATGTAATAAATAATAAGTTCTCCAAATAATCCATGCTAATGCTCCTGTTATGTTATGACCCATCAGGGATGCAACACCTGCTTTATTTCCGATAGTTGCCATCATTCCTTTACTCTTATATGAAAACTCTTTCAAATTTAAATCACCTACAAGTATCTTTTTGATATTTTGTACAACAATTTTGCTTTCGCGTAATGCATGTTGAGCTGTTGGAGGATAAAATTTTCCTGTATTGCCATCTGGAATTGCTGCACAATCTCCCAACGCAAAAACTTCAGGATATCCCTTCAATCTTAGATACTTATCCACCAAAACTTTTCCTCTTTTATCATGTTCACAAATTAATGATCCAATCATAGAATTTGTAGTTACACCTCCTGTCCAAATTAGTGTAGTACATGGAATTATTTCCCCATCGGATAATTCTACATGACTCTCACCGGCATCAATTGCTTTTACATTTGTTATAATTCGAATTTTCATTTTTTCTAAATATGCTCTTGCTGATTCACTTAATTTTTTATTAAGTTCAGGCAAAATTTCATTTTTAGATGAGATTAAAATCATGTTGATATTAGCATCAATAATTGTAGGATATGCTTGTTTTATTGATTTCCTTACAAAATGATTTATTTCTCCAATTATTTCAACTCCTGCAAAACCTGCACCAACTACAGTAAAAGTAAGAAATTTTTGTTGTAGTCCCACACTACCTGTCTGTGCAGCAATCTCCATCATTAAAAGAATTTGATTACGTAATTCTATTGCATCTTCAACCGTTTTGATTGTAAAAGAATTTTTTTCTATTGCGTCATTCCCAAAAAAATTATTGATACTTCCTACAGCCAATACCAAATAATCATAATCTAATGCATGATTTTTTCCATCAAATTTTCTTGTAATTGTTACTAGTTTCTGTTCTAAATCTATTGAAAATACTTTAGCCTGAAAAAATTTTGAATTAGTACAAAACTCCCTTATTGGAACTGTAATATCTCTGGGATTAAGCATACCTGAAGCCACTTCTGGTAACATTGGAGTAAACAAAAAATAATTACTCTCACTTACAATCGTTATGCTGATATCTTTAGCATCTATTTCTTTTTGAAGATCTCTTAAGACATGCATTCCACCAAATCCACCTCCCAAAATCAGAATTTTCTTCTTTGGTGTATCTGTTTTGTGAGAAAATATTTCATGAGCATCTAATTTTTCTTTAGAATCAAATATTGCATCACAATGTAGACAATTGTATGTTTTAGACACATCTAAAAATCGTAGAAAATCATTAAAAATCTGTTTCCATTTAAAATTAAGCCTATAAGATAAAGTGAACTAAAAAATTGTGTACCGATCTGAGATTTTTATGTTAGGAATATGTTGACAGATTGATACAATACCTCAATGATTTATAAGACGATTATCAATTTTTTTACTTTATGGCAAAGGTATACGATGTACCAGCAGATGTGTTGATAGGACGACTTGCAGATATTCTAAAGAATGAGGATATTCCTGCACCTTCTTGGATTCCATTTGTTAAAACAGGAGCTCATGCTGACAAACCTCCACAAAACAGAGATTGGTGGCATACTCGATGTGCATCATTAATGAGAAAGATTTACTTTCATGGACCAATTGGAATTAACGAATTAAGAAAAGATTATGGTGGTGGCAAACCATCTGGATATGGAGCTGCTCATCACAAAGACGCTGGTGGTGCAATTATTCGTAATGCAATTCAGGGTTTAGAAAAACTTGGATATGTTGAAAAAGTTGAGAAGAAGGGTCGCATTGTTTCCAAACAAGGAATGCAAAAACTAGATAGACTTGCCACAGAAATTCTCAAAGAAATGATAATTGAAAATCCACAATTGAAAGTTTACACATAGATTCAAAATGAGTTTTCCAGAATCTAACGAACCTCCTCATGATAATACAAACAATGAACTAGCAGCACAAAAAGAACAAATTCTAAAACAAATTCTTACCCCTGAAGCTAGAATGAGATTAGGCAATATCAAAATGGTAAAATCAGAATTATCTGATCTTGTGGAGCAATATCTAATTGGGATGGCCACCCAAGGAAAAATTTCTGGCCAAATAACTGATGACCAACTAAAGCAAATTTTGCTTTCAATTCAGCAACCAAAACGAGATTTCAAGATAAATCGCGTCTGATCTCAAAAAAATATAATTATGGGTACAGAGTCGAATAATTTATGAAAGCAGTTGTATACAATGAATACACACCAGATGATAATTTTGCTAAAATCCTTAAAGTCCAGGATATAGATGATCCAAAACCAAAAGCAGATGAAGTAGTCTTTTCGGTAAAATCTGCAGCTCTAAATTATAATGATATTTGGGGAATGAGGGGTCAACCAGTTCCTGTCCCATTACCACACGTTTCAGGTTCTGATGCAGCTGGTGATGTAATCGCAGTTGGTGAAGATGTTAAAAATATCAAAGTTGGAGATAGAGTAGTTTCTCATTCAAATATGTCTTGTAGAGTTTGTAAGGCATGTACTGATGGTAGAGAATTTGATTGTGTAAAAAGAATCATTTGGGGATTTCAAACTGGCCCAACATGGGGAGCATTTTCTGAAGTAACACATCTGCCAGAAGTTAACGTTTCAAAAATCCCTGAAGGAGTTTCATATGATGAGGCAGCAGCAGCATCAATGACATTATTGACATCATGGCACATGTTAGTAGGTAGAGCTAAAATTATTCCAGGACAAACTGTCTTGATTATGGGTGGTGGTTCTGGAGTAGGAAGCTTTGGAATTCAAATAGCAAAATTATACAATTGTGATGTTATTGCAACAGCAAGTCCAGATAAACTAGACAAATGTCTAGAACTTGGAGCAGATTATGCAGTAGATCATAGAAAAGATGATTGGCATAAAGAAGTTCGAGCGATTTCAAAAGAACTTGCAAAGAAAAAAGGCGAAGCAGCCGGAATTGATGTTTCCTTTGATCATATTGGTGAAACACATTGGAACAAACAACTTACCTTGCTAAAATATGGAGCAACACTTGTTTCATGTGGTGCAACAACAGGGTATGATGCAAAAACTGATCTAAGACATGTTTTCTTTAAAGGAACAAACATCTTAGGTTCAACTCAAGGAACAAAAGCTGAATTAGATCAAGGTCTTTACTGGATGGGCCAAGGTAAAATTAAGGCAGCAATCGATTCAACATATTCCTTTGAGCAAGCAGCAGAGGCTCATACAAAGATGTTAACTGGAAAAGGAATGTTTGGTAAAATCCTAATGAAGCCTGAAGGCGCTTAGTCATTTAATGACTCAGCTCTTTCGTAGTCTCATTTTTGTACCAGGTAACAACCCAAGGTTTCTTGAAAAAGCAAAAAACCTTCAAGCAGATATCGTGTGCTTTGATTTAGAGGACTCTGTTCCCAATAACGAAAAAACAAATGCAAGAAAATTAATCAAATCTGCATTAAAATCTAGACCCTCTTATGAATCTCCAATTTTTGTTCGCACAAATTCTCCAACTTCAGGAAAAATCTCCTCAGATCTAAAAGAAGTGGTTCAAAAAGGGCTTGATGGAATTGTTATTCCAAAGGTAAACAATGTAAAAGAAATGCAAAAAATTGTAAAAACTCTATCAGAATTAGAAAAAACTCGAAAATTAAAACCCATCCAAGTAATCCCTTCCATTGAATCAGCCGAAGGAGTTGTTAATACGTATAGCATTTCATCTTTTGGTAAAAGGATACACGCAATAGTCTTTGGAGTTTTTGATCTTCTAAACGATATTGGAGTTGAATACACAAAAGACTCAGCAGGAGAAAAATATTCTAGAGGAAAAATTCCTGTTGATGCACATGCAGCAGGAATTGTGGCAATAGATGCAATTTGGCAGGATCTAAAAGACTCTAAGGGATTTGAAAAAGACTGCAAATTTGGTAAAAGCTTAGGGTATTCAGGAAAAAGCATTATCCATCCAGATCAAATTTCTGTTGTTCACAAACTATTTCATCCAAATAAAACTGAAATTTTATGGGCTGAGAAAGTCTGCAAAGTATATCTCGAGTCAACCAAAAAAGGTAAAGGTGCTACTACTGTTGATGGAAAAATGATAGATGAAGTACATTTCAAGCAAGCAAAAGCACTTCTTGAACTTGTAAAATAAAAAAAATCAATAATTCATTCTAAATTTTCAAGAATTGATTTCATACTAGTACTTTTTTCCATCATTTTTTCAGATATAGTACATGTAACTGTAGTTTTCCCCTTCTTGATATCCAATTTTATCTCTTGAAAAACACATTGAAATTTGGATATTTTTTTACTTTCACTTAATATTCGTCCAGTTTCAATAATCAAACCATTAATAATTAGATTTTCAATTTTTCGATATCCTGAAGTTTTAGGTGCTTTAGATGCTTTTAGAATTTGTGGAATGGTATATTCATTTTCTAAAAGAGTTGAGATAATATTTCTTGAATCTATCTCTCCAAATAATTCTAAAATTAAATTTGAAAGATCTGTATCAACTACTGTAACAAAATATTTCCCATCACTTTTTTTAATCTTGATGATTTTATTAATGCAATCAATTTCAAATTTATTTGCATCAAGAGTAGAGTTTTTCTTGAGAATACTTGTAAATTTATTAAAATGTTCAATAGATAGTTTTATTGACATTCCATATTCTAAAAATAATTCACGTTCTACTCTTTTCAAAATATCTAGTTCCAATTCTTTTTTAATTTCATTTGATAACGCACTTGAAATTAATCTGTCAATACCACTCATACATCAACCTAAATCATAGAAAATATTAAAGCACTCCTTTTTACCACTACTAGAGATGTCAAAATCTGTAATTGTGATAGATGATGATGAGGATACTGTTAGATTATTTAGTGAATTTCTTGAAGAAAATGATATCAGTGTAATCGGTAATGGATTTAGTGGTATGACCGCAGTAAAATTATTCAAAGAAACCAAACCAGATGTAGTTTTAATTGATCTAAATATGCCAAACGGCAGTGGATATTATGCAATAAAAAAAATTCATGACCTAGATCCTAATGCAAGAATCATTGCAGTTTCTGCTGATTCTAGTTATTCTGCAGAAGAAAAATTAGAAAAACTCAACATTCCACTTATTCAAAAACCCTTCAAAATGGATCAAGTCATTTCTATTATTCAGAGTTAATTCCATTTTTGGATCCCACATTTGGAACATTTCACATAATGTTATATTATAAACTTCATAGAAATATTTTGATATACATGAGTAAACGTGTGACAATAATGATTGATGAAGACCTTGACAAAAAACTTCGACTTCGTCAAGCAAAATTAATTCAACAAGAACAATCCTCATACAGTTATTCCAAAGTACTAAATGAAACATTGAGAAAAGTACTCAAATAAGTGTAATTTACTTTAAAAAAATCTCTTTTCTTGCATAGAATAGATTAATGAATAATGAATTTCCATTAATAATGGTAAAATGGTTGATCTTCTTGATCCAACAAATGTCATAACGAGGATGTTTAATGCACGAAAATATGAAGAAATGTACAATTATTGCAAAAATTTACTTGAAAAAATCCCTAATGATATGGTTGCATTACAGAATATTTCATTATCACTGATTTATTTGCAAAAATATGAAGAGGCAATCAAATATTGCAACAAAGTTCTAGAAATTAAAAACTTGGATACATATGCATTAAAAAACAAGATCTATGCACTCGAAAATTTGAAGCAACATGAACAAGTTTTAGAATTATGTAAACAAATTCTTTCTATAAACTCTAAAGATATTTGGGCTCTAAACAGTATGGGATTATCTCTAAACGAACTAAATCGTCATGAAAATGCGCTTGAATATTATGAGACGGTTCTTCTAATTGATCCCAATGATGTTACGGCTTTAATGAATAAGGCAATTTCTCTTAGCCATCTAGGTAACTACAAAGATGCAATTGATTATTATGATAAAGCTCAAACTATTGATTCTACTTTGAAAGAAATACCTCTTGCAAAATCACGATTATTTGAAAAACTGGGAATGAAAGACAATGCATTTTTGGCTGCACAAGGTGTTCTTAACAAAGATATGACTAAAATTAAAAATGATGCTAAAGAAAACAAGTATTCTGTTTTTCATCAATTTTGTGAAGATGAATTTCAAAAAACTAAGAAATGATTTTCGTTGATATTTAACTAAATCATTTTATAGATAGAATTTACATCATTTTTTGATGTTTACTGGAATTGTTGAAGGTGTGGGTAAAGTAGAAAAAATTTCTAAAAATACTAAAAATAGAAGTGCCGTTCAAATGACTGTTAATTTGGGAAAACATTCCAAGGGATTAAAAATTGGACAAAGTGTTGCTCTAAACGGTGTTTGTTTAACTGCAACAAAACTATCAAAATCAAGCTGTATTTTTGAAATGATTGACGAAACTACCAAAAAAACAGATCTTGGAAATCTAAAAGTTGGTGGGGTAGTAAATATTGAACGAAGTTTAAAAGCTGGTGATAGATTAGAAGGACATTTTGTTTTGGGCCATGTAGATGGAGTCGCAATTATCAAAAAAATTCTAAAAAAACCAAAAGAAGTTCAAGTTTGGTTTGAAGTTCCAAAAAAACTATCAAAATTTGTTGTTAAAAAAGGATCAATTGCTGTTGATGGAATCAGTTTGACTGTGGTTGACATAAAAAATTCACTTGCATCAGTATCTTTGATTCCTCATACAATTGAAGTAACAAATTTTCATACCAAAAAAGTAGGCGATAAAGTTAATATTGAAACCGATATTCTTGGAAAATATATTTTAAAACAAAAGTAATAACTTACAATTTTAGTGGTAATTACCAATTTTTTAGTAAACTTTATAATTAGAAAACAAACAATTTTTTCTATGTCTCTTGAATCAGCATTACAATCCCTAAGACATGGAGAATTTGTATTATTGTTTGACTCTGCTGGTAGAGAAAATGAGATAGATATGGTGGTGGCAGCAGAGTTTGTTACTCCTGAACATGTAGCACGAATGCGTCAGCATGCTGGTGGACTATTATGTATTGCAATTGATAATAATTTTGCAAAATCTCTTGAACTAAAATACATGCATGAAATTTTATCTGACTCGACCATTTCAAATAAAGAAATGATCATGGGCCTTGCACCTTATGGTGATCATCCAACATTTTCATTGTCTATAAATCACTATCAAACTTATACTGGCATTACTGACAAAGATAGGTCACTAACAATTAGAGAAATGGCAAATCTCTTTAATATTGAAAATAACCAGAAAAAATTTGCTTCATCTTTTAAGACTCCTGGGCATGTTCCTTTACTGATTGCATCTAAAGGATTATTGGCAGCACGTCAAGGACATACTGAAATGTCTGTTTATTTGGCTCAAGTTGCAGGTTTGATTCCAGTTACTGCAATTTGTGAAATGATGGACGCTGAAACATATTCTGCATTATCTGTAGACAAAGCAGAGAAATTTGCAAAACAAAATGGAATTCCATTAATTGATGGAAAAGAACTTTTAGAATACGCTAAGGTGCATTAGTATTGAATATTGCTGTAGTGGTTTCGGAATTCAATGAAGAAGTGACATCTAGGATGCTTTCTGTGGCTCAGGAAAAAGTATCTTCTTTGAAATTAAAGATATCTTACACATGTACAGTTCCTGGGGCATATGATATGCCTATAATTGTGGATTCGTTATTAAAGAAAAAAGATGTTGACGCAGTAGTCACACTGGGAGCAATTATCAAGGGACAAACAAAACATGATGAAGTTATTTCACATTCTGCTGCTCAGGCCCTAACTCAATTATCGATAAAATACCAAAAACCTGTATCTTTGGGAATATCTGGTCCTGGAATGCAAGAAAGACACGCATATGCTAGAATAAGGCCTGTTGCAGAACGTGCAGTTGAAGCTGTTATAAAAATTTCTAATGAATTAAAGAGAATTCAAAAATGATTCAACTAAGTATACTAAAAATTATTGAATATGGACCTTGGACATTAACATTAGGCAGTGATAGAGAACATGAACTTCAAATGCTTCAAGCATCGCTATACAAAGAAATACAAAAACAATTTTCTGAAAAAAACTGTATAGCTTTTCTTAATAGAGCAGATGAATTTTTTGTAATTTCAAATGGTCTTGGATTAGAAGAACATATTCAAATCCAAAAGACACTTGAAAAATTATTTGATATTCATTTAACAATTTCAATAGGTTTTGGAGAATCTCCATTTGATGCAAACTTAAAAGCATATGATGGCAAGAAAAATCAAGTAGTTTTAAATCCAAAACATAATATTTTTGGTTTTGTTAATAACACCTCTGATCTTAAAGTTACAATTATGCATTTAGATGTAAATGATCTTACTTCAAGAAGAAAAACACATTCTCCTTATGAAATTTCATCAATAATTTTTGAATTGTATTCAAAAATGTCAAAATATTTCATGAAAAAAAATTCTCTTACATTTTTTATGGGTGGGGATAATTTTATGGTGGTTACAAGTGATGAAGGCAAAAATTCTGTACAGAAGTTTATTACAAGTATCAAAAATGAAGATAAAATTTCTTTGAATTGTGGAATAGGTACTGCTCATACAAGTAGGGAGGCTGTGAAATTAGCCACAAAATCTCTTGACACCATTAGAGAAATTCGAGATTCAGGCAAAGAAAAACCTGAAGTTTATGAATTATCATGTTAATAAAAAATATTAGTATATTACGTGGACCAAATTTAGATTTTATTTCAAACACAAACATCAAGATTCAAAATGAAAGATTCAAAAAAATTCAATCAAAAATCAAATCTAATACAAAAGAAGAGTCAATAGATTGTGAGGGTCTTTTATTGATTCCTGGTTTCATAAATGCACATACCCACATTGGAGATTCAATAGGAAAAGATGTTACACTAAACAGATCTGTTGATGAAACAATTCACCCAGTTTTTGGAGTCAAGTCAAAAATTCTAAAAAATACTTCTGAGGAAAACCTATCAAATTTTATGAAAAATACTTGTCATTCTATGCTTCGTAAAGGAATCACCACATTTGTTGATTTTAGAGAAGGTGGATTGGATGGAGTCATTTTACTAAAAAAAGTATTATCTGATATGCCATTACGTTCCATAATTTTAGGTAGAGTAGAATTTTACCAAACACCCACTGAGATTAAAAAAAACAAGCCTTATCCTAAGGAAAAAATACCTGAACTTGATGCTTTACTGAAAAAATGTGATGGAATTGGAATTAGTGGAGCAAATGAGAATAGCACTTCAGTTTTAAAACATTATTCAAAAACATCAAAACTTAGAGCAATCCATTCTTCTGAAACCAAACAAAGTATTTCTAAATCAAAGAAAGTTACTGGAAAATCTGAGACGATTAGGGCTTTATCACTAAATCCTCATTTTTTGGTTCACATGACTTTTGCATCAAAAAGTGATCTTTTGGCAACTGCTAAAAAAACTACTGGGATTGTGATTTGCCCAAGAGCAAACTCATCACTAGCAGAAGGAATTCCAGATATAGAGATGATGCAGAAAGCTGGATGTGTTGTTGCATTAGGTACAGATAATGTTATGATCAATTCACCTGATATGTTCAGAGAAATGGATTATCTCTGGAAAGTAACAATGGGAATTCACAAAAAAAGAATTGAACCAAAAGAAATTCTTAAAATTGCTACGGTAAACGGTGGAAAAATTTTGAAAAAAGATATTGGAGTTATTGAAAATGGAAAAATTGCAGATTGTGTTTTTCTTGATAAACATGCTTTAGATTTAGAACCAATGCATGATCCCCACGCATCAATTGTTCATAGAGCATCTGAATCTGCAATTAAAGCAGTAATGATTGGAGGAAGAATAGTACATGGAAAAATCTAGACCGTATGTAATTCTTAGTGCAGCAATATCGCTAGATGGAAAAATTGCTACAATTACTGGTGATTCAAAGCTATCTTCAAAACAAGATAGTGTGAGACTTCATAAGCTAAGATCTAAAATGGATGCAATTCTAGTTGGTAAAAATACTATTTCAGTAGATGATCCTCTATTGACTGTACGTCATACAAGAGGTAAAAATCCAATCAGAATAATTTTAGATTCTAAAGGAACAGTATCAAAAAATTCAAAAATATTACAAACAAGCAACAAAGTCCCAACAATAATAGTAGTTTCAAAAAAAATATCCAAAACAAATCTTGAAAAACTAAGAATATTTCCTATAGATATAATTATCACAGGTAAAAACTCTGTAGATATCAAATCCTTGTTGAAAAAACTTACAAATAAAAAAATTACAAAAATTCTTGTTGAAGGTGGAGGAACTACAAATTGGGAATTCATAAAAAATAATCTTTTTGACGAACTGATTCTTACAGTTTCCCCATTTTTAATTGGAGGAACTAGTGCAATATCACTAGTTCAAGGTAGTGGATTTAAAAAAATCTCTAATTCGCCAAATTTACGACTCAAATCAATAAAGAGGCTCAAAAATCACCTTGTTTTGAATTATGTCAAAGTGTAAGTTCTTATACTTTATTTGAAATAAAATTACAAGAAATTGGCAGTAAAAAAGAAAACCACAACAAAAAGAAAAACAACAACAAAAAAGAAGGCTGCACCAAAAAAGAAGGCTGCACCAAAAAAGAAGGCTACTAAATCAAAAGCAAAGAAACCAGCATTTGGTGGATATGCAATCAGTTTTGCAGGTCGTAAGGAAACTGTAGAACAAGTATTTGGAAATAAACCAATTGCACCAAGTGAAATGACTAAAAAGATCTGGGCATTTGTAAAATCAAAAAGCCTTTCAAATCGTTAAATCCACATGTTAGCGAATAATCGTTAACTAATTTCTATATTTTAATTATTTTTCTAAAATAAATAAGATATAGATATTGGATTTTATTTTAAATTATTATGTCAACTGCATCATTAAGACGCGATCATGAATTAATAGAAAAAGTGATCAAAGCAATGGAATCTACTCTTCAATTACTTAATGATGGAAAACAAATTCCTGAATCAATCTTACTCCCAGTAATTGATTTTTCAAAAAACTTTACAGACGTTTGTCATCACACTAAAGAAGAGAAATCACTGTTTCCTGCATTAGAACAAGCTGGATTACCTAGTAATATGGGACCAATTGCAATGATGTTAATTGATCATCAACGTTCAAGAGAAATTGGAACTCACATGGAAGAATCTGCAAAAGAATATCTTTCAACGGGTGACTCTACAAAGTTGATTAGTGACATGCAGCAATATGTTGAACATGTTACAGAACATCTTTGGAAAGAAAACAATCGGTTATTCATGATGGCAGAAGCCCGTTTACAATATGTTGCGAAAAAAGTTGATGAAGAACTAACTGAAATTGAAAAAACACAATTAGATGATTTAGGAAAATCTAGAGAGCACTATGAAAAATTGGCTGAAAATCTTACAAAAGATGTAACTCATCAAGGAAATTAGGTTTGTCTAGTAGCTTATTTGGTCAAGTAATAGCAGTCAGAAAATTTGCCAATGGTGATATTGAGCTAGATTTCTATCATGAAGAAAAAACTACAGAATTTCGTTTTTCCTCCGATCCTAGTAGATTGGGAAATTTTCCAAAAGAATTAGCTGAAACTTTAATTTCTACTTTGGCAACTGATATTTGTGTAGAAATTTTCTTTGGAGATGATGGAAATCCTACTCATGTTGAGCTTGAGGAATGTGATGATGAAGAAGATTTCGAAGACGACTTTGAAGATGAAGAAGATTCTGCTGAATCTTAAATTTTGCAAAAATTATTCAACATAATGATGATGTGTCAAATTATCATAGAATCTAACCGATTTTAGATTTACAAATTCTAACATGCCATATCTTGATAGTTCTCTTCCAAATCCGCTATGTTTTATTCCTCCAAATGGAATTCTGGGATCTGAAATTACTACATTATTGACACTTACAATTCCTGACTCAATTCGTCTAGACATCTTATCTGCTTTTGCAAGATCTTTAGTCCAGATACTTGCACCTAGACCAAATTCACTCTCATTAGCTAACTTGATTGCTTCACTTTCATTTTCGACTATTGTAATTGGAGCTACTGGTCCAAATGTTTCTTCTTTTGCAATTCTCATATCTGATTTGACGTTGGTTAGAATTGTTGGCTTGTAAAAGAATCCGTTTCCTTCCATTTCTGAACCCCCTAGAAGAATTTCAGCACCTTTTTCTTTTGCATCTTCTACAATTCCAGAAATTGTTTCTAATCCATCTTTGCTTGAAAGTGGCCCGATATCTGTTTCAATCAACATTGGGTCTCCTATTTTGAGTTGGGATGCTTTTTTGATAAATAATTCAATAAATTCATCTGCAATATTTTTTCCAACAAAAAACCTTTTCGAGGCAACACAACTCTGGCCACAATTGATGAATCTACCCTTTACGGCACCTTCTGCTGCTTTTTCAATGATTGCATCATCTAATACGATGAAAGGATCACTTCCACCCAATTCTAAAACACATTTCTTCAAATTACTGGCAGCTCTTTCTCCTACTTTTGCTCCAGCGTTTGTACTACCTGTAAATGTAACAGCGTTAACATCTGAATCAATTAGGTGATTTGCTGAATCTACACTCCCGACAACTGTTTGAAAAATTCCATCTGGAATTCCTGATTCAGTAAATGCTTTTTCTATTTCAATTCCTGATTGCATAGTTACTCTAGATGGCTTCATCACAATTACATTTCCTGCCATTAAACATGGAGCAGCAAATCGTAATGCCTGCCAATATGGAAAATTCCATGGCATGATAGAACCAATAACTCCTAATGGTTCAAAAGTTAGAAAGCTCTTTCTTGCATCTGTATTTAATACTTCATCAGAAAGAAAACTATCTCCATGATCTGCATAAAATTCTAATGCCCATGCACATTTTTCAACTTCACCAATTGATTCCTTCAATGCCTTACCCATTTCAGAAGTGGCAACTTTAGCAAGTTGTGTTTTATTCTTTTTTAGATATTCTACTAAATTGTAAATGTAACTTCGACGTTTTTCATAGTCCTTTTTCCATTCTGGAAATGCTCTTTTAGCTTTTCCAACTAATTCAAATACTTGATTTCTATCCATTGTTGAAAATGTGGTAATTTCTTCCCCATTTGTTGGATTTACCGTAGTTATTTGACTCAAGGATTTTCCCAAGAATTTCTCCTATTTAATTTACTAACTTATTTTTCAAAATTGTTAGAAAAATTACTAAGAGTTTTAGAGTATGATTCCATCATAGAATGCACAAATTTATCATATGACTTCATGCCTGAAATTCTCATTTGTGAGTACCATTTCAGATAATTGTCATAATTTTCAATTTGTTTAATCCAAATACCTCTAACATAATTTGAATATGACTCCATATTTTTCATTAAATTCTTGTCAATATTCATTTTATCAAAAAATTCTTTTTCTGACAGTACACAAGTGCCAAAAATATCATCTAAGACATGAAGGTATTCTTTGTACATGTCTGAATAGATCTGAAAATGCGATGGAATCTGCATTTCTAATTTTTTGATTATTTTAGATGTATCATCTTTGAATATATTACAAATTGATGCTGAATCCTTAGTTGGCATAAATGAAATACTCTATTTTTCTATTTATCCTTATTTCCAGATTTTATTAAAATGTCTGCTGCATGTCTTTTTTTATTTCATCAATTTTTTTAGAGTATGCTTTTCTGGATTTATCATTCTTTTTGAGATTTAATACATTTCCACATGATGGGCATTTGAACATCCCTTCTAATGCCTCTTCAAAAGTTACTCGTGGACAATCCTCATTTCCACAATGATAAAAGTCAGAAGCATTTTCATAATCTAATCTCTGTTGTAATCTTTCTTCAATTTTCTTTTTTTGGTTTTCAATAAAGTGTTCTACTTCTTCTCTTCTAGTTCTCCATCTGTAAACAAACCACCCTTTTCTTTCATCTTTTACTCTAATTCCAGTAATTAGCGATTTTCCGAACAAATCGTATAATACTTTTCTAACCATGTTGATTCTAAGGCCTGTTGAACTTGCAATCTCTTCATCTGTAGCATCTTCAGCTTTTAGTAATGATCTTGCCACTTTGAGGTATTCATCTCCACCAATCATTGAGGCTATCCTCACAAAAGGATCTTCGTATTTGTCTACCAACTCTAATCACTCCAAATTTTCTACTATTAATCCCTTGTTTCCTTTACTTGTACATTTTTGCCATTTTTTGTGGGTATTATCTTCCTTTTTGCATCTGGGAACTCTTTCTCAAATTGCTTACCTTCTTGTATACGATCTAATAATATCGCCAAAGCACTAATCTCTGAGTGAGGTTGACTACCAACTCCTACATTATAATCTGCCAATTCATAAATCTCTCTGGGAACTTTTTCAGCACCTACGACTATTACTAAATTCCCTTCTTTTTGTAGATGCTCTTGAGCATTATTGATATTTTCGCCATACATTGAAAGATGTATAATTTTAAAACCATCCTCTTTTTTCTTTTTTACAATAGATTTCTATTTATCAATAAATTCAACTTCAAATTTTCCTCCCCAAGTTTTATTGATTTTTTCTAACGTGTCTTTTATTTCTGGGTTAACCTCCGTCATGAAGATTCTTTCTGCTCCAAATGCCCTAGAAACTAGTGCAACATGAGTTGTAACTCTATCGTCCCTGACTAGACGTTGTCCAATCCTAATCACTTCAATTACCAAATGTTTCTTGAACTCCTTCCAAAGATTTTTTGTTGAATTTATATGGATTTTTACTTTCTGCAATGTCTTTGATTAATTTTTTTAACTCCTTGATATTTTTGCCTGTTTTTGCAGATACAGAAATCACTTTTTTATTTTCAGTTAAATGAAGGGTGTCAATTTTTTTCCCGATTTCTTCTTTTTCTAACAAATCAGATTTGTTTAATGCAAATACAATTTTGTCCTTTTCAACTCCTAATTCGCTTAATGTTCTCATACAACTTGAAACTTTCTTTTTTAATTCAAATATGGAATCACTGATATCTATTACTAAAATTATGATGTCCGTATGTCCCAATTCTTCTAATGTTGATTTGAATGCGTCTATCATGTATGCAGGTAATTTACTGATGAATCCAACAGTATCTGAAATCAAAAATGGTTCTTGATTAATTGTTAATCTGCGTGTAGTTGTAGTAAGGGTTGTAAAGAGTTCTTTACTTTGAGTTCTTGATTCACCTGTTGTCTTGTTAAATAATGTAGTTTTACCAGCTGATGTATATCCTGCAAGTGAAATTGTTTTGAATCCCATTCTTTTTCTTCCTTGCCTGTGGAGTTCTCTTTGTTTTCCAGCTTTTTCTAGCTTAGATCTTATTGTTTGCATTCTATGTTTAATGTCATTATAGTAAACATCTACCTCGAACTTTCCTATTCCCATAAATCCTGGCTGTTCACCCATATTTGCAAGACGAACTTTTTCTTTTGCTCTGGCCATCTCATATCTTAATTGGGCTAATCTTACCTGTAATTTTGATTCAGCACTTGATGCTCTGCTTTCAAAAATTTCAAGAATTAGAGCTTCTCTATCCAAAACTTCTCTGTGTAAAATAGATGCAAGATTGTAGTTTTGAGTAGGTTTTAAAATTTCATCAAATATGATAACATCTGGTCTTAGCTTCTCAGAAATCTCTTCTAGTGTCTCTAATACTCCTCCACTAATTCCATACTTTGGCTTTTTTAGAAAATTTTGTTTAATTATGTGAACTATTTCATATCCGGCAGCATCACAAAGTCCTTTGGCCTCATTTATGGAATCTTCTTGATCATATGTGATTAAAATCGCTGAATCCATTTTAGTCATAAATTATACCTATTTTTGAGAATTATTCCGATTTTTTTAATGCTTTTTCTATATTCATATTCAATACAATTTCTGCTATATCACTAGCATATTCAGATACTCTTCTAATGTTTTCAGTCATTCTTCTAATTCTGTAAATCTCTTCATCATCTCTTAATGATTTTGAGGTATCTCTAACTTTCTTCTCATATTTTGTAATGTCTGCAGTTTTCTCAATGGTTTTTTCTGCTTGGGTATAATCTTCTTTGAACAATGCCAAACATGAATCATCTAATACTGATAGACAAAAATCATTCATTTCTTGAAGCTTATCTAAAATCTCTTTTTTAACTGATTTCTTAAACTCTAGGAGATCTTTTGCAATAAACGCAGCATGATCTCCTGCTCTCTCAATATTTTTTACTACAAGTCTGTATCCAAGACAATTTCTGGCATTTCTGAAACCCATTTCCTTTAACATGTGCTCGTTTTGAATTGCTATCTTTAATTGTCTAATAATATAAAATCCAAATCTGTCTACTTCATCATCTGTGTTAATTACTTCTTGAGCTAATTCCAGATTGTTTTCTTTTACTGCCAGAATTGCATCACTAGACATTGATTTTGCTAGATGAATCATTCTCTTGAATGCACCATCAACTGATAATTCTAGTAAATTAACGAGAACCTGTACAGTAATACCTCCACTAGAGTCTGAAATTATTTCTGAACCCATTAACATTCGCTTTACAGCTTCTTTTACAGTGTTCCTTTGAGTGGGACTCAATCTTCCATTTTTTGGTTTAACGTTTATTGTTTTGAATCCTAAAAAATACAATGAAATTAATTTTCTAATTATTGAAGATGCTTCTTCTCCACCATCTATCTCAATTATTGCATCTTCTTTTTTCTGAATACGTGATTCAAATTTTGGTGGATAAAGCTCTAATGTTGATGAACCTTTTCTTACCATTCTGATTTGATCTCCTTGTTTTAGTCCCAATTCCATAATCCATTGTTTTGGTAATGATACTATGTATGATGATTTCCCGGTAAATTGAATTTTCCTTGTTTCTTCTCGTTCTTCCATAATCTAAAGAGAAAAAACCTGTCTATATAGTTTGAGAATTATAATATGGTCTAACATTGAACTAATATTTAGAATAGTTCGTACTATGTGCATGGATCAAACTCTAAAACTTCAGCATTCCCTTGATGCATTGTTTGGAAATGGGGTCTCAAAATATCTGCCAAAAGATATTGAAATAACTTTTTCACGCAAAACTGGACGAATTAGAACTGTATCTCATAATGGAAAATTATTATGTACTTTGAGAATTGATGGAGGCTTAGCTATTAGTCCTTATTTTGCACAACTTTTACTGAAAAGTAAAGCATTCAAAGAAAACTGTGTTGAAATTAACAAAGATGCTGCTCCATTTGTAATGGAAGGTAGATCTGTATTTTGTAAACATGTGGTGTGGTGTGGAAAAAAAGTGCAGATTTCTGCTGATACTCCAGTTTTATTTGAAGGTAAAGTAATCGCAGTTGGAAAGGCTATTTTGTCATCAAAAATGATTTCTGATTTTGATAGAGGCGTGGCCATTAAGGTCAGAGATAGTTTAAAAAGTCGTAAAGAGGAAATAGAAACATGATGCGAGGAGGAAACCGTGAAATGCGAAGAATGATGGACAAAATGGGTCTAGATATGAATGAACTATCTAATGTACAAGAGGTAATTATCAAGACTGATAAAAAAGAGATCATTATTGCAAAACCCTCCGTCACTGAAATGAAAGCAAAAGATAATTCTATTTTTACAGTAACTGCTGATAGCTATGAAGAAAGAGAGTTAGAGGTCCCAATTTTCTCTGAGGAGGATATCCAATTAGTTAGCCAGCAAGCTGGGGTAGATGAAGAAAAAGCTAAAAATGCTTTAGAAGAAGCTAAAGGCGATCTTGCAAGGGCAATCCTGTTATTAACAACTGGATAATTACTAATCTTTGTTTTTGTGCCTAAAAATGAATGATTTAAGTAATGGAATATTGAATTTTGAGTATAATGAGTATGGCTGAATCCAAAGTCACTGGAATCATCAAATCCCTAAATGGCTTAGAGGATGATCTAGATTCTCTAAACAGCAAAGTTGGTGACATGAAAAAACAATTGAATGTAAAGGCTCAGAATGAGATTGATTCATTATTAGAAAAAACCAGAGAAATGGCTACAAAAGAAGCTGAAATAATCATCAATGCATCTAAAGAAAGAGCCACTTCAGAATCCACAAAAATTGCTCAAGAAGGAGAGACTAAATTATCTGAAATTCAATCCACCATAGATGCAAATTTTGATGAAGCAGTAAAACACGTGGTGTCAACTGTTTTGAAGGCATAAACCTAAATCACATATTTCGTTTTGTTAATCATCGATCCCTTACTGAATTCTCGTATTGGTATTGCAACTACTTATGGCAAACACTACTATAGATTTTCTACTTACCTAAAGACTCAGAATTTATCTTTTGATTCTATCCTTCCTGAAGAAATCATGGATTATTCTGGCCATGTTGTACTTACTACCAAAAAAGAATCTCCAAAACAATCTGAAAAATTATTATTTTATGAAGATATTTTTGAACATCATTTCACTGTAATACGAGGTTTAATGATGCAAAAACTCAATTTAGATTTTGAAGAAGATCTTTTGATTTTAGGCGTTGATCCAGGAGAACGAATTGGTTTATCCGTATTTTACTATGGAAAAGAGATTGAGAGTTCATTTCATTTATCTGTTGAAAAACTAGTTTTTCATATGATCCAAATTCTAGGAGGCCTTAGAGCAAAACGGAAAATTGTAAAAATTGGAAATGGAAACATGGCAATTGCCAAACAAATTGTCACAATACTTAATCTAAAATTTTGTTCATCTTTTGAATTGGAATTTGTTGATGAACGAAATACTAGTTTAAAAATTAAAAATTTCAATCAGAGAGGAAAACGAGATATGCTTTCTGCAAAGTATATTTCCCAACGTGATGGTTATAGACATTCAATTCTTCCATTATCTATTACGGGTTAAAACCCAATTTTTTTTCAAATTTTCTCCAATTTTTCACTTTTTTCATTGTCAAAATTTATGGTACATTGATGAAAGTATGATGATATTCTGAACATTCTTTATCTATTTCATCAAATTGATGAAATTTTTTCTTAAAGAACTATATTGGTATCTATAATTTTTTCAAAAATGATAATTTAGAAATTAGCTATACATATTTATTGAAGTTTTCTTGATTTTTTTTGCAACTAATAACCATGATCGTCAGATAATATGAAAATATTTCATCTTTTATATTATTTTATTATGAATTTTATCGATCCATGCTTATATAGTTATGAATTCTATAAATAACTACCAAGATGACTTGTAAAGGAATTTGTGTTAGATATAAGGCTCAAAAGCCTGTTGGAACCGGAAGATATGCTTCAGGACAACGTCGATGCCAAATTTGTGAAATTTTCATCAAATGGGAGGGACTTTGGTGTCCATGTTGTGGATATAGATTAAGAACAAAACCACGTAATCTAAAATACAAAGCAAAATTGCGTGCAAGAGTTGAAGCTGATTCTATAGAAGCTAAAGCAGTTGCTGAAACTCAGCCAGAAGAAATTGAAGTAAAAGCAAAAACTAAATCAAAAGCAAAAACTGCAAAAACTAAAACAACAAAATCCAAAACAACAAAAAGTAAAGAAAAAACACCTTGTAGATACTGTGAAAAACTCTTTGTTTATCCAGATAAACATGAAAAGAACTGCAAGAAGAATACTGATGTTGAAGTTGTTTCCGCTCATGAGAATGAATCAATAGCAATAAAAGCATAAGACTTGTTCATAGCTTATTGAACTCTCCAAATGGATTTTTCCAGAAAATGGTAAATTTGGAGAGTCGTAGTTTTTCTTTACAGATTCAAAAATTTGAAAATGGATATTTTGTTTCTGTAACAGAAGGCCCAAACAAAATTGGTTCTATTGTTGCTTCTTTGGCAGCTGGACCTACTCCTGTTACTACTACTGTTATTCCTTCAAGAACTGAATCTCTTTTTCTGAAACTTATTGCTGAGAGAATCAGTACTAGAATGAGAGGTATAGCCTTAGTTTCTGTTTTTATTCAAAAAGAATTAGAACCAGACACTGCAAAAGCCTTAATGTCTGATATAATGGACA
>Ga0114931_10002957_pt1 | contig 21544 bp, 17 predicted proteins | sample 2SBtaG_FD_89579 | JGI IMG/M metagenome (GOLD analysis project Ga0114931, IMG submission 89579) | Deep subsurface microbial communities from Kolumbo volcano to uncover new lineages of life (NeLLi) - 2SBTROV14_V59a metaG | ecosystem: Environmental > Aquatic > Marine > Volcanic | place: Kolumbo...
GATTTGCACGGATGAAAAGAAAAAATCCGTGTAAATCGGTTCAATCCGCTTAATCCGCGTTCTATTGTCCGTTTGCAGGCAAAGGAGGCGACGATGAAGCATTTGCTGGCGTTGGACGCGGGGACGGGCAGCGGGCGCGCGGTGCTCTTCGACGAGCAGGGCCGTCAGTTGGCCGCGTCCAGCCGTGAGTGGACCCATCGCAGCGAGGTCAACGCACCTGGCTCCATGACCTTCGACCGCGATTACAACTGGCGATTGCTGGTCTCCTGCATCCAGGATGTGCTCGGACAGGTCCCGGACGCCAACGTCGTCGGCGTGAGCGCGACCAGTATGCGCGAGGGGATTGCCCTCTACGATGAGAACGGTGGCGAGCTCTGGGCCTGCGCTAATGTGGACGCGCGGGCCATCCAGGAGGTCAAAGACCTACGGGCCAAAGACCCCAATCTGGAGTACGAGCTATACATCCGCTCCGGGCAGACGTTCGCCCTGGGCGCGGCCCCGCGCCTGCTCTGGCTGCGCCGGCATGAGCGCGATCTCTATAACCGCGTAGCCTATGTGGCCATGCTCAGCGACTGGGTGGCCGCCCGCCTGGGCGCGCCCATCATGGTGGACCCGTCCAACGGCGGCACCACCGGCCTCTTCAGCCTGGACAAGCGGGCCTGGGACCCGGAGATCGCCGCGGCCTGCGGGCTACGCACAGATCTGCTGCGGGCTCCGGTCGCCGAGTCCGGGACCGTCATTGGCCAGGTTTCTCCGGCAGCGGCCCGGGAGACGGGGCTGAACCCAGGGACGCCTATCGTCATGGGCGGCGGCGACGCTCAGTTGGGGACGGTGGGCGTGGGCGCGGTGCTGCCCGGCCAGGCCGCGGTCTTTGGCGGCTCCTTCTGGCAGCAGGAGGTCAACCTGGATCGACCGCTTGCGGATACGAGCGGGCGCATCCGCATGAACTTCCACGCCGCGCCCGGTCTTTGGCAGGCGGAAACCATCGTCTTCTTCCCCGGCATCGCGGTGCGCTGGTTCCGGGACGCGATCTGCCCGGATATCAAGGCCCAGGCCGCGGCCCAGGGTCGAGACGCCTACGAGCTGCTGGAGGCCATGGCGGCTCAGGTCCCGCCGGGGTCCCATGGCATCACGCCCATCTACTCGGATGCCATGGATTACATGCACTGGCGACACGCCGCGCCGTCGTTCCTCAACCTGTCACTGGAGCCGGATGTGGCCTCGCGCGGGGCCATGTTCCGCGCCCTGCAGGAGAACGCGGCCATCGTCACCCTGGCCAACCTCCGGCGCATCGCCGACGTGACCGGCGAATTCCCGTCACACGTGGTCTTCGCCAGCGGCGCGTCCAAGGGACCTCTTTGGTGTCAGATATTGAGTGATGTGTTGCAGATCCCCGTGCACACCCGGGTGGTGAAGGAGGCGACGGCCCTGGGTGCGGCCATCTGCGCCGGCGTAGGCGTCGGTCTGTATGACGATATGCCATCCGCCGCCGCCCAACTCGTGCAGGAGGAGGCCGTCTATGAGCCGAATCTACACAATGCGTCGGTCTACCAGGAGGCGTTCGCCCGCTGGGAGGCTGCTTACCCTCCGCAATTGGATCTGGCCGACCGCGAGGTGACGACATCCATGTGGCGCGCGCCCGGCGAATAGGGCATACAACTTTGGGAGAATTTTATGAAACCGTTCAAAATTCATGAGAGCGAAGTCGAGTATCGGTTCGATGGCGTCTCCGGTCCGAAATATCTGATGCGCGGTCCTCGCTCGGACTTTGGTTTGGTGATCCTGATGCCGGGCGAGGATTTTCAGACCCACTATCATCACGCCATCGAAGAAAACTTTTACACCCTGGAAGGCAGCGTCGATATCTATATCAAGGGTGAACTGTGGACGTTGACGCCGGGCGAGTTATGCCACGTGCCGCCCCTCCATCCCCACTACCTGATCAATCGGGGCGACGTTCCCTGGAAGGCGATCTTCGTCAAAGCACCATTCGATCCGAAGGACAAGGTCGATGTGGAGTGGCTGCCGGGAGACGAGCAGCCGGAGATCGTGTAGGTGGTCTTATTCCCGCAGTTCTGACGCGATATCCTGTTTTCACGTCACCTTCGCGTTTATCGAATGACGAGGGGGTCGCGTCAGCTATTCCTGATCATTTCTACCCTGCCGGCTGAACACGGAGAGTGGGGAACTCCTTGTAGCGCATTGACGAGTGTACACTACTTTCTGATGATCTCCAGATCGGCGATATGAACTTTGTCGTCGATGGGATTCCCGGCCGCGTCCACGACGGGCAGACGCTCAAAGGTCTCCTCGGTGTAGAGATCGACGACCAACTGGTACTGGCCGGGCGGCGCATCCTCGAAAATTTGCAGATCGTAAACATCGTCGAGCAGCTCACCGGGCCGCCATTCGGAGGTTGGCAGACGGTTGCAGCGCGAATAGGCGTCCTTCTGCGCTACCTTGACATTGTCGGCTGAAATGGCCTGGACGGTGACTTTGTAGGGCTTGAGGTTCGGCTGCTGGCCGCGCCAATAGAGCGTCAACCGGATGGTATCGCCAGGGCGTAGCGGCGTATCATAGCGGAGATCATAGCCTTCGAGCGTCAGTTCGTCGTTGAAGTTGACCTGCAATGGGTTGCCGATCTCCGGTTCGACTGCCGGATATGAAAGCGGAAAATCAGCGTCGGCCAGGGCGTCGAACTGGTCTGTGTACTCGTCCAGATCGAAGACGCGAGTCTCCTCCGTTGGCGCGCCCTCCTCGCCTCTGTGATAGATGGTCATGTGGGGGCGACTGTTGACCATAACCAGGCCCCAATCCCGATAACCTTCGCTTTGAAGACGATCGCGGATGGCTGCACTGCGCTCCGACCACGGCTCCGGGTTGTCGATGGCGAAATACCACTCGGCTGTCGAATCGCAGCGGTGCTGACCGCGCGTGTACCAGTCGGGGATCCAGTCGAACCATTGGTTGGTCTCGAAATCGCCGGCAATGACGCCTTGGTCATAGAGGACGCCGACCACCTTCCAGCCACTGGTGAATGGAAAACCGTAGAGCGAGTCGCTTTGTGGAGAATCGAAAGGCGCCCAATAGGCCGGCGGATGCGCCTCGTCATAGTTGAGCAGCACTTCGGTTTTAGTATAATCAAAATACTGGTAGAGATAGCCGCCCAGGATTACGGTGATGGCGGCCGCCGTCACTGCCGCCACGGCCAGCGCCGGCTGGCGGTCCATGTGACGGCGCAACCCATACCAGGCTGTCGCCACAACACCGCCTGCGAGCAGCGCCCACGGCGTGAAGAAGATGTGGATGTGGGTTACGGGACGGGCCATAAAAAAGAGCGCGGCGATCATGGGCAGGCCGAACCAGAGCCACAATAGTCTCTCTTCGCCGCGCAGCCGGGGTGCGACCCAGATCAACGCCAACAGCCCGGCGATGGGCAGATAGATATTTTGATTGACCGTCGCCGCCCACGCTGCCGGTTGCCAAAACGCCAGGACGAAGACTGCCAGCGTGGCTCCCCCGAGGACATAGCCGGCGATCGCGTTCCAGCCGCGGCGAAAGGCGAGGAACATGGCCGCCCATAGCAGACCCAGCATCAGAAAGACGTAATAGGCGGAACTGTAGAGGCTGGTGCGCAGGAAGACGTCACGCAGGTTGTTATAGGGAAAACCGCTGGCGGCGACGCGCGAGCCGAAGAGATAGCTGCGGGTGGCCGCGAAGTGGGGATGCAGCACATAGGGAAGGTAGAAGAGGGCCAGCAGACCGACGCCGATCAGCAGCGCCGGCAGCGTCAACCAGAGCAGCCGAGGCCAGTTTGTCGCCCGTTTTTTTGTCCCGATCCAGAGCCAGAGAAAGGTCACCGGAATGAAGGCGGCCGCGGCGTCGAAGTGGAAGATCAAGGCCGTGGCCAGAAAGAGCGCGGCCAGCGCCAGATAACGGCGCAGCGCCTGTGGCTCCCGATAGGCGCGATAGAGCAGATAGACTGCCAACGTCGTCAACAGCAGCACGACACTCTGATATTGGACGAAACGCGAAAAGGCGACCAGATAGCCGTCGAAAATAAGCAGGAAGGCCGCCGTCCAGCCGGCGACAGCGCCATGTAATCGCAGACCCAGCAGCAGAATCGCCAGCAAACTCGCCACCCCGGCGATGGCAAAAGGCAGGCGTGCGTTGGCCTCGTTGAGCCGCCCATCGACAGCCAGCAGCACGGCCGGGACCAGAATCTCGCCTGGCCCTTTTTTGTGCACCATCAACACTTCTTCATAACCCTGGATGACGCCCGCCGCCCGCAGCGCCGCCCGCGCCTCGTCGCCGTGAAACTCAGCGTAGCCCAGGTTAGTCATGCGCAGCACGCCGGCTACAATGATGATGGCGAGAATGCCGATCAACAGCCAGCGACGCTCTTTCCACGGCAGCAGTGGCGCAGCAACTGTCGGATCATGCGACGGCCGTCGCCCCTGCCACCATACGACGGCTAATAAAACGAGCGTAACGGCGTCAAAGATCAGCAGCGTCTGCACGGCGCCAACGCCGCCGGGCAGATAGCTGATGGCGAGCATGGTCAGCGTCATGACCACGAAACCGCCACCCAACCAATAGAGGATGCGCTCTTCAATCGTGGGGCGAACCGCGCTCCGCCCGACCAGCGCTTCTGCAAGTAGTGCGCCGGGCAGGAAGGCGGTGATGGTTAACGTGGCAAGCGTTGAGAGGATCGAAGGCTGGCTGATGAAGAGAAGCAGGTGGAGGGCTACACTGGTTGCTAAAATGGCCAACACAAGAGCAAACCCGTTGGCTGGTTGTCGAAACAGTCGCTGGGTACGAGAAGATGGCATAGGATCGAGACATCTCGATTCCCGCGCGTTGCGCGATGAATCAGGTGGATAAAATTTTAATTTTTGCCCTCAGGCCCAGACAATGACCGCAAGAAATGGTGCAGATCGCCTAAGTCAGAAAAATCGAGTACGGTGATGTTGACCTGCTGTAGCTGCTCTACATTCAGTTCTGAAAGCTGCGATTGTATAGTTGCCGGCAATGGCCCAAACCTGGCCGTTAGCAATCCTGTAACCGCCTCTAATAATCGGAGCCGTCCCTGTTCGATACCCTGTTCGATGCCTTGTTCGATACCTTGTTCGATACCTTGTTCAAGTCCCTGTTCCAGTCCTTGCTCCAAGCCATCCCGGAACCAGATTTCAGCAATACTCATGATCTCATCCTTTCCCTCATCCGGAACCAGTTGTCCCGCTATCTCCACAAATTCTTCTCGCCCCACCTGGGGACTGGCGGCCAGGTAGTACAATCCCACTTTCACCCATTCCAACACCGTCTTGGGTTCTTCTAGCTCGCGCATCAACTCCGCTAATTCCGCCGAACGTTCGACCAGATCGGGAGCGGTGAATAATTCCATGAGCCGCAGCATCAACTGTATCTTGACCGAGCCAACCAGTTGCGTTGTATCCGCCTCGTTCAAATCCCAGAGCAGATAACGCATTCGCGGCATGTAGGGCAGGAATGCTTCCGGCGCATCGATCAACTCCAGCAGGTCACGGGCTACGCTCCACTTACCCTGGCCATGATAGAAGACCACCGGCAAAATGGGCGGAAGTTGCTTCAAGTTCGGCTCAGCCCGCTCCTCCTGACGCCAGATACGATTCACATAGCGCATGACCTGGCGGGCCGTCATGCGGTCCGGATAGCTCTTGTGCTCGATCAGGATGTAGATCAGCCCCTCGCCGCCGCTGCGTAAATTCACCCGAAAGAGCGCGTCGGAGAGATGCTTGTCCAGCGTTTCGTCGATAAATGTGCCCTCCACCTGCGAGAGCGTGTCCACATCCATTTCCCGGCTGATGGCAGCAGGCAGATAGTGGGTCACGAAATCCCGGGCCACTTCCGGCTGGGAGAAGGCAAAGCGGAACAGGTGATCGTGGGGGTTGAGTTGATATCGTTCCATGGGCGAAGTATAGCACAAACGTTCATGCAATTCAATAGGAAATTTTGCGATTTTGCGTTTGGGGCGGATCTCATCCGCGCACCATGATCTCCAATGTCCGCTGCAACGCGGTGCGCCAGCGACTGGCCTCATCCATGGGCAGGTAGATGGCCTCCTTGCCCACGCGCACGGCCTCCTCCGCGATGAAGACGTCGTCTTCCAGGTGGCCAAGCCCCATGCGTAGCTTGCGTTGCATAGCGGTGCGATTCATTTCTTTTAGCGCCTCGGACCGCAACACTAGTTGGTCCCGATCGCGCCCGATCTTCTCCACGCCGGCCTGGAGGGCCAGCATCTTGATGCGGATCTGGAAAAGCAGGTTCTCCACCTCTTCGGGGACGCCGTTGGTCCCCGGAGCGACGCCGAAGCGGTCGATCAGCTCTTGGCGCATGTCGTCGATGCCCTCGACCGTGGTCAGGCCGGCGATGCGCCGATACATCTGCAAACGCAGGTTGTCGTCCTCCACGTAATAGGTCGGGATGCGGGCGTCGATGGGCAACTGCATGCTCACCGGCGGCGCCAGGGGATCGTCGAGATCGAAGGGCGTGGCGGCCGGCAAGGATTCAGGGTGTGAGAAGGATTTCCTCTCCTTGATTTCCGCCTCTTGCTCCCCGTGGCCGGCCCCGCGTTTGAGAGCCTCCTCGAAGATCTCCTTCTTGCGCCGGGCTTCGTTGATGGCCTGAGCCAGCAGCCGGGTGTAGAGATCGAAGCCCACATTGTCGATCTGGCCGTGCTGGCGCGCGCCCAGAATGTCGCCCGCCCCCCGGATCTCCAGATCGCGCATGGCTATGCGGAAGCCGGCCCCCAACTCTTCGCTGCTCTCCATGATCGCGGAGAGGCGGCGGCGGGCGTTGAAGCTCAGCTTCATATGCTTGTCGTAGAGCAGATAACAGTGACCCCGGCGCGCGCTGCGCCCCACCCGGCCCCGCAACTGGTAGAGCTGGGCCAGGCCGAATTTGTCGGCCCGGTTGATGATGATGGTGTTGGCGTTGGGAATGTCCAGGCCGTTTTCGATGATGGTGGTGCAGACCAGCACATCGATCTCGCCCTCGGCGAACTCGACCATGACCTCCTCCAGCCGCCGCTCCGCCATCTGCCCATGGGCGATGGCCACCCGCGCCTCCGGGACCAGGCGCTGGATGCGGTCGGCCAGCATCTGGATGCCTCGCACCCGGTTGTGGACGAAAAAGACCTGTCCCCGCTGGCTCAGCTCCCGCTGGATGGCCTGGCGCACCAACACATCGTCATATTCGGAGAGCACGGTGTAGACGGGCTGGCGATCCCGGGGCGGCGTGTTGATTGTGCTCATATCGCGCACGCCGCTCAGGCTCATATGCAGGGTGCGGGGGATGGGCGTGGCGCTCAGGGTAAGCACGTCCACGTTGGTGCGCAGTTGCTTGAGCCGCTCCTTTTGAACCACGCCAAAACGCTGCTCTTCGTCGATAACGAGCAAGCTCAGATCCTTGAACTCAATCTCTTTCCCCAGCAGGCTGTGGGTGCCGATGACCAGGTCCACCGCGCCCGTGCGCAGCCCTTCGCGCACCCGCTTCTGCTGGGCGGGGGTGCGGAAACGGCTCAGCATCTCCACCTTGACCGGGAAATGGCGCAGGCGTTCGCTGAAGGTGCGGTAGTGTTGCTGAGCCAGAACCGTGGTCGGGGAGAGTACGGCCACCTGCTTGCCGTCCAGGATGGCTTTGAACGCGGCGCGCACGGCCACCTCCGTCTTGCCATAGCCCACATCGCCGCAAATCAGCCGGTCCATGGGCCGTTCAGATTCCATGTCAACCTTGACGTCCTCGATGGCGTCGAGTTGGTCGTCCGTCTCCTGGTAGGGGAAACTGGCCTCCAGTTCCTCCTGCCAAGGGCCGTCCGGGCTGTAGGCGTGGCCTGTGACCAGCTCGCGTTCAGCGTAGAGCTTGAGCAGATCGTCGGCGATGTCAGCCACCGCGCGCTTGGCCCGCGCCTTGACCGTCTGCCAGTCTGCCGTGCCCAGGCGGGTGATGGGCGGCGCCATCTCACCCGCGCCCACATAGCGGCTCAGCCGGTCGGCCTGGTGAACGGGGACGTAGAGCTTGTCGCCCTGCGCGTAGTTGATGCGTAGGTACTCCAACTCCATGCCGCCGATCTCCATCTTGACCAGGCCGTCGAACTGGCCGATGCCGTGCTCCAAGTGCACCACATAGTCCCCCGGCTTGACGTCGGCGAAGAAGAGTTCGGGCGCGACTTTGCTCTGCCGTTTGCGCCGCCGCCGGGTTTTGGGCTTACTCCAGCCGAAGAGCTCGGCGTCGGTATAGAAATGGAGATTGAAGAGAGGAACTGAAGATTGAGGATTGGAGATTGGTCCAGACGCCGAACGTTCAATCTTCGATTTTGAATTTTGAATTTTCAATCCTTTGACGATAAACCCCTCGTCATACACCCCCTGCACCAGGCTGATGCTGCGGGGGGGCGGGGGCGTGGCGATCTCCACCTGGACGGGGGCTTGGATGTCGGCATTCTCCAGCAGTTGCTGGATCCGCTGGGCCTGGCGAGTGACCAGGACTGTAATATGATTTCCCTCACGCAGCTTGAGCAGATCGCGTGTGATTTCCTTGGTCTTGCCGCCGTAGCGGGGACCGGGCGCGAAGCTGCGGGCCAGGGGCGTGTTGGCGCTGCGGGTCTTGCCGTCCAGGTCGCCGAAGCCCAGGATCAGGGGCTGGGTCTGCCGGAGCCGGTGTTCCATCTCTTCAGCGGTGAAGTAGTTGCGCGCAAACCCCCGAGGCGACTCGCCGCTGCGCTCCAGCTCCGCACGCAACTCCTCGGCCTGGATCTCCAGATCGCCCGCTGTCGCCAACAGTTCGGCCGCGTCGTCGATAATCAGCAGCGCCTCTTTGGGGAGGTAATCCAGGAGACTGGCCGGTTGTGCATAGAAGTAGGGCAGATACCACTCGATGCCATGGAAGCTCTCACCTGCGGCCAGATGCTCCACTTCCCGGTGCAGTTCCTCGCGGATAGCCAGCAGCAGGTTCGGGTCCTGGAGGGGAGACGCATCCTCGCTTCGGGCTGCGAGATTTTCGGCTGCGGTCAGTCGCCCCTCGCGCACGTTCAGGCGGATCAAGGCCGCGGGGCCGTGCTTGCTCAGCGCCTCGCCACCAGGACCGATCTCTACGCTTTCCACCCGCTGGATAGTGCGCTGTGTGGCAGGGTCGAAGAGACGCAGGCTGTCCACCTCGTCACCGAAGAGGTCGATGCGCACAGGCCAGGGCAGGTTGGGCGGCCAGATGTCCACGATGCCGCCCCGGCGCGCGAAGGTCCCCGGCTCTTCCACCACCTCTGCTGGCTGGTAGCCGGTCTGGGCCCAGTTGAGGGCCATCTGTTCCAGACGCACCACGCCGCCCACCCGGACCGGGCGCAGGGCCAGGCGCAGCTCGCGCGCCGGCAGGGTCATCTGCATGAGCGCGCGGGCGCTGGCGATGACGATGGGCGCGGGGCCGCTGCGGGACTGAAGCGCGGCCAGCGCGGTCAGCCGCTGCTGGCGGGTGGCTCCGCTCCAGGGGATGCGTTCGTAGGGCAGTGCGTCTGGCTGGGCGAAGAGGTGGCGGGGCGGTCCGCCCTCTTCCGCCGGCGGCAGCCAGCTCTCCAGCTCAGCCAGTAACTGGCGGGCTGTCTCCTCGCGCGCGGTGAGGACAACCGCGGGCCGGTCGCTGTGCTGGCGCAGGCCCGCGATCACATAGGGGCGCGCGGCTGCGACCAACGCCTGAGGCGCGGCCGGCGGCTGGGTCAGCATGTCATTGTAGGCAGGCAGCCGTTTTAGTAGATCGAGTAATCCGGAGAGAAGCATGGTTGGTTTGGGTCGGGCGGACAGTTCGTAGTAGGCGCTTTAGCGCTGTTGGCGGCGAGACGGCGCTAAAGCGCCTACTACGAACCTCTGCCGGTCTTGCGCCATTCTGTGTCAGGCCAGGCTCTGTTGCGCCGCATCTTGTGGCCTAATCCCGGAATGCCTTCACCCGCTACACTCAGCCGTTGAACCGATTCATGGCCGCGTCAATGCCTTCGAAGAGCCAGCATTCCAGGGCGTCTGCCACCCGATCGCGCAGGGGGCCGAAAATAGTCTCTTCGTCGGGGCTGAAGTTTTGCAACACATAGGCGGCCGGATCCATGCGGCCGGGTGGGCGACCGATGCCAACGCGGGCGCGGTGAAAATCCGGGCTGCCCAGGTGGCGGATGATGGATTTTACGCCATTCTGCCCACCCGAACCGCCATCCCGTCGCAGGCGCAATTGGCCCGATTCCAGGTCCAGATCGTCATGGATAACCATGATGTCGTCCGGCTCCACGTCATAGTAGCGGGCCAGCGGTCCCACGGCCTCACCGCTGGCGTTCATATAGGTGAGCGGCTTGACCAGCAGCACCTTCTGGCGCGCGAACTGGGGCATACCGCCCTGAATCGTCTCCAGCACTGAGCTTTGCCTCTGCACCCAGCCGTCGCCGATACGGGCTTTGAGTTGCATGCGCGGCAGATCAATGCCATGACGTCGCGCGAAGACGTCCAGGCACTGAAAGCCGATATTGTGCCGGTTGCCGGCGTAACGGGACCCCGGATTGCCCAGCCCGACGATTATTTTGAAATTTGACATAAGAAAACGATAAAAAAGAGATTAGGAGAGTAAAGAGATTGGCGCCGATCTCCAATCTTTAATCTTCAATGTCTACATATACGTCCGCCGCGCCCAGCCGAAGAGCCAGCGCCCACCGAAGATGGCGCCAAGCAGCAGGAAAATGAAAGCGCTGATGCGCATGCCTTTGAAAAAATAGCCACGCAGGCGATCCAGCGACAAGGCGGCACCCAGTTGTCGACTCAGGCTGGTGGAGGATGCGGGGTTGTCGACGTTCGTCGATCCGGCATCGTTGGCCACGGCCACCGCCGCTGGCGTGGGCGTAGGCAAGGCGGCGGCGCTGGGCTGCTCAGCGGGCGCTGCCGGCTGACCGCCACCGGGCTGCTCCACTTGGCCCACCGCCGCCGTGGGCTGGGTGACGGGCGTCGGCGGCGTGGTCGGGATGGGCGTGGGCGTAGGCAGATTCGATGTGGGCGTGGGCGTGGGCCCCTGGTTGACGCTGATATTTTGCGCGAAGTATTCGGCGTAGTTGCCGTCATTTTTCACTACCCGCAGGCGCAGGCTGTAGACGCCCGGCGCAAGCCCGGCGGCGCGCCACACGGCCAACTGACCGTTGACCACCGGGGTGGTGCCGCCATCGAAATAGATGTAGGCGTCATCGCCGCTTGGTTCCAGCTTGTAGTGGAGTTCGTACTTCTGGAAGGGTTCGATGACCGCAGTGCCGATCACCGGAACGTCACCGCCCACTGTGGCGCCGGTGGCGGGCGATGTGATGCCCGATTGCTGGGCGCGGGCGGGCGTGGATGGCGTCAGGAGGAAGATTGATAACGCTACCGTCAGGATCAAAACCAGCCGCCAACTCGTCATCACAGGCGTCCGGTAAGAGATGTTTAAGGGGTGGATTATTTTCTGCATATACCGCATTATTGAATTAAGGTAACCATATGGGCAGACTTTGTTGGAACGCGGATTTTGGATGCACCCTATTGAATTTGACCGCGTACATACTGGACAATGGCCAGCAATTCGGCGTCGGATAGGTCTGGATCGCCACCGTTGGGCGGCATGGGAACGCCACTGCCATGGCCAGGATCATCGACGGTGCGGCCATTGCGAATGAGAGCCAGCAGCGCCTCATTGTCATAGGTCTTGACAACGGCGCTGGCCGCCAGGGAGTTCCCCAACCCGGCGACGCCTGTTAGATCGCCCCCGTGGCATCCGGCGCACGAAGCGGCGTAGAGCGCGGCCCCGTCCGCAGGCATGGCCTTTGCATCAGCCGCCGTCTCGGCGGAGGCCATGGTGAGGGGCGGCGGCTCGGACTCGCTGCTGGCGGCGGCGGGCCGGTTGACGAAGGCCAACAGCGCAAAAGCGATCAGCAATGCGCCGATCACGCCGCCGACCGCCAGCCACGGCGTCGTTCTATCGTCATCGACATCTACGTCCGCGGCGGGCGCCTGGAGTGCAATCAGGGCTGTGATAGTGATGATGACGAAGGCCACCAGCGCCAGGAGGGGAATAGTGACAAAGCCGAACCAGTTGATCCAGTTGGTGGAACAGGGAACGCCCACCTGGCAGGTGGTCTCTCCGCCGAAGATGGTCGTCTTCTGGATCAGATAGTGATAGGTGGAAAAACCCATGCCGAGCAGCGAGAAAGGCAGCACATAGAGCGGCAGGCCCCGATCTCGCCGCAACAGGCCCACCGCCAGAATGCCGGCCAGCGGGTACATAAGGATGCGTTGGTACCAGCAGAGGGTGCAGGGAATGTAGCCCAGCACTTCGCTGAAGTAGAGACTGCCCAGCATGGCGATCCAGGCCGCGGCCAAGGCGATATAGAGGCTATTACGTTCGAGCCGACTTGACATAAATTTAATTGCCGTTCTCCGCCGCGGCCAGAAGTCGATCGATCTCTGCTTTCAGGGCGTTATAGTCGAAGGGGTTCTCCATCACCTGGCCGTTGACCCGCACAGTAGGCGTGCTATTCAGACCGAGGGACGTAGCTTCCGTCACTGACGCGGTGATTTTATCTCGATATTTCTGGCTGGTCATGCACTGGAGAAATTCTTTATCGTCTAATCCCATATCCTTAGCGTAACTTACCAGTTTTTCCAGTTGCAAGGCGGGCTGACCACCCCGCTCCGCTTCCTGGAAGAGGCGGTCGTGATAGGGCCAGAATGCGTTCTGGTCGGCTGCGCATTCAGCCGCCATTGCACCCATTTCAGACCCCGGCGCATGGATCGGGAGGGGGAAATGATGGAATTCCATCCTGACTTTCCCGGTTTTGATGTAGTCGTTGATCAGTTGTTCTCGCACCCGGGGACCCCACTGTTGGCACGCCGGACACATGAAATCCTCCCATGTCTGGACGGTGACGGCGGCGTCCGGGTTCCCCATGACGTTGCGGTTGATCCAGTCAGCGGGCATGTCCGGCAGTGCGATGGGTTCAATGCGGCTGCTGCGATTGTTGACGATGACGATGAGAACGATCAGCAGCACGAAGAAGACGCCAGCGCCGATTATCCATGGCGTCATCGAGCGTTTTTTGGCAGCTTCTTTGGACTTGGGTTTGGCGTATTTAGGCATGATAGACCTCGTTGACGTATTCCGGAGGAGATTCTTCAGGATAGAATTCAGGAATGCAGTTGGTTCACTGGCGCATCCGCCCAGTATACGCGTTTTTCACCCCTGGTGCAAAAAGCGCGCATAAGGGTGTATGCCCATGTTGTGGCCGCTTTTATCAACGATCGATGTTCCAGTAACTGGCGTCGAAGACCCGTTTCAGCAAGCTCTCGCGCTCGTCTGCGCTTGTCCAGCGCGGCTGCGCGTAGTCGTAGAGCAAGGTGGTCAGGATTTGGGTTCCGATGTGGCGGCCATCATAGAACGTGTGCTTGATGATCATGCCTTCCCGGGTGGGATGGGTCCACATCTGGTCGAAGTAGAGATTGCCCAATCCGTAGAGAATCACATCGTCCCCGTAGAGTTCCACCCCCTGGGGCACGTGGCTTTGGACGCCGGTGACGATGTCGGCCCCGGCCCGCACCAGGGCGGTGAAATCCTGGCGCTGATCGATCAGGGGCGTCGTGTCGTATGACTCCTGATACTGCAATTCCGGCAGCACCACATCCGCCAGGTCTTTCTGTTTGATGCTGCGGATGGTGGCGGACATGATGGCCAGATTGAATTTGGCGCTCCCCGGCAGGGCGTCCGTGGCCCAGGCGAACTCAGGCCCGTAGCTGTTGGCCCCCAGGAACGCAAGGCGGTTGCCGTTGTGCTCCACGTAGAGTGGCGCGAAGGCCTCCTCCTTGTTGCGGCCGCCGCCGTAGATGGGCAACCCTTTCTCTTCGTAAAAATCCAACGAGCCAAGCGCGGCCTCGCGGCCATAGTCATTTTGGTGGTTGCCGGTCAGCCCGATGATGTCCACGCCTGAATCTTCCAGCGCCTTCATGTAAGAAGGCGGGCTACAGAAATTGAAATTGTCGGCGCTGGTATTGGTTTCGCAGTCAGGCGCGAAGGGCACTTCGTTGCTGATATGGGTGATGTCGGCGGCAGCCAGCTCCGGCCCCACCACCTCCGCCACCCAGTCCGGCCCATAGCGGTCGATCTGCGCGGCGCTGAAGCGCACCATTGCGGTGACGCCAGTCATGGCCAGCACGGTCAGCTTGTCCGGATCCCGATTGGTGGACGGGATCTGGGCCAGGAAGGCGTCGGCCAGTTCCTGTTGTTCCGCATCGGCCGCGTCCACGTGGGCGTAGAGGGTGGCGATGAAAGGGTATTGGTCGATGTCGAAGCGGTTGGCGTTTTCGATGGGGGTTTGCCCGTCGATGGCCAGGGTCGCCAGCCGCGGGTCCAACTCGTCGAAGGGGATCAGCGTCAGGACGCCTTCCTCCGCCCAGGCGGCGTCGATGAGATCTTCCATGTCTGCATAGCCCTGCACCGTGGGGCCGGCCTCGCCCAGGATCTGGGTCAGGAGGGGCAGGGTGTCGCTGAGAATCGCTACCGCGCTGAAGTTGGGCGCTTTATTCAGGTCATATTCGTCGGCCAGGTTGGCGCCGATGGTCGCGTCGGTCTTGCCGGCCGCGATCAACTCTTCCTCGCTCACGTACATGCCGGCGGCGATGGCTTCGTCCTCGGCTTCCTTCAACGCCGTCGCCACATCGTCTTCGGGGGGCAGTGTCGCGCCGGCGTCGCTTGTAGCGTCGCTTTCAGTTTTGGCTTCGTCCTGCGCTTCCTTCTGATTTTCGGCGCTGCTTTCGCCCTTCCACGCCGCCTGCACCCTCTCCCAGGTGGTGACGGGGAAGATGGTGTCGAAGCGAGTGGCCGCGGCGAAGACCACGTCCTGCACAGGCTCTCCGCCTTGAGAATCCGCGTCCAGGCGAACAACTGGCGCGGCAGTGGGCGCACTGGCCGTGTAGATGATGGACTGGGAGATGGCGATGCTTGCGGCCAGCTCTTGCAGGGCGGGCGGCGCCTCCACCAGCGTCACGGTGATGGGCGCGACCGGCTGATCCGCCGGCGTCAGGGTGGGGGCTGGGGTTTCCACCGGCGTGGACGCGTCGGTCTCAGCCGTCCCCCGGTCGGCTATCGCTGTTCTCTCCACTTTCGTGGTCAGGGGTTCGCCTGAGAGCGTAGGCTGGAATTCCGCGGTCGCAGCCCCGTCTGTCTGAGCGACTGCGCCGGCTGTGGACGTTGGGTTGTCAAAGATGGGGAGGTTACTCAGGGCCCAGGCTGCCAGGACCAATCCGGTCAGGATCATGAGGGCGCTCAGGAGCGCCAGCATCTTGCGCGGCATCTGTTCGAATGACATGGCGAAACTATTCTACGGGTTTGGTGTTCTTGTTAGTAAGCGATCGACCACAGTATAACGCAGGCGCGCGGACTCGGCAACGTAGGCCGAGTTGCGAAGACGAAGATGCTTGGAGCGGACCGGAATATGGGTATAATGGTATACTATTTAAGATCGTTCTCACTAAGATCGTTCTCAGCGCTCCCCGACTGCATAGACGCCTGTTGGAGTTGAAATTGATTGAACTACCGTCGTTCGGACAGACCATTCGCATGGCCATGCGCCTGGATCCATCCATTTATCGCGCCATTCAGATCGCGCCTAACGGCCTGTGGGTGGCGCTCCTCATCGTCAGCCTGGCCAGCATGTCGGAAGCCTTGGGCCAGAGCGTCATCCTTTTCATCAACCGCGTGCGCCCGCGCCGCTACCTGGTGGCGTTGGGCATCTCCACGGTCAGCAACATGATCGGCTACCTGCTCTGGGCGACGGTCGTCTGGCTAATGGGGGCCTTCTTCTATGGTCTGGATTTTCCCTTCATCGCCATCGCCAGCGCCGTGGGATTGGCGTACGCACCCCAGTTGCTGGCCTTTTTCGAATTGGTCCCCTTCCTGGGCAACCCTTTCGGCATCATCCTCTCCCTCTGGAGCATGCTGGCCATTGCGGTGGCTATCTATGTGGGATTGAATTTTACTTTTGGGCAGGCATTGCTGGCCAGCGCCACCGGTTGGCTATTGATCCAGGTGTGGCGACGCACCATCGGTATTCCCGTCTACGCCCTGGGCCATTGGATTCAGGATCGGGCGGCCGGTGCGCCGCTGCGCTTCGAGATCAAGGACATCCCCCGTCTGCGCCATACCCCTCGCCTGCTGGAAAATATCGACACCTGGCGCGATCTGCTTTCCCGGGCCAAGTGGGAGGAATTCATGGACGTCATGCGCGCGGAGGCGAACGCCCGCGACGAACAACCGCTTCCCCCGCGTCCAGAGCGTTCTCTGACGCGTCCGGTCACCACGACCGGCGTCACCCTCCAACCCGCGCAGGACAAAGACGAGGAGAGCGAAGGGGAGGACATCCATGCTTAACCCCTTACTGCAAGTACTGGCGCTGTTTGGCATTGCGTTTCTCGGTCTGCTCGTCTGGGCCGCCTTTTCTCCATTCGAGACCCTGGGCTGGTGGGCGGGCTGGTTCGGAGATGAGATATATCATGAGGAAATGCCGTCCGATGGCCTGGTGCGCGCCATTCGTCCCAACGCCAAGTGCTATATCATTTTCATGTCCGGCATCGGGCGCGTCTCGGGCGAGACCCTGAGCTATCGGGAGGCCGAGTTCCTGCGCACACTGGCCGCGGCCTTGCCGGAAGCCGTGGTCATCGATGACGTTTTCCCCTATTCGGTCAACAATCTGGCATTGACTGGCCAGCCCTTCTTCGCCCGCATCTGGCGCTGGGCGCTGCGTCGCAAGCGAGACGGCCCGGCCCTGGCCGGCAGCATTATCAACATCCGTAACGCCTTCCAGGTGTTGATCTCGGCTGACAGTCGCTATGGTCCTATCTACAACCAGGCCATGGCTGAAGTGCTGCTGCATGGTTTGCTGCGCTATGACTATCCGGTCGATAGCGATATCCCGGTCTTTGTGGTCGGCTACAGCGGCGCCTGCCAGATGGCCGTAGGCGCGACCACCTATCTGGCCGAATGGCTCAAAGCGCCCGTCTACATCCTGTCGCTGGGCGGCGTCTTCGCCAGCGATGTCGGGTTGTTGGCGGCCGAACACATCTATCATTTCTACGGCAAGGCCGATTGGGTCTACCATGTCAGTTTGGTGGCGCCCAGACGCTGGCCTATCTTCGTCACCTCTGAATGGAACCGGGCCAAACGGCAGGGGAAGGTCACCGAAATTTACATGGGACCCATGGGGCACACCGGTCGGGGCGGCTATCTTGACCCCAAGGCCACGCTGCCGGATGGCACGCGCTATGTAGACCGAACGGTGGAGATCATGGCGGCGGTCGTCTCCGATATCCTGAGCGAGCAGAAGACGATGTTACAGGACTATCGCCCCCATGTACCGCTCTACCTGCCCAAACCGGAGCCGCCGGCTCTGCCGGAGTCCGCGTCCTCGGCGGCTGCGGAGTAGCGCGATTCAGGGTTTGATGAACCGCGGTTTGGGCGAAAGGAACCAGATTTTTGTGCGCTATTGCGCAATTTTGAAAGGGCGCTCACTTGACTCTCCGCTCCTGACTCACTATACTGCACCTGTATTCACAATCGAATAGGCGTAACCTTCGGGGCAGGGTGAGGGCGCAGGTCCAATTCCCGACCGGCGGTGATCCGGCATAAGTGGCCGGCAAGCCCGCGAGCAAAGCCAGCGCATGGATGACGTGCAACCTGGCGGCGCAGGAGTTCGGTGAGAATCCGACGCCGACGGTACAGTCCGGATGTGAGAAGGGGCGTGGAATGTATATCTGGTCGCGCATCGCGCGCGGCTGAACGCGCCTGCTCAGCCTTTTGTCCCGGAGCGACTCGCTTCGGGATTTTTGTTGTTCACGAAGCCATGAATTACAGGTAACGTTTTACGAATCACGCACAGGAGAACTCGTCACATGTACGAAGTTCAACGTAGACGCTCCGGCGGAGCGCCTGCACTGTCATCACAATCTGCCCTGTCATCACAATCGACGTCCTCGCGGATGGGTCGGAAGCCACAGGGAGGCTGGCGGCAATGGACCGCGCGCTACCAGAGTATGCTGCTCATGCCGGTGGTGATCGGCGTCGGCGTGCTGTTGTGGGCGGCACTGGTCCGCTGGCAGGGGTATCCCCAGTTTATTTTGCCCGGCCCCGCCGTGGTCTGGGACAAGTTTCTGACCACCCTCGCGAACGGAACCCTGGCCCGCCACACGTCAGCCACTTTGCTCGAGATCGGCTTCGGTCTTCTCATCGGGCTGAGTGCGGCCTTTGCGCTGGGTTATTTCCTGGGCAAGAATCGCACTGTGGACCGTCTACTCTCGCCCTACATCGTAGCCAGCCAGAGTATTCCCATCGTGGCCATTGCGCCCCTGCTGGTCATCTGGCTGGGGAGCGGGATGGCCAGCAAGGTCTTCGTCAGCGCGTTGATCGCCTTTTTCCCTACCCTGATCAGCACCATTGTTGGCATCCGCAACGTGGACCGGGAGTTGTACGAACTGATGCGCAGCCTGCGGGCCTCCCGCTGGCAGGTCTTCCGTCTGCTGGAACTGCCAGCGGCCCTGCCGGTCATCTTTGGCGGCCTGAAGCTGAGCGTGATCCTGGCGGTGGTGGGCGCGGTGGTGGGCGAGTTTTCGGGCGCGGATGTGGGCCTGGGCTTTCTCATCAACCTGGCCCGGGGCGTCCTGGATACGCCGCTTATGTTCGTGGCCGTTTTCGCCCTGGTGCTCATCTCGCAAGTTCTTTACCTTGGCGTCTCCCTGATCGAGTCCGTGGCCCTGCGATGGCAGAAATAGGTGTGGTTTGTAATCGCATGGGCTGATTACCGGAGAACGTGCGGTTCCAAACCGCACCTACGATTCTTGGTCAATGCATTGAGAAGATACGTCATTGCCAACTTATCAATCCTATCATCACCTAGAAAGATCGAAGCATGCGTAAGCGAACACTGTTTGTGACCCTGATTGCCCTGTTGTTGTCCGTGATCCTGGCGGCCTGCGCGCCGGTGAGCGAACCGGCCCCGGCCGCGTCTGAACCTGCCGCTGATGCGGCCGTCACCCAGGAACTGCGCCCCATCTCCCTGGGCGTGGGTTTTATTCCCAACGTCCAGTTCGCCCCCTTTTACGTGGGTATTGAGAAAGGGTTTTACGCCGACGAGGGGCTGGACGTGAGCTTGGACTACGGTTTCGAGAACGATTATCTGAAGCTGGTGGGCGTCGGCGAGAGCGAGTTCATGATCGGCTCCGGCGACCAGGTGATCATTGGCCGCGCCCAGGGGTTGCCCGTGCGTTACGTGATGAACTGGTACACTCAATACCCGGTGGTGCTCATGGCCAAGGAGGAGGCGGGCATCACCGAACCCGCGGACATGGCCGGCAAGAAGATCGGCCTGCCCGGCCCCTTCGGGGCCAACTACGTAGCCTTCCGAGGTCTGCTGGAGGCGGCCGGTCTGACCGAGGCCGACGTGCAGATGGAGAGCATCGGCTTCACCCAGGCCGCAGCCCTCAGCGAAGGGACCGTGGACGCTGCCCTGGATTACGCGGCCAACGGCCCGGTGGTCCTGGGGCGAGAGGGCGTCCCCCTGACGGTCATCACCCTGGACCCCTATCTGACCATTCCAGCTAATGGCATCGTCACTAACGACGACCTGATCGAGAATGACCCGGACCTGGTGCAGCGCATGGTGCGGACCAGTATCAAGGCCATCGACTACACCCTCCAGAACCCGGATGAGGCCTTCCAGATCGCGCTCAAGTTCGTGCCCGAAGCGGGCGGCGAAAACGAGGCGATCAACCGAGCCATCTTCGATGCGTCCTTGCCTTTCTGGACGCCCAAAGAAGGCATGCAGATCGGCGAGACCCGCCTGGAAGACTGGCAGGCCGCGGCAGAATTCATGCGGCGAGCCGGCCTGGTGGACACCCTGGTCCCGGCAGAGGAGTTGTTTACGAATGAGTTTATCGGGCAATAGACCACTGGCCGCGGCGGCCGCAGGGACGACGGATCCCGCGCCGCCGCTCCTGGCCGTGGATCGGGTCAGCAAGCAGTTTATGGGCGAAAACGGCGAGCTTTCGGTCCTGCAGCCGTTGAACTTCCAGATCGCGCGCGGCGAGTTCATCTGTCTGCTGGGACCCAGTGGCAGCGGTAAGAGCACCCTGCTGCGCATCCTTGGCGGGCTGTTGGCGCCGGATGCGGGCGAAGTGCGCTTCACCGGCGAACGGCTGGAGGGGCCTCGGGACGAGATCGGCTTCGTCTTCCAGGTCCACAACCTCATGCCTTGGCGGACCGCGCTCCAGAACGCATTGCTGCCGGTGGAGGTGCAGCGGAGGCGTATTCGCCCGGAGGACGAGGTCCAGGCCAGGGCCTTGCTGGCCCTGGTGGGGCTGGAAGGCTTCGAGGACGCCTATCCCCGTCACCTTTCTGGCGGCATGCAGCAGCGGGTCGTCCTGGCTCGCGCCCTGATCCAGGATCCCCACCTGCTTCTGCTGGACGAGCCTTTCGGCGCGCTGGATGCGCTGACCCGGGAACGGCTCAACCTGGAGTTGCTCCACATCCACAGCCTGCGCGGCAAGACCATCTTCATGGTCACCCACGACATCCCCGAAGCCGTCTTCCTGGCCGACCGGGTGCTGGTGCTCAGCGAACGTCCCGGCCGGCTGGTGGCGGACATTCCCATCGACCTGTCTCGCCCCCGCCGCCTGGAGATCACCGGCAGCGAGCATTTCGCTCGCCTGACGCTGGAAGTGCGGCGGCATATTGGGTATTTGCGGGGGGATGAGCGGGGGCGTGAGGCGTGATCAACGACTGATGACCAACGACGAACGACTGATGGCGAACGACGAACGACTGACGACGAACGACGAACGACTGAGGACGAACGACGAACGACTGACGACGAACGACGAACGACTGATGGCGAACGACGAACGACTGACGACGAACGACGAACGACTGACGACGAACGACTGATGACGAACGGATGGGCGGCTTGCAGCGGCTTGTAGCCGCACGATCTCGTAGACCGGTCCGCCCCCACACAAAAAAGGAGCAACCAACCCATGTCCCCCGAAAAATCGCCCGTTTCCGAATCGGTCCGCCAGCGGGCCAAGGAACTGCGCCAGGCAATGACGCAGGCTGAAGCTGCGCTCTGGGCCAAGCTGCGCAATCGGCGGCTCAACGGCCTCAAGTTTCGCCGCCAGCATCCCATCGGTCGCACCATCACGGACTTCTGCTGCGTGCAGCAGCGGCTGGTCATCGAGGTGGACGGCGGTATCCACGACATGCAGGTCGAACATGATCAGGCCCGCACCGCATATCTGGAGGTGCGAGGTTATCAGGTGCTGCGTTTTCGAAATGAAGAGGTGCTGGGCGATATGGAGGGGGTGCTGGTGCGGATTGTGGCGGCCCTCACCCCCTAGCCCCCTCTCCCAACCGGGGCGTATCTGGTTAACATAGCTGGCGGGGTTGGGAGAGGGGGGACAGTATCGCCGCGAATAGAGGTTTCGTGGCA
>Ga0114931_10002958_pt1 | contig 21543 bp, 19 predicted proteins | sample 2SBtaG_FD_89579 | JGI IMG/M metagenome (GOLD analysis project Ga0114931, IMG submission 89579) | Deep subsurface microbial communities from Kolumbo volcano to uncover new lineages of life (NeLLi) - 2SBTROV14_V59a metaG | ecosystem: Environmental > Aquatic > Marine > Volcanic | place: Kolumbo...
GTTCTATTGTTATCCGACGGCTACATTGGAAACGGTTCAGAACCCTGGCCCATACCAAAGATTGCAGATCTCCCCGATATTCCGGTAGAATTCGCCAAAGATCCGGAAAGCTTCGAAGCATACTTGCGTGACGAAGAGTCTCTGGCGCGGCCCTGGGCCATTCCCGGCACGCCGGGTCTTGAGCACCGCATCGGCGGTCTCGAAAAAGAGGCGACCACCGGCAATGTCAGCTACGACCCTCGCAATCACGAATACATGACGGAAATGCGCGCCAAGAAAGTTGAAAATATCGCGAATAGCCTGCCGCCGACTGAAATCGATGGTGCGGGTAAAGGTGATTTGCTGGTGGTTGGCTGGGGCAGTACGTTCGGCGCAATCAAAACGGCGGTCGAAGAAAAACAACGGCAAGGCAAAGCTGTGTCGCGTATTCATCTCCGCTTCTTGAACCCACTCCCGAAAGATTTGCCAGACATCTTCAAGAACTTCAAACATGTTATGGTTCCGGAGATCAATTCTGGTCAACTGGTCCAGATTCTACGGGCCAAATACCTCGTGCCAGCGGTTGCTTTCAATAAGGTTCAGGGCTTGCCATTCTTCTCATCTGAAATAGAAGACAAAATCGACGAAATACTGGGAGAATAGAATAATGAGCACGCAAGAAAAAACGGTTGCAGGCAATGGCGCTACCGAATTGAAGCTCACAAAGAAGAACTTCGAATCCGACCAGGAGGTGCGCTGGTGTCCGGGATGCGGTGACTATTCCATCCTGGCGCAAACACAACGCACTTTGCCGGACCAGAACGTTCCGAAGGAAAAATACGTTTTCGTTTCCGGAATCGGGTGTTCCAGCCGCTTTCCGTATTATATGAATACCTACGGTTTCCATACGATTCACGGACGTGCACCCGCCATCGCGACCGGCATAAAATGTGTCAACCCGGATTTGTCCGTATGGGTCATCACGGGGGATGGGGACGGCTTGAGCATCGGCGGCAACCACTTGATTCACTTGCTGCGCAGGAATGTGGACGTCAATGTCATCCTGTTTAACAACCGGATTTATGGTCTCACCAAGGGTCAATATTCGCCAACATCAGAATATGGCAAAGTGACTAAATCTTCGCCGTTCGGGTCGGTCGACCACCCTTTCAACCCGATCAGTGTCGCGGTCGGCGCAGGAGCAACCTTCATTGCCAGAACAATGGATCGGGACCAGGCGCACATGCAAGACATCATCAGGCAGGCTGCTAAGCACAAGGGCGTCTCATTTGTTGAAGTCTTCCAGAATTGCAACATCTTTAACGACGGCGCCTGGCTAAAGTACACCGAAAAAGATAGCAAACCCGACCACGTTGTCTACCTCGAGGAAGGCAAACCGCTCGTCTTTGGCAAGAATCACGACAAAGGGATACGCCTGAACGGCTTCAAGCCGGAAGTGGTTTCCCTGAGCGACGGCAAATATAGTGAATCCGACCTTCTGGTGCATGATGACACCCATATCGATGCTACCTATTCCTTTATTCTCAGTCACATGATGGACAACCCGGATCTTCCCGTACCGCTAGGGGGTTTCCGTCGAATCGAGAAGATATCGTATGATAAGGCGCTCAACGAACAAGTTCGTGAGGTACGCGAAAAAATGGGAGCACCCGATCTGCAGGAACTGTTGGAGGCCGGAGATACCTGGCAAGTAAAATAGGCGCCTTCAATGGCGCGTAAAAGCCCGGCGGAGGTTCGCCGGGCTTTTTTTTTGCACAATGCGGGTAGCACGGTTGAATGTTAGTTGCTTTCTGTTTATCTTGACGGTCGCGCATTCAATGAAAAGTCAAATCAAGCAGTATACATCTTTTTCATGATATCTCACAAAACTCCGAGCAGTTTCTTCCTGGTCGTCTCATCCCTCATGGCACGACTCTGGTTAGGCTTCGAAATATCCAGGCTCGCTATTTTCAGAATAAGGCCGCGCACTGTGTACGAACGGAAGAGCCGCTATCCAACTTATCTTCCGGTGAGCAGATGGGTCTTGTCCCGCAACATGTTCTATTGTCTTAGCGTAGATGAAAACAATCGTCAGGTGGTCATTGCCACCACGACACCCATAGAGTTAAACTGACAAATCCCCAATTTTCGCTGACAAACATCACTACTCACATGAAAGAAATCAAGCATGGCCGATAACAATATTGGAGCGATCATTTGCCCCAATTGTGGAAAATTGATCAGCGCCAGTGCAGCATCCTGCATGCACTGTGGTGCTAAGAACCCTAACCTGTGGGGCCTGGGCGATTTCCTTCGCAAGTTCTTCGGTCGTCAGGCAAGTTTTATCCCGGCGATCGTTGCGGCTTGCAGCGCTCTCTTTGGCCTCTCCTTGCTCCTTGATTTTAGAAATATTACCGGCCTTCTCTCCCCCTCCTTCCAGGTCATAAGGGCGCTGGGCATGACCGGCACCGTCCCGGTCGCCACCGGCCGATGGTGGACCGTTGTGACAGCCGTTTATCTACACGGCAACCTGCTACATATTGCTTTTAATATGATGGCCCTGCGGCAGCTCGGGGCACCTGTCGAAGAACTATACGGCGTCTCACGCACCTTTGTCATCTACACTTTTTCAGGTATACTAGGGTTCATTGTTTCTGCCTACACAGGTACCGGTTACACACTGGGTGCTTCGGGCGCCATTTTTGGACTGCTCGGAGCGCTGCTTTACTACGGCAAGAAACGTGGCGGTGTCTTCGGCCAATCCATCTACCGACAGTCCCTGCAATGGGCGATCGCCCTGTTTGTCTTCGGCTTTCTCTTTCCCGGCATTGACAACTTTGCGCATGCCGGTGGTTTTGCGGGCGGCTATCTCTCAGCCGGCATCCTCGGCTTTATTGAAATAAAACGAGAGAACCGATCCCATCTTATCTTGGCGGGCTGTTGTATTTTGGTCACGGTGGGAGCGTTTTTGTTGAACTTCCTGAACTAGTTTCGTGGTGGTAAGCGCGGCACGCCGAGTTCACCTCATCTTGATGGCAAACACCATCTCTCGGACCGCGGCAATGAGTGGATTTGCTGCCCTTTAACGGGAATAGGCGAGACCCCCGGTGGGTCTAACAGGTGAACAAAGACACAAAACCCCGGATTCGGTGACTGAGCAAGAACTTATTAGACAGGCTAAGAACGGCAGCACCGCTGCGTTCGGTGAAATCGTAAAAAAGTACGAAGCTCTCGTTGCCGCAACGGTGGTGGGTATGTTAGGCTCCTGTCAAAGCGCCGATGATGTAGGACAGGAAGTTTTTATCAAATTCTTTAAGTATATAAAAAGCTTCCGCGCAGATGCGTCGCTCGGTACGTATTTGACGCGCATAGCGATCAACCTGAGCATCAACGAATTGAATCGGCGCAAGCGGCGGCGCCTCTTCTTTGTCAGCACTGACGAAGACAGGCCTCCGCCTGCCGCAAAGATAGATGATTCGGTTGACCGGAATGAAACACAGGAAATCGTGCATCAGGCGATTCAAGAACTTGAGCCAAATTTTAGGGCAGTAGTTGTTCTTCGTCTCATCGAGGGGTATTCGACGGACGAAACGGCTAAGATTCTGAACATCCCGCTGGGCACCGTGCTGTCACGCTTGTCCCGGGCACAGAAAAAGCTAAGAGAACATCTTGCACCCTACATGGAGGAGGCATGACCCAAAAGTTAATTAAGCTGCTGCACCGCGCTTTCGACAACAAATTATCGCCTAACGAAGAGGAAACGCTGTCGAAAGCACTGGCATCGTCAGAGGCGTTGCGCGCGGAAAAAGCACGAATCGAAGAGCTGCGGCGCTTGCTTCAGGACAATGCAGTTCACTCCTTCCAACCTTTTTTCTCCGCCAGAGTCATGCGCCGTATCGAAGACATGCAGAGCGCAGGTACGAGTTTCGTGGACTCGATGTTTTGGTCCTTCAAGTTCGTGGCCATCGCGGCGGCGCTGGTCATTGCCACATTGATAAGCCAAAGCTTGACCGGTCAGAACCAACTCTCCCTTGACGCTGTACTGGGTATGCCGCAACCGAGTTTGGAAGAAACCTGGCGCCTCGATTTTCAGGTGCAGGAGACCACGCCATGAGCACGAAAGTCAAGTCTTCTCTCATTGTGCTTACGACGTTGCTGCTCGGCGTTGTGCTGGGGGCCCTTTCGACCGGTGCGCTACAAAAGAAAAAGCAAGCCCTGCAGAACCGGATGCCGCACCACGAACGATTCGAACGAATCATGCAACGAATTATCCAGCCCACCGGGGAACAGGCACAGCAAATCCAAGCTATTCTCGATAAGCGCTACGACCAAATTGCCGGGTTGCAGGAGAGTTTTCAGGATCAGATTTTTGCGCTCTACGACTCGATGCGAACGGACCTCTCGCAAATCCTGACACCGGCGCAGCAAGAACGACTTGATCGAAGATTGGCCGAGGGTCCACGACATGTTTTTGAGCAACGCATGGCACACCTCGCCGAAGATCTAAACCTCACTACCGAACAACGACAGGAAATTCGCAAGATCTTCTCGCAATTCTTCCGCCGCGACAGAACACCTGGCAAACGATTTGGCAAAGGGAGGCCACCGGCAGGCCAGCGCCGGGGCAAGCCACATTTTAGAAAACTGCAGGAGGCGGTCGAAAAAATCCTGACACCAGAGCAGATAGAAAAATTCCGTGAAATTAGGGAAGAGAGTGGTGGTTTCATGGGCCCTCCCCCCGGATTCGGCCCCAGAGGTGACTTTCGCCACTGAACCATATCTGATTAGAAGCCGACCTTCTTCGAGAAGGTCGGCTTCTGGACTTTTCCCAAAATAACCTTTGACTGCAACGCCACAAATCGCTACTTTTATCGTCAGGTAAGGAAGGAAAATTTACGCGACTTAGTTGCCTGAAGGCGGTCAAAAAGATTTTCGAACAATTACCGGTCTAACCGGCGCCGTGGTCAGAATCACGGTCTTATCTCAAGTATCAACCTGTTCGCCACAAAAGAAACAGGGTGCTCTTCCTTTCGGCTTTTCTACTCCTTTCTCACGTCGACAGTGAATCCGGACGTCGTCACATAAACCAGGTAGGTCCGCTCCCGGTCAGGGTAAGTGTACACAGTGTTCCCGTAGACAGCGTCGATAAATCGCAGGCGATAGCCATTGCGGTAAAGCCAGCGCCACCCCGGTCGCTCTTCGTCGGCGACCAGGCTGTAGACGGTGGGGCCTTTCGTCAGCTCGTCGGCTGTTTTTTCGAAACGACCACGCACCCTGGTCAATTTAAACATCGTGTGCAGTCCGGCGAAATTCAGCCACTTGTCCCACTTGATAACATCTCCTTCGATTGCCCACTGATCCCCTTGCAAGAGGAAGCCTTCGGGCGGCATCTTTTTGCCCCCCGCCATTTGTGTCAAGGTCAAAAGCATCGTTCCCGGTTCTTCGACAACGGGCCGGCAGACGACTTCAGCGGCCAATTCTTTCTTATTAAACGCTTTGAAAGACTGGGCAAAGGCCGCAATGAATAAGACTGTCAACGACGCCAGCGCCCAAATGATCACCAGCAAAAAACGGAAACCATTTTGCACCACGCCAATGCGTTTTGTGGCATGTCCTCTCGCCCGTAGCACCAGCCGGCGCAACCGATTGGCGATCAGAGCGAACAGGAATAGGCCAGCCAGGACGGTTGAACCTAACCCCACAAGGATAATCGAAGTGAGTTCAACTGGGAAATTCAGGGTCATTTTCTTGCCGCGTTGCCTTGACGGAGAGAGTGCTTAAAGGGTGATGCGCATGGTGGTACCATGATCCGGCTTTGATTCCTTCACAAATAACTTGCCGCCGTGATAGTCTTCTATGATTCGCTTTGCCAGGCTGAGGCCAAGCCCCCATCCTCGTTTCTTTGTGCTGAATCCGGGTTTGAATACATTTTTCTTGTCCATAGAATCTATGCCACGGCCATCATCGGTTATGTCGATATAGATACCCTGGCGCCCGTTTTTCAAGGCACCCAGTTTCACCTGAATCACGCCCGTATTTTTCTCGATGGCATCAAGAGAATTCTTGACAAGGTTCTCGATCACCCATTCAAACAGCTCGCGGTTGAGGGGGAGCGTGTGTTCATCGTCACAGCTTACGGCGATATCAACTTTTTTTCCCCATTGTGGCAGTCTCTGGCGAAAATAGTCGACGACCTCCGATAGGACCGCATTGACCCTTGTGTCCCGCAAGTCTGCCTTCGATCCAATTTGCGAAAATCGTGCGGCGACTTTGCTCAGTCTTTCAACATCTTTTTCCATCTCGCGTACGGTTTCCAGCTCACGTTCATCCTTTATTCTCGCTTTTAGCAGTTCGATCCATCCCATTATCGAAGACAACGGGGTGCCGATCTGATGCGCGGTCTCCTTCGACATGCCAACCCAGATAAATTGCTGCTCCCCTCTTTGAATGCTGCGAAAACCCAGAAAGGCCACCAGAAGGAAAAGTCCGATCACGGCGATGCCAACATAGGGCAGCAGTTGCAATTTCTTAATCAGTTTCGAATCACCGTAGTAAAGATGGCCAATCAAGATGTCTTCGTATTTGAGTGGAATCGGAGTCGCCTCCTTGGACATGACTTCAAGCATGCCCTTGACTCTGTCGATGGTTTCTTGCGATCGATCATTTGGGTCAATATCCACCCCCTTCCAGGCACTCGGGTTCCCTTCCGGATCCGTCAAAATGATCGGGAAATCCGTCCGCAAAATAATCTGATCAAAAATAAAATTGAGGTTGGAACTGGTTTCAGCTTCAGCGGCTGAAGCATATAATTGAGCGTAAAAAAGAAGAATATCCCTTGATTCTGCCCGTAGTTCCTTGACGATGCGGTAATTGTATGCGAGAAGAATGATGATAATCAATACCGCAAGTACAAAGAGAAGGCCTTTGAAATGTCTCTTCAGTTTGTACAGGTTGACTTTCAATGGATGCCCCGTGGTTACGCCACTACTGGTGAGGTCGCTTTGCTGCTCAATATCTCGCCTGTTTCGTACTAGCTAATTCGCCACGCACCAGTCGGAATAACGAGACAGCTATTCAAACCTCACACCAATAACGCAAACAGGTGCCAGATATTCCTGGTGCAAAAGATGCCGGATGTGACGTGAGTTGATTCGAATAGCACAAAAGATAAGCGATTGCCTAGTCAAATACAAGCATTATCAATCTGTTAGGCTTGCTATTTTGTCATTTATTGTTATATTACATCGTTTTCGCAAACCGGCCTAAAGTATGGCAAAACAGAAAAAAGATAGACACAGAAAAGCAGAGTCGACGCCCGTAAAGGCGAACCCGAGACTAACGCAAAAGCAACAGGGTGCTCTCAGTGTTGGCATCATGACACTTCTCATCCTGGGTTATTTTTTTCCAATCGCTTTTGAGGGCAAAACGCCGCCGGCCTCAGATACGCTGGCCTGGCAAGGGGCGGTTCACTCCATAGATGAAGCACGCGCAAAAAGCGGTGGGATACCTCTGTGGGCAAACAACCTCTTCGCCGGCATGCCAAGTTACATGATTTCTCTCAGGGCACCGTTCAAGCAGCCGGCGCGCTGGCTGGTCGATCTCGTTAGTAAAATGGTCGACTGGCGCGTGGTCTATTACCTCATAGGTTCGGCAGGCATGTTTCTGCTCATGCGTTTTTTTGGCACCAGCATGTTTGCCAGTCTACTAGCCAGCCTCAGTTTTGCCTGGTGGCCTTACCTGATCGGCCTGGTCGAGGCCGGTCACAATTCCAAATTACGCACAATCATGCTGGCACCTTTCATCCTGCTCACGTTTGTGCATTTGATGCGTAGCCCGAGGCTGCTGAACACCGCCTTATTTGCGATTGCGTTCAGCGCAGGCATGCTTGCCAACCACTACCAGATCATGTTTTACCTCATTTTGTCCTTGTTCGCCTTCGGCGTGATGTACCTCATCCCGCTGCTCAGGGAAAAACAATGGTCGGGCATTGCTAAGCGTATCGGACTGGCGGGGGCGGCAGTGACCCTGGCTATCGGTACTGCAGCTTTTCCTACGCGTCTGGTGCTAGACTACTCGAAATACTCGATTCGAGGAGGAACGGGCGAGCAAGGCTCCGGAGGACTGAGTTTCGACTACGCGACAAGCTGGTCTTTCTACCCAGGAGAAATGATAACATTATTGATCCCGCGTTTCTATGGTGGATCGTCGGCGGAACGCTACGAGGGAGACGCCGCGCCCGAACTAAAAGGACAAACCATCCCCGGTTACTGGGGCCCGATGCCGTTCACCGCCTCGACGCACTATCTCGGAGTGGTAACGCTTTTTTTTGTTACTCTGGCGCTTCTTTTCCGATGGCGAGAAAGATTGGTGATGACGCTGGCGACCATCGCGGTCGTCGCGCTTCTGCTTTCTTTCGGAAAGCACTTTTCACTCTTGTACCACGCCTTTTTCAACTTTGTGCCCTTTTTTGACAAATTCCGGGTACCGTCCATGATACTCGTGCTCTTCAATTGGATGGTTGCTATACTGGCTGGACTCGGTTTCGAGCATGTGCTAGCGCAGACAGACGACGCTGGCCGGCAGAAACTCTGGCGCGGCACGTTGATGGTTTTTGGCCTCTTCTTGATTGTTGGCTTCGTGCCCTTTCTATTCAAGAACTGGCTGAGCCTCGTCCGTCCGGAGGATTTGCAACGGTTCAAACCGCATGTCCTGGAGCTACTCAAGGCGGCCCGTTACGATCTCATGAAACAGGACGCGATACGAATGCTGCTATTCCTGTTCGCCACCGCCGGACTGATCGTCGCCCATATCAGGGCCCATCTGCCGAAATCAATTTTCGCGGTGGCAATTATTGCCTTGCTGCTTATCGATCTGTTTTCAGTAGACCAACGTTTCATGAAAACGCTGGTGAAATCGAACGAGCTTGACCAGCATTTTGCCGAAACTGAAACCGACCGGTTTCTGAGCCAGGACACGACGCTCTATCGCATTTTGCCTCTCGGCAAACTATACGGGGACAACCGCTGGTCCTACCGTAACCAATCTCTGGGTGGCTACCATCCGGCCAAGTTGCGCACCATTCAAGATATCAACGAATCTTGTCTCTACAAGGGCACGGCACCAGGTTTCGGCAATCCGGGTAATCTGCCCCTCAACTGGAACGTGCTGCGTATGTTTAATGTCAAGTACTTGTTGCTCAACGGTACGGTTGAACACCAGAACCTGACGCAAGCCTATGTTGACCGTCCGAACGGTATCGTGGTCTACCGCCTGGATCGCTCCCTACCACGTCTATTCCCGGTTGGAAAAGCAGAAGTGGTCCCCGACCGCACGAAACGATTCGCGCGCTTAAACGACCCCGACTTCGATCCGGGCCAAACCGCTATTGTAGAAAAGCCTTTGTCCGCGGATATCGCCATGCCGGACACGTTCACAGCGGACATTACCGACTATGAGCCGAATCGCATCACAGCCATGGTCAGCAGTGACAAGCAGACACTGCTGGTCCTCAGCGAAATGTACTACCCGGCCGGCTGGAGTGCAACCATTGACGGCAACCTGACAGAAATTTACAAGACCGACCATGCCCTGAGAGCCATCTTATTGCCGGCGGGGCGGCATGAAGTTGACTTCAAACTGAAGCCAAAAGAGTATACTGCCAGTCTTTGGGTCAAAGGCGGATCTGTGTTGACGATCTATCTCATGCTTGGCGTAGCGTTACTGCCATATGCCAGGCGCTTTGTGGAACAGGCGAGAGCGCATATTTGATCCGACCGCCGAACCTATGAAACGAACGAGCAGATTACTCCTTAAAACCGCGGATTCGCTCGCCTTTCTGGCACAAAAAATAAGGGGCGGCGCGCGGAAGGCGGCCGTGGAGGCGGCGCTCTCATTGGATGATTGCGAACGGTGTAACTGGGAGAACGTGCGGCCTTGTTTCGTGCTTTCGACAGGCCGGTGCGGCACACTCATGCTGACAAACCTCCTACTCACCTCGAAAAACGCGTTTCCGGTTCACCAGCCCAGGCCCGAGCTCATGCGTGCGTCCAAGCTTGCCTACGAAAACATTTCTCGGACGCCGGAACTGTATCGCGAGGTGTTCAAAAGCGCCCGCGAAGAATATCTGCTCGAGGCAGCGCAAAGACAACAGGTCTTCATCGAGACCAACAACCGCATCACATTTTTTGCACCAATCATTCGCGATGTATTCCCGAACGCCGTCTTTATCCATCTGGTCAGACACCCCGGGGACTTCGTCAGAAGCGGCATGCGGCGTGGCTGGTATACGGGTGGACATGATCACGATATTGGCAGGATCACGCCGGTGAACACAGCGCCGCTAGTAAAGTGGCAACAGGCATCAAGAATAGAAAAGATCGCCTGGCTCTGGAATGAGACCAACAGTTTTGTCGAACAACTCAAGAGGAGACTCCATTCCGAGCAAACTCTGACCGTGAAGGCGGAAGACCTGTTTTCTGAGCCTTCCACCTTGAAACGCATTTTTCTCTTCCTGCAACTCCGAGGGTTCGATAGAAAAACCGTGCACGCGATGTTGGCCAGGCCGGCCAATGCCCAGCGCAAGGGCTCATTCCCATCTTACCTAGATTGGTCAGACAAAGACAAGCACAAACTGAAGGAATGGGTACCGCTTGCCTCGCAGTACAGTTACGTCCTGTAGAATTCTCCATGAACGCTAAAGTTGCAATCTATCAAAACACCTTGACCGGTGGCGGCCGCATCAGGGTCGTCAACGAAATCATCCGCCTACTCAACCAACTCGGCATCGTCCCGGACGTGTTCTCACTGCGCGTAAGCAGAACGTTCATGAAGGAAGCAGGTCTGCGTTTTCGGCTGGTCAAGCTCCCTGCCTACGTACTTGGGCTGTACGAGGTGAAAATCATCGCCCTGAATAGGATGATGTGCAGGTACGCCGCCCACTATAACCTATTCATAAATTCGAACAATTGTCTAGTCGCTGCCCCTAAGAAAGTTGCCACGATTGCCTATGTTCACTTTCCGCGCGAGGCCAGAATCGCTTCCAAGTATATGAATTTGGCTTTCCCGGACGGCAGGCGCGTGGATCAGGCAAATCCTTTGTACAAAAGCTACCGGGTATTCCTGGATATGCTTAGACGCAGATCTGTGTTAGGGGCCAACATAAAGATAGTCTCAAATTCACAGTTCAGCAAAGATCGTCTCTTGGAGGTCTACCCGCAACTTCCGCCATCATCGATTCCGGTCATATATCCGCCGGTGACCTATTCAACCATAGCGCAACAAGAATCGGAGAGGCGCAATGTGGTTTGTACACTCGGCCGATTTAGCCCAGACAAGCGTCAAATGGAACAGATCGAGATCGCCAGGACGTTGCCAGATGTGCAGTTCGAGATCATGGGTTTTGTTGGGGATCGAGCCAGCCGCAGGTATCATTCCCGTTGCCAACAGTTCGTGTCCAACCAACGAATCAAGAACGTCACTCTCCTACCTAATCTCACATCACAGCAGGTGGCAGAAAGACTTGCAACAGCGAGATTTTGCATGCACAATCTCCGCAATGAGCCTTTTGGTATCTCGACCGCAGAGGCCATAGGCGTCGGATGCATCCCCCTGGTACACGATTCGGGTGGCCAGAGAGAGATTGTTGAACCGGACGCTCTTCGATTCAGGGACCTACATGATGCGACTAGTAAACTCAAGTTCCTAATGTCTCAAAAGTCACCAAACTACTTGACTCGGTTGCAGACAAACTTGAGCAAGTTTTGTGTCGCTGCGTTCGAGGCGGGATTTGGCAGGCTTTTGAGAGAATCTATAGAAAATGGTCAGAGTGGGCAATAGCAAGATACAAGTGATTCAAAGCTATTACGATAAGCGCTACTCGCAAGAGCACCGTGTCCAGAGGACGCCCTCTGATTACACGAAATTTCTACGTTTCCTTGGCATTCATTCCAACACAAAAGGCAGGCTGCTGGATATTGCATGTGGTTCGGGACTTCTTCTTGCAAATGCCGAGAACACCAAACTTTCAACTTCTGGAATCGATATCTCAGCCACTGGGCTGAGTCTTGCGCGTACGCGAACATCAAAAAGTCATTTGCTTGTCAATGCTGGAGAACAGATCTGTTTTAGAAGCGCAACCTTCGATTTCATTTTCTGCCTTGGAAGCTTAGAACACTTCCTGGACATACCGAAAGGAATTACCGAAATGAAAAGAGTTGCGAAACCCCACGCAAAGCTCTGCATTGTGGTGCCTAACAGAGTCCATTACAGACTCGACGCCAAAGCGCGGTGGGGGGTGAAGAGGGTCATAGGCACTAAACAACAAGAAATGCTTGAACACCTTCATTCTTACGAGGAGTGGAAGGCCATGCTGGAATGCGGCGGGCTAAGAGTCAAAAAACATTACAAGGACACTTTTTTTATCAAGAAGCGCAGCACCTTGAAAAACGTTTTGTTTTTTCTCTGGCTCAAATTCTTGCCTCTAAGATATGCCTATCAATTCATTTTTGTCTGTGACATCGATAGGAGATAGATTATGGATTTCGATCTTTCGCATTATGATTCATCCTACTATGCCATCAAAAAGAAAGAGTACGAACAGGGGAAAGCCTGGAAAATAGAACCCTTTTTTGACGGGCTACAGGTTCGTGACAAAACAGTCCTAGACTACGGAAGTGCCGCGGGCAACATGGCACGCGAGGCAGTAAAGCGTCAAGCAGGAACTGTCGTTGCTTACGATCCAATCTATGATGATCATGCTGAAATCGTCGATCTCGTCAAGAGTGAAGGCATTGATTTTGTAACAACAAAAAATCTTAGATCCATTGATGACAAATTCGATCTCATTTTTTGTAGCGACGTCATCGAACATGTCGTATCCTACGAAATTGAATCATTCGTAGGCGAGCTTCTACGATTCGCTCACGACCAATCAGTCATTTGTCTCAACTCACCTGTCAAAATAAATCTTGCATGTTTGACAGGGAGTCCGTTGGCGTCGGCCACGCAGGGTCATATAAACGTCATGAATCCATGGAAGGTAAAACGCATATTTGGAAAATTCGGCTTCTTATTACAATTACCACCGATGGTACTTGGTGTCAGCAAGAAACCTGTTCTGAGAAGATTTGGAGATCTCCCTTACCCACTGAATTGCATCTGGGGAGGCCATTACTTCATGAGATTCGCTAGCGGGACAAATGCTGGCTAACATTAAGCAAACCGTCAAGCACACCGCCTCCTATGGCATCGGCAACATCGCGCCCAAGCTCATCGGGTTTGTGCTCTTGCCACTCTACACCGAACTGATCTCGGTTTCTGACTATGGGATTCTGGGACTCTTCGAGCTCCTGCAGATGATGTCTGTGCACGTTCTCTCCATGGGTATGCCACCGGCGTTGATGAGATCGTGGGGCCTGGCGAGTACGGAAGTGCAAAGAAAGCAGTACGCGTTCCAGGCAGCGACTTTCCTGGTCGCCTTCATCACCTGCGCTCTGGCCGTGGTCCTGCCCTTCAGAGGAGATATCACGACATTCTTTTTCAACAAACAGTTGGGCGACCTTCTGGTACTGCTGGCGGTGTCGGTCACCTTCACGGTCTTGAACAAGGTGGCCTTGACACTCTTACGTGCGGAACAAAAGTCAAGGACTTACGCAGCCGTAGTTGTGGTACAATTCACCTTGAATCTTGCCGCCAACATCTATTTTGTCGCCGTGGCCAAGCTTGGCATCAAAGGCGTTCTCATCTCGCAGGCAGCAAGTTCGACGTTTATTTTTGTCTTTCTCCTACCCTACCTGGCTCGCAGGGTACGGATTTCCTTCGACCTTACCGACCTCAAAAGAATGCTGAAATTCGGCTTTCCTTTGATTTTTGCCGCTCTCGCCGCCAGCGTGTTGAATTGGGGTGACCGTTATATCCTGAGCGAACTTGCGAGTTTCAAGGAGGTTGGCTTGTACACGCTTGGCTACAAATTTAGCAACTCGATGAAAATGCTCCTGGTCGATGCCTTCGCATTGGGCCTACCGGCAATCGGCTGGCGGATTGTAAAGGAGGGTCAGAACCCGCAGCGGTTCTTTTCCAAGACGCTGACTTACCTCGTGTTCTGCCTGCTCTGGTGTGGTCTGGCGCTCTCGGCTTTCTCTAAAGGCATCCTACACTTGCTGGCCCGGGATCAGGCCTACTGGGATGCGTATGTCGTCGTGCCGGTTCTGGTCTTGGGTATCGTTTTCACGGGCATGCAAGCCGCGCTGTTTTTCCTACTTCAGATTCCGAAGAAGACGCACCATATCGCCTTCATTATCAGCGGCGCGGCCGCTGTCAATATCGGCCTAAACTTGTGGTGGATTCCTGGACTGGGCATCCTGGGCGCGGCACTGGCGACCCTTGGCTCTCAGCTGGGATCGCTGTTTTTTTCCTACCTCCAAGTGCAAAAAATCTATCCAGTCCGTTTTGAAAAAGGCCGGATTGCAGCGCTCTTCGCTGTAGCGTTGACGCTTTACTTCGCCTGTACCTTGTTCGACCAGGACATTCTGTGGCAAAGAATCGCCGGAAAGGGCGGGCTGATTTTGAGTTTTCCGTTCTTGTTATACCTGTTCAGATTCTACGAGCCGGTTGAACTCGCACGAATACGGGCCATTCTTAACCCCTAAGCCCTACGTCGCGGAGAGCGCAGCGTAAACGTTCAATTGTTCCTTGCGACCGACCCATGGGCTTGCTCTAGGCCATCCCAAACCTGCACCAACTTCTTCGCCAACTGCGCCCCTTCGAATCTCTCGACCTCGCTGCCCTCCAGTGCCGGTAACCTCCTGCCGTAGGCCTGCCAGTTGAGGTAGCGACCTATAATTGTCTTTTCGATGGCTTGACGGTCTCTGGGCGCCACCAGAACCCCGGCGCCGGTCTTTTGCAAAATCCTCCCTGCGTCGCTTTCTTCGGGCGCCAACGCCAGAATGGGTCGTCGCGCACCCAAATACTCGAACAGCTTGCTGGTCGGGATGTTGCGACCCTCGACCGTGTCCATGATGTAGAGCAGCAGCAAGGTTGAAGAAACCATCTTCGTGAGCGTCGTCTTGTGGTCCTGGTAACCTAGAAATTCGAGGTTGTGGCTGAACCTGGACGCTTCCAGCCGCTCCCTGACGGAGGTCTCAACCGTGCCGCAAAAAACCAGGCGGAAATCTTCACTGAAATCCGGACGTGTGCTCACCAGGTGGTCCAGCGCCTGAATGAGGGCAGAAAGGTCGTAACGGCTGAAGAAGGAGCCGACGTAGGTCAGGGTGAAGTGCGTCTGCGTTTCCGCCACCAGGCCAGCGAAATCCGCCTGGTTGTAGCCATTGGTGATGATTGTCTCGCGACCGCCAAAGCCCTCGGGAAAAGCTTGCAGCATCTCGCGCCGCACGCCGTCGCAGACAAAAATCAACCGGTCGGCGTGCCGCACGACCCATCGGCCCAGAGCGGCATCAAGCTTGCGCGGGATCAGGCCTCTCCTTTCGGGTACGAGGTACTTGAACCAGGGGTCACGAAAATCTGCCACCCATGGCGTGCTCGTCAGCTGGCGAAGCCAGTAGCCGACCAGATGCACGGTGTTGGGTGGCGCGGAGGAAAAAATGAGGTCGATCTTGTGCTGTTTGACGACACGTAACCCTGCCCGCAGTGCGAACGGCAGCCAGCCGGCACGTGCGTCCGGTATGAAAAGCCAGTTGCGTAGAAACAGCGCCACACGTTCCTTAAACGAAACGTGCGCCCGGTCACTCACGGAAAGCGCGCTAAGGTCGACCGCTGTCCCCGCTTCTCGATGCGTAAATTTGCGGTAGAGGCGGTAGGGCTCCGGAATGTAGGTCCGGCAAACCTCCACGCCGGTTGGAATTTTCGCCTGCAATGAGGTATCAAGCACCGGGTAGTCGCCGTTTTCGACGGTGAGCACGACCGGTTGCCAGCCCAGATCGGGCAGGGTGTTCAAGAAGCGTAAAATCCGCTGCACGCCGGGGCCACCAGAGGGTGGGAAATAATAAGTTATGAACAAGACTTTCTTCAACCGTGGTCCCAAAGTCTTGCAAGATGCGAACAGGCAGGGCGGAATGAGCAAGGTTCACACTCCGCGAATTTAACCATCCTTTGCGGGAACGCCGACATGACCAAACTCGTAACAAGCCAATTATACTGCGACAATAAGAGGATTGTCCGCATAGCAGCAAACATTTCCAACGTTGTTAAGGATGTAAATTCCCTGCTTGCAAGAGCATATGCTGGCCATCATTCCAACCCGCTGAATCGCGGTCCTGACTACCCAGCAATTCTCATAGCAACCTGAAGATGGCGATTGACCGCACCCAGCACTTCGTACTTAACCCCAAATGCTGAAACGAAATCGCTAAACGCTCTGAATTCGTGAGTGGGAACTGCGAACTCATCGAAAATAAGCAAATCGCCAGGTCTAAACAGAGTGGCAAGATTGGTCAACACGAACAAAGTGGACGAATACAAATCCGCATCCATGTGTACGACCAAACGATCTTTTCTTTTGTAGCCTGATAGAAATGCCGGCAGTGTCTCCTGGAATAAGCCTTTCGCGAACTGTGCCCGGTCGTCTGCAATAGCTGGAATTTCACCTTCGGTAGAAAAAGTTCCTATTTTCATCTTACCCCAGCCTTCGGGCAAGCCCGTAAAAGTGTCAAACCCCCAAAAGCGTGAGTGCGGATGCCGGTTGTGTTCCAGCCACCACTGGAACGAATAACCCTTACCCACGCCAAACTCAAGATAATCCAATTCAGCTTCGAGCTTTTGAGATTCAAGAATGAATTGGTAGAGTTCGTACCGCTTGTCGTAACGAAAGTTTGGCGCATCGGCATCAGTATAGTCAAGTGCGTTGTGTTGACTGCACCAGTAAGAAAGCTTTGAGAGCCAGGCCAGTTTGAGCAAGATATCGACAAACGGCTTGAAAAACACATCCAGCCTGGCCTTAAAAAAGGCTGCTTTTAGGTTTCGGCCAAACCTGATATATGCGTCCACAATCACCTCTCAGTTGAGAACCTGGCGTAATTACGTGAGCACTTAGCCCAGTGTCAACTACAGTCAAAGATGCTCGTTCGCCAACCGCAAAAACACGTCGAACTAAGCCTCTTCTGCCAGGCGCGGACATGTGAGCTGGCGCGGTGTATTGAGATCTTGCAGTTCAAACTCCTCTTGGCATTGTTTGCATTTGTAACGTTTGCCTTCTTTAGTGATACGGGCACCAAATCCGCACATCCAGCCAATTTGTTTAGCCGGGACGCCTGCCATCAAAGCGTTGGGCGGCACGTCTTTTGTAACGACGGCACCGGCAGCGATAAACGCATTTTCACCTATTGTGACACCGCAAACGATCGTGCAGTTAGCTCCCAGGCTTGCGCCCTCTTTGACATGAGTGCGCAAATAATCATCTGACGTATTCCGGGGCACGGATGACCTTGGGTTCTTGACATTGGTAAAAACCATGGAGGGGCCGCAAAAACAATTATCCTCAAGAATCACGCCTTCATAAATGGACACGTTGTTTTGAATCTTGACGTTGTTGCCGATGTTGACATTGTTGGCCACTACGACATTTTGTCCAAGGCTGCACTTCTGACCAATAGCAGCTTTCGCCATGACATGAGAAAAATGCCAAATACGTGTCCCGGCACCGATGGTGGCACCGGGATCTATCACGGAAGTTGGATGAATCGTGTAATCGGGTTTCGCCTGATTTGCCAGTTGGTTTTTTCCTTCCAAATCAAGTTGAGCTGCGTGCAGCACTTTGAGCACTTCGAGGCCTTCCCGGCCATCTGTCCGAGGTGTTGTGCGTGTCGCCACACATGACAAGAAATGTTCCAGTTCGGTGCGAAGCGGCTCCTTCTCCTCATAATCGATGATTTTAATACCATCTTCCCTTTTCACCAATTCACCCTTTACAAAATCGATGCCTTGATCATAAAGCGACAACTTGTCGCGCTCTTTGGTATCGTCAAAAACAATCATCGCCTTGTCACCGACGATCACCAACTTGTGCTCTTTGTAAGGATGCAGCCAACTGACATTTAGCATGGCCATGACACCATCCCGCCAGCGTATTATCGTTTGTGTCACATCGTGAATTCCCGGCTGCAAGATGATTTCTCCGGTCGATTGTACATCATCCGGGTCGCTGCCAATTAAATAAAGCAGAACAGAAATGTCATGCGGTGCAAAACTCCACAGAATGTTTTCCTCGTTGCGCACTTTGCCGAGGTTCAGGCGGTTGCATGCGCAATATTTAATCCCACCCAGAACATCCTGGTCAAGCAACTCTTTTATCTTTTCGACCGCCGGATGATAGCGTAAAATGTGACCAACCATCAAAATACGTCCCTCACTCTCGGCAATCTCACAGAGCTGCTGCCCTTCTTTTGGATTCAGCGCCAGCGGCTTTTCCACGAAGACATCCTTGCCCGCCTGCAAGGCCCTGCGTGCAAGAGTAAAATGCGTCGAAGCCGGCGTCGCTATCGTGACTGTCGGGATAGTAGCATCGCACAGTATTTCATCAATATCGGTTGCGTATTCCAACTCCGGGTACGCTTGCTGGAACGCAGCGAGGGCATCCCTGTTTTTGTCACATATAACCTTCAACACCCGCAAGTCATACAGATTACGAACAATGTTCTTGCCCCAATATCCGCTGCCAATATGCGCGACGCTCTGATTTCGTTTCATTTTTTTATGCCTTGGTACGATGCTTCATGTTGCAAATTCTAATATCACAAATTCTTGACCTTATTCAAGTTAAATCGTTGTAGCGTTTCATTTCAAAGCGTCCTTCTGGAAATAGGCCGCTACCTCGTTCGTCGTCAGAAACGTGGCACCCTGTTCCTTGCAAAGCGCCAAAACGTCCACAAATGCGCGTTGCCACCCTGCATATTTATACCGCGAAAAATGCGTATTATGCCAAAGCACCGTGAAACAACCTCCGAACTTCTTGATTTCGTTGATCATCTGCGCAGCGATTTCATCAGTCTGATCCGGTTTCAACCCTAAGTAGTTCGTATGGTGTAGCGTGGTGTCCATCAAGTTAAGAGGAATCTCCAACACGCTGGTTGGGTGGTCCTTTTCAACGTCATAAAGATAAAAAGGGCAACATATGCCATTGCGAAAACCGTAGTGCTCAGCAAAACCAAGAGTTGTGTCGTGGGTTAGATCAGCTAATTCCAAAACGGTTGGACTCTTGCGGACATCAAATGCCAGGAAATGGAATCGATTGCCTTGCACCGGGCACTCCAGCCGGTCGATATCTCGGCGTAGCTCAGGTGCGCTTTCATGCGTACCAAAACTGCCATGGACACCAACATCAGAGCCGCTCATCTTGATTCTCGCCAAAACTTCAGGGAATGGCTTGCGTGTAATATCGTAATCGGCATTCGACACACCACGTTCACTGCCTCGCCTGCAGAGGAAATAGAAAGTTGAGCGAGCCTGGTGATGCCGCAATATTTCTAGAATTTCATCGAAATTGAACCAGGCATCTCGTCCTGACAGTCGCCGTAAGATCAACTTCAAGGTCGACGCAAAGCGCCCGTGGCGCAACTCCATCAGGCCTCCTTCAAACCAGGCGCTCTGGCACTTGTCGATGTCATGCGTAAGGCAAGTGACAAAACGGTGTTCGGGCCAGAGGTTCGGCAATAACTTGCATGGGTAGACCGCTTCAATTGCCGTTTTCAAAATGTCGAAATAATAGTTGACAACGGGTACCCCAACCAGACCACACTTCGCCTGCAGACTTTCCTTATAAGGAAAGCGACCATAGCTATCCGTATGGTTGCTGGCGTATTCCTGCCAGCCACTCAAAAAGAAGAAGCTTGAAGCGATAATATCGAAATTGACCGTGGCCCGGCCATCTGTGACTTCGAGGATTTCAGCATCCGCATAATCGAACAGGAAGGGCAGCTTGACGCCCTTCCACAATTTGTAGATGATTTGGCCCGGATCGAATTCGGTTTGGCCCTGGAAGTAATCCACGCGGCCGCGTTTGATCTGAACCTTTGCCGATCCGGCAGCATCATAGCCGAGTTCGATATCGGTTTCGCTCAACGCGTAGAGACTGCGGAACAGAGATAAAACATAAGCAGATTTATTTTGCATGGATGTACGGCAGATTCGTCACAAGGACTCGCCGGAACCAGCGCGTATTTCGAAGCCCATTCTAAAACCGCGCGTCCATCTTAGCGTCCTCGCTTTCTTGCCTCAATTTCAGGATTAGCCCTGTAACACGTAATAAACTGCCGTCGAAAGAAAATCGCGTAACAATGGAATTCCGCTCACTAACTCAAATTGGCGGCGACCTTTGAGACCGAACTTGTACTCGTAGATCGGATTGAAAAGAAAAAATTGTCGCTTCAGCACTGGCCAGTCCGTGCAATGCAGCAGGCTTTCAAACTTGCGAACTGGCAGGCGCGTGTCATAAACTTCTAGTAGTCCATTGACCTTTGCTTCAGGCTCACCGCATGTTTGCAGGATTTTTTGGTAAAGTGCCCGCGGAAAGACGTGGAACCAGGGGACAAACCTCAGAAAGGATTGCGCCACTTGTTGATGGCCCCCGAAAGGGTTCCACCAGGGCGGAAAGGCGATGAACACGTGGCCGCCTGGCCGCACGAATTGATGCAGCACCTGCAGAATTTTCTCTTGTTGGTAAATATGCTCGATGGCGTCTTTCAAGATGAGCAAATCGACCTGCCCCATCAAATGAGCGAACGTCTCCGTATCGTGCACGTCCGCGGCATAGAATGTGACCCGCTTTGCACGCACATCATCCGATAGTATGTGTCTGGCAGACTCGATACGATGAGAGGCGATATCGACGCCGTAGCAGGTATAACCTTCGTCACAAAACGCCTTCAAAACGCCGCCCTCACCACAACCAATTTCCAGAACATTGGATAGGTCCGACAGTGATATGACTTCCTTCAAGAAAGGTAGGATGTGGTATTTCGTCGCCAGATATTGTTGCTCCCATTTCTTCTTGGGATCGAGGTGAAACTCGTATGGCATTATACCTTCCTTCCGCTGAGACAGTTGCTTGCGAGTCCACCGACTGCAGTGCCAATGGCTTATGCTAAAGTTTTGGGGTGTAATCTAATGCGTCGTGGTTCACAAGTCAGCGCGAAATACACGGTGTATTTTAATCAGCACGACCACTCTCATGCCCTCGAACAACAGAAAGATTATGCCCAAGAAATGGCTGCGCTGCCGGCACCAGCTCGATTTCAAAAAGCTTAGGCCAACGTTTACCCGTTACGAACAGCCTGGATGTCTCGGTGTCGAAGGCGATTCCGTTCAAAACGTCCGCCCCGCTACGGTCTTGCGGGGCGAGTAAGCCTGCCAAGTCTATCCAATTCGTGACCCTGCCGTCCTCTGGATCGATCACCGCAATGCGGTCGCTTTGCCAGACGTTTGCGAAAACCCTACCTTGAATATATTCCAGTTCGTTCAAATAGACGACGGGGCCATTTTCATCGCGCACTTCTACCTGGCTTAAACGCTCAAACGTCTCGGGGTTCAGGAAGTACATGTTGGCGGTCCCGTCAGTCA
>Ga0114931_10002959_pt1 | contig 21542 bp, 21 predicted proteins | sample 2SBtaG_FD_89579 | JGI IMG/M metagenome (GOLD analysis project Ga0114931, IMG submission 89579) | Deep subsurface microbial communities from Kolumbo volcano to uncover new lineages of life (NeLLi) - 2SBTROV14_V59a metaG | ecosystem: Environmental > Aquatic > Marine > Volcanic | place: Kolumbo...
GAAACAAGACCAACTGATCTCGTGGTTGTGTTGTTTTCGCCCAATCCATGTGTTTCGGTCTCCTTGCAACCGAAAATAACAAAAATAGGCACCCGCGGGGAGGTGATTAAATCAACACGCCGGGCTGCGTCGGGTTATGAAGGTAAATTCCTATCTGCCTCTCGCCTGATTCACGCGCGGCGCTGTAAGAGGTCGGGAGAGTGTGTTGAGCGTGAGCTCTATCGAGCTTAGTTATTAGACATTCTTTCGTTATTGGGTATTTCGACATTCGTCATTAAAAACATACGAGTAACCACAATCATGCCCAGCAAACAAAAAATGTATTACCTAGGTTTCTGTCGCATCTGCTCAACAGGACCCTTGGGCCTGAGGCGTTGCGGCGAGTGCGGCAAAGTGGTCGTGCTGTGCGACGAATGCGACGCGATCTGGACCTCCGCCGACCTCATGACCGAGCCGCATTTTGCAAAAGAGGGCGAACTCCCCTGCCCCGCGTGCCAAGCTTCGCTCATCGATCCGCCATCCCACTGGGCGACCAAAGCTCAAATCGAAGCGACCGAATGGCTACAGAAATCGCTCGAAAGTGGCGAACTCCTGTTGCAACGAGGCTCTGCCTTCGCACCCGATGCGGCCTACGAGGACGAACCGACTGACGAGGATCAGGCGAGCGGCAAATAGGAATTTACTTTCAGAACTTACGCGTCGGGTTACGATAGGATAAGTTTTCATCTGCCGCTCGCTTAAAGATAGCAACTTGGCGTTCTTGGCGGTTTTCACCTTGAGGAGTAACAACGTGTCGCTTCAAGTTGCCTTGATTACCGGCGGCGCAGTTCGCGTTGGCCGAGCAATTGTCGAATCGTTTGCGGCACACGGCTATGCGGTAGCCATTCATGCGAATCGGTCGATCGAACAAGCTCGTGTGTTGGCCGAGGAACTCGCGGAGCGCGGTGTTTCGACGTTAGTGGTGTCAGGAGATCTGAAAGAAGAGGGTACCGTGCGTGGCATGATTGACCAAGTATACGCGCATTTCGGCCAGCTTGATGTGTTGGTAAACAGCGCCGCGATTTGGTCGCCCAGGGCTCTAGAAGAAGTCACCGCCGATGAAGTGCGTAAGTACTTCGAAATCAATTCGCTCGCGACCTTCGTTGCCAGCCAACATGCCGGATTAAAAATGGTCGAGCAGCCGACCGGCGGAGCAATCGTCAACATCGGCGACTGGTCGGTGGCACGGCCCTACTTAGATTATGCCGCGTATTTTCCCTCGAAGGGTACGATTCCTACGATGACCCGGATGTTTGCGGTCGAGCTTAGTCAGCGTAATCCTCGGGTACGAGTCAATGCGATCTTGCCCGGCCCGGTGTTTTTTCCACCCGATTTGCCAAAGGCAGCCCGCCGCCAGGCGATCGAGAGTACTTTGGTGAAGCGGGCCGGTTCGGCCGAGAATGTTGCTCATGCAGCACTTTTTTTGGTAGAAAACGACTTCGTGACAGGCGTTTGTTTGCCAGTCGATGGCGGACGGACGATCAGCAGCTAGTGGCAATTTCCCTGACTATCTGGCAGCATTACTTGCATCAAGCACCTGAACACGCATAATCATTAGGGTACCTAGTACTACTGCGCTAGGTGGAACCACGACGACACCACGGACCCAATGAAACGGAGCTAGGATGATTGGGTTTTCAACGATTTTGCCTCGATCAACCGGTTGGCTTGTTGTTTCCTGAAAAATGCCTACTCAGCAAAACATCCGTTTCACATCGTTTGGCTTCGTTTTGCAGTAGGACGTGGTGTTCGTCGTGTCGTTGTGGTTCTAATGACTTAGCGTTGTGGTACAAGGGCGCGTCGGGTTGAGATATTATCAGCTGCCGCTCGCAAAAAAACTGGCTCAAGATATCCTGCGTTCCTGCCAAATTCTTCCCCCCACCAGACTGATTTTCCATGACGCAAACTATTCATTCGGCAATCTGGCTCATCGCGTTTTCGTTAACGGTGCTCGTTGGCAACACCGGCTTGGCACAAGAATCGGCTGAAGATTCGGCAGATAGTAAAGAGACTGTCGTGGCCGACAGTTTTGAGATTCCAGAAGACCTGCAGACTGCCGAACAGTTGTTCAGCTTTGTCGAGGAAATTGCAAGCACTGAGCCCGACGGGCAAACCGAACAAGAGATGATTGCTCATCATCAGAAGATTGCGCGAACGGTCATCCACGCTGCCGACAAAGTACTGAGCTTAAAGCCTACGGATCAAGAAGCCATGCAAGGCTATTCTTTCAAACTGCAAGCGCTGAGAATGTTGCAAGAGTTGGGCGATGCCGAGGCAGCCAAGCAGTTTCCCCAAGTGATCGGCGAAGCGCGTGCAGACAGTCGTCCCGGTGTCGCGGCAGTAGGGATCAAGTTTTTTGCAGAAACAGGATTTTCGAATTGGGGAACCTTGAGCGGCAAGGATCAAGAAGCATTGCTTGATGTGATTGCCGAGTATGTAACACAGAGTGGATCGGGCATCGAACAGTTGCAGCTCACCATGACGGTCGTAGATTTCCTGGGAGACAGGCAAAGCGATGAGCTTGCTAGGCGGCTACTAAATACTTTGCTGCCGGGTTTTCAAAAAAGTAAAGACGAGCAGGTACAAGCCAACCTTGCTTCGCTGGAAGGCGTTACCCGACGGATCAATCTTCCTGGTCAAGAGATGGAACTTACGGGCACCTTGCTCGACGGAACGCCTCTCGATTGGTCGTCTTACCGTGGTAAGGTGGTGCTTGTTGATTTTTGGGCTACATGGTGCGGGCCGTGTCGAACCGAAGTTCCTAATGTCCTCAAGCTGTACCACGCCTATCACGACAAAGGATTCGATGTGCTAGGTATCAGCCTCGACAACGCGGCTGAAGACGCAAGGTCCTACATTGAGCAAGCAGAGATTCCCTGGGCAACGATGTTCAGCACCAATGAGGAGGAGCACAGTTGGAATCATCCGATGGCGAGGTATTACGGCATCAGCGGTATCCCTCGTGCGATACTTGTCGATCGCGATGGCAAAGTGGTCAGCATGAACGCTCGTGGCAAAGAGCTTGCCCGCCTGTTGCGAAAAATGTTGGGCGAGCCACTCGCCCAAGCGGAAATAGTCGAAGATAAGCTCGTCAAGCAGGTTTCCGGCCCGTCGGATGGCAATTAGACAAAACGCGAATGCCGCCCTTTTTTAAAGATGGGCCCCATGACGAATTCCAAAATACCCAAATCCGAAAGAACGCGGCGCTAGAACTACACGTATTTTCGTATGAAATGCGGTATTTCTTCTTTCGTCATTGGGTATTTCGTCATTCGTACTTTGCCTCAGCAAGGGATAAGCCGGTATCCGCTGCATCCCTCGCTGACGCGTCGGGTTCCGATAGGTAAGTTTTCATCTGCCGCTCGCCTTACAACACCCCACCTGTGCGAGCCAACTTCACTTGCTAAAATGGCTGGTTCGGCAATACCAAACAGATAAAAAGGATCAAGATATATGCCAACTCCCAAACTCAATGTTTGTCTCATCGGTTACAAATTCATGGGCAAAGCCCACAGTCAGGCGTGGCGGACGGTCGGGCGATTTTTTAACCTCGATGCCGAGCCCGTGATGAAAGTCGTCTGCGGGCGTGACGGGGCTGCGGTAGCCGAGTTTGCCGAGCGTTGGGGTTGGGAACAGTCGTCGGCCGATTGGCAGGCGGCAATTCGTCAGGACGACGTCGACTTGGTCGACATCTCTTCGCCCGGCAGTACGCATGCCGAGATTGCCATTGCTGCCGCTAAGGCAGGCAAGCATGTTTTCTGTGAGAAACCGCTTACCTTCACGGTTGCCGATAGCAAGCGAATGCTGGCCGCCGTCCGAGAGTCGGGCGTCAAGCACATGGTCAATTTTAATTACCGTCGTTGTCCCGCTGTTGCGCTGGCAAAACAGATGATCGAGGCGGGTGAGATCGGCATGATTCGCCACATGCGATGCACTTATCTGCAAGATTGGTTGGTCGACCCTGAATTTCCGATGAACTGGCGGATGCGAAAAGAGAGTGCCGGCTCGGGTTCGCACGGCGACTTGGGAGCCCACTCGATTGATCTGGCTCGATATCTCACCGGCGAGATCGAAGAAGTCGTCGGCATGAAAAAAACGTTTATCACCGAGCGGCCCGCCGAAGGCACCTCGCATGGAATTACGGCAACTGCCGGCGAAGGGACCGAGCAAGTTACGGTCGACGACTGCTCGGTCTTCCTCGCAAAATTTGCGAACGGTGCAACGGGAACCTTCGAAGCGACGCGGCTGGCACCTGGGCGTAAGAATCACAATCGTTTTGAGATTAACGGTAGCAAGGGGACTTTGGCTTGGTGTTTCGAGCGACTCAACGAGCTTGAGTTCTATTCAACGACCGACCCTGGCAGCCAGCAAGGTTTCCGCACAATCTTTGCGACCGAGGGCGATCACCCCTATGCCGGTGTGTGGTGGCCACCGGGACACATGCTTGGCTACGACCACAGTTTTTCGAACGTTGCCAGCGACCTCGTGCAAGACATTGCCAATAACCGAGACTGTTCGCCCGACTTTCAAGACGGTGCCCAATGTGTTGCCGTGTTGGAAGCGGTGGATCACTCGATCGATAGTGGCTGTTGGGCGAGCGTTGAGCGGATTCAATAGATGAATTCTTGTCATAACATGGTAGAATCTGTAGAATCTGGGGATGGCTGCTATTGACTACTTAGACTGCATGAACCCAATCGATTGGGCCACGCTTGAAAGTGGCAAGCTAGCGCCACCGAAAAATCGTCCACAGGACGGCAAGCACATCGACTTGGTTGGCACACCTGATTGGATCTGCGAAATCGTGGGCGACTCGTCGGCCGGAAAAGACACCAAGCTTCTCTTCGAGGCCTACCACAAAGCGGTCATCCGCGAGTACTGGCTTGCCGACGCCCGTGGCGAAGAGATCGATTTTCGAATTCTGGTTTGGGACGCCGAGGGATATCAGCAGGCCGAAGTTCATGAAGGCCGGCAAAAATCGCCGGTTTTTGATTGTGAATTTCAGCTTACGCGCTCGCGAGATCGGCTGAATCGTTGACGCTATCAATTGTCGAAGCAATAAACACTCACGACTTGCAAGAAATAATTTGATATGGAACGCATCAAAACAGGCATCATCGGCACCGGCTTTATTGGCCCCGTTCACCTTGAGGCGCTGCGTCGACTTGGATTTGTCGACGTGGTCGCGGTTGCCGAGCGAGATCAAGGTCTTGCTGATGCCAAGGCAAAAGAATTGATGATTCCCAATGCTTATGGCGACTACCGCAAGCTGCTGGCAAACCCTGACATTCAGGTGATCCACAACTGTACGCCGAATCATCTTCACTTTGAAATGAACAAGGAGATCCTTGCCGCCGGTAAGCATGTCATCTCCGAAAAACCACTTGCGATGAACTCCAAAGAGTCGCGCGAGCTGGTCGATTTGGCCGAGAAGGCCGGCGTAGTAAACGCCATTAGTTTTAATTATCGCTACATGCCGCTTGTGCAGCAGGCTCGGCTGATGTGTCAGGCAACCAACGACGTAGGTCGTGTGCTAGCCGTGCATGGTTCGTATTTGCAGGATTGGTTGCATCAAGAAACCGACTGGAACTGGCGACTAGTACCCGAGCTTAGCGGCGAGTCGCGCGCTATCGCCGACATTGGCTCGCATTGGTGCGATCTTATTCAGTTCATTACGGGTCTGAAAATTGTGCGTGTGATGGCCGACATGGTCACGATCCATCCGGTTCGCAAGCGTCCGAAAGTCGAGGTCGAAACTTATACGGGCAAAGAATTGACGCCCGAGGATTACGAGGACGTCGAAATCAAAACCGAAGACTATGCCTCGGTGCTCCTGGAATTCGATTCAGGGATGCACGGCGTGATGACGGTCAATCAATGTGCCGCAGGCCGAAAAAACCGGCTGTCGTTCGAGATCGATGGCAGCAACTGTGCCTTGGGCTGGAATCAAGAAGAGCCCAACGAGCTGTGGGTCGGCCGTCGCGACGGGCCGAACCAAACGATCCTCAAAGACCCGAGTCTACTTTACGACGAAGCAAAACATTACGCCGACTACCCGGGCGGCCATAACGAAGCTTATCCCGACGCCCCTAAATTTCTGTTCCGCAATGTCTACGGTTTTATTGCGGGCAAACGTCCGGGCGGCGATTTTGCGACCTTCTTGGATGGCCATAACGAAAACGCGATTTGTGACGCGGTACTCAAGAGTGGTCGTGAGAAGCAGTGGGTCGAAGTGGAGTACTAATATTCAAGCCAGTTTTTCCCGTTTTCCCAAAAAAATCCCTGGAAAGGAGTTTCGTATCATGGCTATCAAAATTCATGAAATCGCCTTCGTTGCCGAAAGCGACAGCAATGTTATCAAGGTAAGCGTCAGTGGAAAATTGACCACCGAGGATTACGAATTGTTTGTCCCAGAGATCGAACGGCTCATTGAGGAGCATGAAAAAATCCGCATCCTATTCGAAATGCACGACTTCCATGGCTGGACCGCTGGGGCTTTGTGGCAAGATATGAAATTCGACCTCAAGCATTTCCGAGATATCGACCGAATTGCCATGATCGGTGACAAAGCATGGGAACACGGCATGGCCACTTTCTGCAAACCGTTTACATCGGCAAAGATACGCTACTTCGAGCACAAACAGGTTGACGAAGCACAAAAGTGGATCGAAGAAAATTGAGGAAAGTGAACAGAGCAGCTCATGCCGTAACGCTCCTGTCGAGTGATGCGATTCAGGGTCTCTGCTCATAGCAGTTCCCTCCTCTCGACGACAAACAGGGAGCGGGTTATATTGGCTGGCTACTGCTCCGGCAAGTCAGGCTCGCGGGGCGTTCCTGGTTGCTCTGAATTCCCCGACGGAGACATTCTCATTGTGGTCTCGAAAGCAAATGACCTTGAGGAAGCAATAACGCACGACAAAGCTACTGGCCCTCTGGCCACTCTCACGGCATTGGGAATTGTCTATGGCGACATCGGCACAAGTCCTTTGTACGCCTTACGAGAATGTTTTCAAAACTCGACTGCAGTCGAGCCGATCCTAGCGAACGTCTTAGGCGTTTTGTCGCTGATTTTCTGGTCGCTGATTCTCGTCATCTCAATCAAGTATCTGACGGTTGTCATGCGCGCTGACAACCATGGAGAAGGTGGCATTCTGATTCTAATGACGTTAGCCATAGGAAATAAAGTCGGCAAACGTGGCCCTTGGATACTCATGCTGTTAGGCCTGCTGGGGGCTGGGCTTTTGTTTGGTGATGGGATGATCACGCCCGCCATATCGGTACTCAGTGCGATCGAAGGGCTCCATTTGGTCACGCCCGCCTTCGATCCATATGTCATTCCAATAACGATTGCCATACTTTTCGGGCTTTTTTCGATTCAACATCGGGGAACAGCGGATATCGGTATCCTGTTTGGTCCGGTGATGCTCGTCTGGTTTGCGACCCTCGCGACATTGGGAATCGCTGCGATTCTCAAGCAACCGCAGGTACTCGAAGCCGTAAGCCCCCATCATGCGGTTGCTTTTCTTTTTCATAATCGCTGGGAAGGGTTTGCGATTTTAGGACTCGTATTCCTGGTAGTGACAGGAGGCGAGGCACTTTATGCAGACATGGGGCACTTTGGAATTCGACCGATTCGTTACGCTTGGTATGTGCTCGTTCTGCCCGCCCTCTTGCTGAATTACTTCGGGCAAGGAGCCTTGTTAATCAGCGATCCGAGCCTAGCGGAAAGCCCTTTTTATCACCTTGCACCAGCTTGGGCGCAATACCCGTTGATTGCTTTAGCGACTGCAGCCACCATTATTGCCTCACAGGCGGTGATTACAGGGGCTTTTTCTCTGGGGCAACAAATGGTTCGACTTGGCTACAGTCCTCGACTAAACATTATGCACACCTCCAGTGAAGAGCGTGGCCAAATCTACCTTCCCTTTATCAATTGGGTACTGTTCATTGCGGTGATTGGATTGGTATTGTCCTTCAAATCTTCAAGCAACCTGGCAGCTGCCTATGGCATGGCTGTCACCAGTACCATGGTAATCACTACCGTCCTTTTGTATGTGGTCGCGCGTAAGCTTTGGGGATGGTCACGCTGGGCAGCGATTGGGATCACCGGTTTGTTTTTGATGGTGGATGTTGCGTTCTTCTCAGCCAACTTGGCTAAAATCCTGAAGGGAGGCTGGTTCCCGATTCTCATTGGGTGCTTCGCCGGTTTGCTAATGGCCACGTGGCGACGAGGACGCGAGATACTCAACCAGCAGTTTCGCGCTAAAATGGTCACACTCGACGAGTTGTTACAGATGATCAAAAAGGATCATCCCGCTCGAGTTCCCGGGCAAGCGGTCTACTTGACAGCGCATCCCGAGGGAATCCCGCTTTCGTTATTGCAAAATATCGAGCACAACAAGGTGCTGCATAAGACGGTTGGCATCCTGACGATCATCACTGCAAACGTTCCTTATGTCCACTATTCCAAGCGTATCCAGGTCAAGTCTCTCGGCAAGGGGATGTTTCGTATTACGGCAAGCTACGGTTTCATGCAACGTCCTAACGTACCACGCCTTCTGAAACAATGCGACGATCAGGGCGTCTCTTTTCCAGCCCAAGAGACAACGTTCTTCCTCGGACGCGAGACGATCGAAATCAGTAAAAGACGAAATATGTCTCAGTGGCGAAAGCATTTGTTCGCCTGGATGAGCCGTAATGCGCGCGATGCCAGTACGCACTTCGGGGTGCCGCACAAGCGTGTCATTGAGATCGGCGTGCAATTGGAAATTTAGCTCAAATCAATATCTGCCGCTCGCCTTCGCCGGTGGGACAGGACACTTTGCTCGAAATACTTATTCAGATAGCAGGCGTGAAGCTCCGACGCGGCTTTGGCTACTTTCAATAATTCGGGCGGGTCCTTTACCAACGCCGTCCACTGCCGCGTTCTGCTTTTGGTTTTGCTTCGTTGACGGTAATCGTTCGGCCATCGATTTCTTTACCGTTGAGACTGTCGATCGCCGCTTGAGCTTCGTCGTCGTTGTTCATTGTCACAAAAGCAAAGCCACGCGGCCGACCGGTTTCGCGATCGTTGATGATCGCTACCTCTTCCACTTGGCCATGCGAGCTAAATTCGCTCTGTAGAGTGTCCTGGGTCGTATTGTAGGACAAATTACCCACGTACAACTTCATCAGTCTGACTCCAAATACGAGTGTATTGACAGCTTTCAGAGTAGGACAAAGCACTAGATCCCTTCATTGTAACGAGTCTCAACGACAAGTCGAGAACACGCTAGGTCTGAAAAAAACCTATAAAACAGGGGCAGGATGATTGCTAGGTCGGTATTTTGGCAACCTGAGTTGAAAATGTCTGCGACATCGGTGACTTGGCGATGCTAGCAAACCCTACGCGGAAATCTCGTACCGCTTGCACGCCATTAAAACATTCTCGTCTTTACTTGGTTTGTCAAATCAAACTACACTCCCTCCCCGACCTTTAGGCAAATGTCGAATACCGAAATACTTAAATGACGAAATCAAATACCAGAGATTTTCTGTCAGAACAGCAGCACTATTTTGGGATTTCGTGCTTCGGAATTCCTTCGTCATGGGGCATTTCGTCATTCATGCCTTGCCTTACGCACATCCGCCTGCCAGATTCCTTCCAGGAGTTACTATGATGCTGAAAATACCGATGTTGAAAATACTCGCCACTGTTTTTTCCGTGATCTTACTACAGGCAACGGTTATCGCGAATGATGCCCCGCCGGAACAGCTCGACCCCAATTTGCCCATCTACCGACCGCTACAGCGAATCGAGGGGGAATTGAAATTAGGCGGCTCCAATACGATGTCGCATGTCGCGTCGGTCTGGGCCGATAGTTTCAAGCAGTTCTATCCCGAAGTGAAAATCTCGATCGATATTTTCGGCTCGCGCAAGGCGGTTGCCTCGGTCAAGTCGGGCGAAACCAACATTGGGTTGCTGAGTCGATCGCTGCGTCGCGATGAGGGAAGCGATTTCGCTAATGCGTTGGGATACCCGCCTACGGTACTCACTCCCTGCCTCGAACGAGCCGCCATTTTTGTACACAAGGACAACCCAATTCGTGGGCTTACTTTTGCTCAAGTCGATGCGATTTATTCGAGTACACGCAATCGCGGAGCACCCCAGGCGATTCGCACTTGGGGCGAGCTGGGGGTTCGCGGTGCGCTTGCTTCGCAACGTGTGACGGCTCATGGACGAGGGAGCGACACGGGTTCGCAAGTTTTCTTTCAAGAAGCCATCATGCTAGGTGGTCAAATGCGCAAGGATCTCAAGAGCCACAAATCGAATTTCGAGATGCTCAAAGCTTTAGCCAGTGATCCGACCGGCATTGCCTTTGGCGGTATGTCTTTCGCATCTCCTGCCGTCAGAGCCGTGCCGCTGGCGTTTGCCGAAGGCCAACCGTTTGTGGCCGTCGACTCGGCAGAAGCCGATCATGGCCACTACCCGCTCGTGCGGCGTTTGCAACTGGTCGTCAATCGCAACCCGAAACAGAAGCTTAGTACGCTCGAGCAAGAGTTCATCAAGTATGCGTTCAGCCGACAAGGTCAGGAAGACGTCGTCAAAGCCGGTTTCCAAGCCATTGCTGCCCCGCCAGCGCGGGTAGCACTTGAGGCGATCGGTTTAGGCGTAGCAAGATAAAGGCGGAGTCCCTTTTCATTCCGCATTCCGACTTCTTCATTCCGACTTCCGAATTCAAAAAGGCCTCTCCTATGAAGACTTTTCTACTAGTTGCCTTCGCATCGTGGCTCCTTATTCCCAGCTACAGCTATGGCGTTGACTCCAGTCGCGCGACGTCGCAAGCGCGGCGGGCTCCCGGCGCAAGCAGCAAAGCACCCAATGCATTCGGCGACCCGAACTTAGGATGGCGCGGCACGACGGCCAATCCGAATACTGGGCGAAGCCGCACTCCAGATCGAACCACTCCGAACTGGAACTACCAACCTCCAACCACGGTTGCTCCTTCCCAAGCACCGCAGGGCATCCAGCCTTCGTATTTGCCGAGCCAGAGTGGGCAAAGCCAGACACTCGACCGTTGGCGGCTAGGCATCTATCCCGAAGACACGGACACAGGCGTGCGAATTGCGGATGTCGTACAAGGCTCGGCCGCCGAACGGGCCGGTCTCGAAGTGAATGACCGCATTGTGAGCGTTCACGGCTACCAGATCGGCTACGTAGACGGCTCGCTCTACGATGTCGGCCAGGAACTCGAACGCAACGCCGACGACCAAGGCTGGGTACGCCTGTTGGTCCAGAACAACCGCGATGGCCAACTCATGAATCTCCCCGTGCAGCTCGATGCGCGGCAAGAAGCCCTTACAGGCACAATCACTTTCCGAAGTCGTGCCAGCTTGCCCCGCGACGCGGTCGCAACCGTCGAACTGCGCGAGGTGCTTCGTGCCGACTTGCAACCGATCACGATCGCGCGCCAAACGATTTCGCCAGCTTCGCGCATCCCCATTCCATTCAAGATCGAATACGACCCGTCGGAGGTCAATTCAAGCCGCACCTACGTGATGAGTGCCAAGATCGAAGCAGGTGGCCGGCAGATTTATGCCACTCGACAAGACGTTTCCGTTTTCGGCGGCAAATCAACCTCCAATATGCAACTGGTAGTCGAGTCGACCTCGGCCTTGCCCGCTGGTTTACCAAACCGCAACGAACAACTCGCCCAGATTTCGCGTTGGTTCAAAGAGTATTTAGGACGCGAACCGCGAGCCCAGGAACTTTATGTCTGGGAAGCTCACCTAGCCCGAGGGGGATCGATCTCTGACGCCCAACTGCAGATTCTCAGCACGCCCGAGTTCTATTACCAAGCAGGTGCCGACGACACCCAGTACATCTACCGCATGTTCCAATTGGTAACCCAGCGCCGGCCCTCGCAACAAGAAGTATCGCAATGGCTCAATCGGTTGCGTTCGCAAGGCCGCCTGCGTTCGGAGCTGGCCCGCGAATTTCTGGCCATGGCTAATTCGCAGGCGTCCCGTTCCAGCCGGCGGTAGGCAAGCTTCTCTACGCTTTTTTCTTACGTGCAAATCCAAGGGTGCAAAATCCTTGGAGCAAAGCTTAAGTAGTATCTGATCGACGCAAAAACGCCCCCGATTTGTCAGGTCGGGGGCGTTTGATTTTTTGCACAGAAAGCGACACTTAGTCGCTAACGTGAATTAGTCGCTATCGTTAATTAGACCATCTGCGTCGACGGACAACTCCAAAAACGCCGCCTAGTCCAAGCAAAATCAGCATGGCTGAAGTTGGCTCGGGAACAACATTTACGACCATGCCGGCCGTCAGTGTCGGGCCGTTTACGCCAAGTTTTGGCGTGATGGTCAAACTAAACGGATAGGAGGTCGGATCAAATGGATTGATGCCCGAGGCAAAAAATCCTGGGTTGGTCGAACTTTGAAATAGCTCGACGGCGTTTAGAGATCCTGCCGGTAAGATGGAGCCAAACTCTATGGCTGCCTGCAGATCAGCAGCCGAATGATTGGTCACTGTCGTGGCGACATCGATTACAAAATCATCGAACGAAAGACCGCTTCCGCGTAAATCGATGTGGAGGTCGTAATTCCAAGTTGGCAAACCAGAACCTGAACCACCTGACTCACCTGTCTGTGCAACATAATCGCTCCCTGTATTCGGAAGCGGAGTGGGACTGAATCGTTCGATTGCGCGAATACCGATCTGAATATTTGGAAACGCGGAATCTTCAACGACAACAAAATTTCCGTTGACTTGGCCGGAGCCTCCGATAGGAATAATCACACCCGGCACGGCTACCGTGCCACTATCCCATTCCGAAACGTTCGCATCGAACGTAGTGACTGGAGCGGCAAGAGACGTCTACTGAAATAGCAGACAAGCCGATGCTGCCACCGTGAATACTAGCTGCGCACGAAAAGAGTTCTTCTGAATTCTACCAACCATTAGCTTTCCCCTTCTAAAAAAAGCATTCTGGGAGCAGTTTCGATGGGAAGTAAACAGGGTACGACTACCCCCTACTTCTTCCGCTCCTTTGAACCAATTTCTCCCGTTCGGATTGAGCTTGAACCCATCCAAGCTCGAAGTGTCGCGATTATAACACGTTACACCTCTACGTGCGCGTCACGCCTAGGAAATTGTCCAAGTTTTCTTGTTTTCTAATCCTAGAACCATAGGTAGTAGAACACGCATGCGTAAGCCCTGGCAGGGGCGATTCACACACTTTCGCTACGTATTGGTATTTCGATCCAATGACTAGTGATCAAAAAACTGTTTAACCAGATGCACCGTGGTTTGGCGGCCCGCGCGCGCAATCGAAGTCGTCAGCGGGATCTCCTTTGGGCAGACGGCGACGCAGTTTTGGGCGTTGCCGCATATTTGGATTCCGCCGGGCCCCATGAGTGCCTCAAGACGCTCGCCGGCATTCATGTGGCCAGTCGGGTGATCGTTAAATAGCATCGACTGACTGATTGCTGCTGCTCCGATAAACGAATTGTCGTATTGCTGGGCCTTGCGTTCTTCGAATTGCTCAGCCGACTCTTCGCTACGTTGCGAACATTCGACTTTCGCATACTGAGGACACGCCTCGACACAGCAACCACAAGTCATACACTCGGACAGAGGGTAACGGACCTGTTGGCTTTCTTGCGACTCGCGAGGGCCCGAGCCCCGGTCGCCGTAGCCGTCGACTGGTATCCAAGCATGAACACGCTCAAGGGCTCGAAACATTCTGCTCCGATCAACCACAAGATCTCGCACCACAGGAAACTTGCTCATCGGCCTCAGTTCGAGGCCCGAGGGATTTTCCTGGAGCAGCTTATCAACAAGCGCCGAACAGGCTTGCCGGGTTTGACCGTTGATCAGCATCGTACAGGCACCACAAACCTCTTCTAAACAGTTGCAGTCCCAAGCGACGGGCGTTGTGCTTTTTCCCTCGGAGGTCGTTGCCAGGGCAGCCACCTTCTGCAGTACGCTGATGACATTAAGGTTGGGTTCGTAGGTAACCCGATGCCGCTCCCAATGGGGCCCTGTGGCGGGCGCGTCTTGCCGGAGGATGCGAACTTCAAAGGACGATGGTTTAGTCGGTAGAGTAGTCATACCGCCATGATATCTCATCCCTGAAAGTTCACCAGGGCGGTTCTGGGCTCGGAGACAATCCGGCTCGCTTTCGGGGCTCAGGGCGTCAAACCGGGCGGGATATATTTGATCCAGGGGAGCAACACGAGCGGATGATTCAGCCAGCTGGCTCCTGGGATATAGTTGAAGAACTGGGCCACAAAAACCTGGGCTGCGACGCCAAACCAGGCGAGGCAGATCAGCCCCAAGGCCGCCGTGGTGGCGAAGCGGCCAAGAGTCCAACTCGTGCCACGGAGCAGCGTGTGGGACGATGTGGGGGCTGCTTGGGGCTGATACTGCAAGTTTGCCAGGGCATGCCGCTCGGCAGTCCCCAGCGGGCAATCCTCGGCTGCCGAAACAAACTCACGTACCGCTGCCCTGGCATACGCATTCGCGACTGCCATCCAGACCAAGACGTAGGCCGGCAGTAGCAGCATTCCCGCAGCGAGATGATAGTTATCGAGCCACTGGCGCAATTGCTCGACCGACATGGCGACAAATTGCTCCTGGGTACCGATGAAGTAAGGCGCGATGCGAAGCAGCATCACGACCTCAGAGGCGACAACAAACAAGATGGCTGCCGGGAGCATCACCACCGGATGACGCCGGGCGAATCGCCAATTGGTACGCAGGTCGAAGAATGTTCGCCATTGGCCAGTCACCGCTTGTCGGGCATGAGCCAAAGGCACATAGAGCATGGCTAAGATGAACAGCAGAATGCCAAACAGCCCCAGTAAGATGCCGAGACTTGATTGTTCGTAGAGTTTGAAGAAGGAAATATTCCAACCAAGCACCCAAGAGTAGAGCCAAAGCGAAGTGGCTGGCAAGGTGAATATGAAGATGCTCAGCGCAGCGGTCGCGCCCTGGCGAAAGTTCAAATTGAGCGAGCCGAAGACGCGGCGTAGGGTACGCCGGATTCGACCGCCGGCTGCCGCCTGCAGCGGGGAGGCTTGTTGCGGTTCAGCTAGGCACCAGTTGGGGAGGGTGCGCAGCGTACATTGATTGGGCAGCGTGGCGGTAAAATCGTGAAACGAGCCACCTTGCTGCCGCAGCGGGCTTTTCTTCCACCATGTCGAAAGAATCTGCCGCTGCATCAGACGTGTCGTCCAGCCAACAACTACCACTGCCCCCAACATGAATTGGCAAAGCAGAACCCCGACGAAGTACTGCCAAAGAACCAGCGGGAATCGAACATACCACGGTCGGCGAGCAAAAGTTGGTTCTGTCATGCTAGGGCCTCTTCGAGAACGTTGCCTTCGGCAAATGATGTTTGAAAACCCATCAATTGGCCTACCGTGGCCGCGATCTGGATCTGCTGGGTGGGTCGATCAACGATGCGGCCTCGTTCAATGCCGCTACCGAAGAGGAACGCAAAAATCTCTCGGGAGGAGCGGCTGTTGAAATGATGCTGGCACGGCACGGCAGCAAAGGGGCTATCGTCTCGGCCACAATCGGGCACGATTACAAAGACCGTATTATCGCGGTACTCCGGATCGGCTTCGACCGCTGCGACAATTTTCTGAATGCCGACGTCCATGATGGCAATGCCACGAGTGTAATGAGCCATGTTTCCCCAATGGACGTAATCGCAATCGTTGTAGTTGATCATCAACAGCTTGGGGCGAAGCTGCTTGATAGCACGTAGCGCCAGCTCGGTAAGCAGCCGATCGCCCCGAGGATTTACAAAACCCGAATCACAGTAGAACTGCCGCCATTCTTTCCAGAACTGCTCGATCTCTCCTGTTTGGGCGTCTTGGTCTTGCCGACGGTAGTCGAGTGCTTCCATTTTGGCCAATTCACGACGTTTGTCGTAGAGCTCTGTTTCGGTCCAAGACGCCGCGTCTTCCTTTATCTGCTGGCAAAGCAAATAGGTTTTATACCGATAGAGGCTCAGGACGTTCGAGCGAAACTCGGCCCCAAACAAATGATGATTGCTAAAGGTGTAAAATTCTTCGTCCGTACGATCCTCGCCATTGATGATCAGAGTCTGATATTCAGGGACTGCGAAACTCTGGCGGAGGTATTCGAAAATCGTGGGGACATTGGCTTCGTACCGCTCGCCAAATAACTTTCCGGCGATGTCCTCGTACTTGTCGTATTTTCCGGTGAGAATATTGAGCGTGCCCTGCCCGTGTCCCGTGTCGGAGGCGGCCGTGTCGATCAGCATATTTTTCAGCAGCACCCCGCGAGGAACTAGTTTATTGAGCACGTAAGGGCTGTAGCAGGTCGCCTCGGGATCGATCGACTCCCGTCGTCGAGCCCCCCCACCAAAGCGAATAAGAACCACATTCGGGCCCTGATATTCTTTCCTCGCTGCCAGCGGACCAGCCAATGCTGGCAAGCCAGTCAGCCCCAAGCCGCCCGCCACGGCAACGCCAGATAACGATCGGCCCAGAAAATCTCGGCGATCCAAAATACGGTTCATCACAGCAGTCCCCTCAGTGAGAATAGACGAAAAAGATAAGGCCTTCAGGACTTGCCCTTAGAGGTTGTTCGCAACAAAAACTGGGATCTTGGCCCGGAATCCCTAAAAAAACAAAACGTAGGCAGGAACAAGCGGCAACGCAGTTCCGGCAAAGCATCGTCGCTTTCAAAAAGCACGATGTGATACAATTCCAACCAACACTTGACTGGTCCAACCCTAGTCCCTGAATCCTAGTCCCTGAATCCTAGTCCCTGAATCCTAGTCCCTGAATCCTAGATCCTAGCCCCTCGTCGAGTTATGATGGGTTAGTTTTCATCTGCCGCTCGCCTTTAGGACAATAAAAAGACAGAACACAAATACTACAGCGCAAGGTCAAGATAATCACGACGACACCACGGCCACGACGTAACACTTGCATGCAACATTGGACTCGTACCGGAGCTCCTACTCTTAGAAACGATTCCTCAAGGAAACAAGAGCTTCGACATCTTGATATTCCTGGACTCGGCGACAAGATGAGAAAAATAGGTCTATTTCGTCGTGCTCGTGGTGTCGTCGTGGTTCAACTCTGCGCTGTAGTAGTACTATTCTGTATATTGTTACCGGAGGACTTGGAATCCCCCATTTTCCCAAGGAGTGGCCGGTGGTCAATGGAATGGCGCGCAATTTGCAAGATCTTCCATTGATACGGGTTGAGAATCTAAGGAGACCAGAAATGTCAGATAAGATTTCCAACATTGCCGAGGTAGCCAATCAAAGCATCCAGCAATGGCTGTCAGCAGCATGCGAGTGAACGTCTCGCAAAAGGTAAGGTCAACGAAAATGTCGGACCGTATATTGCCATCTCACGAGAGACCGGCGCCGGAGGTAGCGAAATTGCTCGGCTAGTCGCGGAAAGACTCGGCTGGGATGTCCTTGACCGCGAGATCATTGACTACATGTCAGAAAGGTATGGTACGCCTCGTGACTTCCTGAAATTTGTCGGTGAAAAACGTGCTAACTGGATCCAAGACGTGTTTACGACCTGGATCGAAGGGCAAAAATTCTCGCAGGCGGCCTATCTACACCGCTTGACCAAGTTGCTCTTACTAGCAGCCCACCACGGCAATGTTGTGATTGTCGGTCGGGGAGCGCAGTTCATTCTGCCCAGCAATCGTGGTTTGTCTGTTCGTATTATTGCCCCGTTGGAGTTTCGGATCGAGCAGGTAATCTTACGGCGGGGGGTGAGTGCACAAGAAGCCCGTAAGTTTATTGAAGACTCCGACCGGCAACGTCAGGAATTTATAGAAACCCACTTCCGACACAAGTGTGCAGATCCGCACACCTACGACTTGGTCATTAAATTAGAAAATCTAGTCCGCGAAGATGCAGCCACTCTGATCGTCGCGGCGGTAAATTCTTGGATGAAGGAGATCGATTTCGCTGTCTAGCACCCTAATTCTAAGAGTAGTCAAAGCACTAGGCAGAGCACGAATGACGAAACAAGAAATACGCGTAGTTTTAGCGTCGCGTTCTTTCGGATTTGGGCATTTTAGAATTCGTCATTTCGCCAAGCATTGATCGATGGATTATCGTTTTTTTGAGCCTCATGGACGTGGAGCGGCCTTCATTCCAGATGCTAGCACGGCCTTTCTCGCTTGACTGCCAGCGCCGGTTATTCTATTTTTCGCCGCCGAACGCCACGGGCGCCGGGTCTGCACACGCGTTGCGGTTCTAGGACGCTCTTTCAACTTATCCTTGTACGGCCGGGACTTCTGTTCCCGCAGCATGATGTCCGAAGTGGCTGAAACTACTTGGCTCGCAAGATCAGACGCACTTATTGTGTTGTTTGGCTTGTTTTGCGGCTTGATGTCCGGCACTTTGGGCTGTCGCTCTGCCAGAGACAACCAGATTGATCTGCTCGAACGGGAGCTTCGTACGCAAGAAGATTACATCTACGAACTGGAAGATTATGTATTGGAATATTCTGAGAAGTTGCGTCAAGTGCGCAGCATACAGCCTCATGAGATTGTGACTCAGGTGATGCCTTTGGAGCCCGAACTGGTGCCATCGAAGCAAGCTGATAAGCAGCCGGTGGAGGAGCCCTCAGTCCAACTTCTTGGACCGAAAGAGCCGGAACCTGAATTCAAGCCAGACGAAACAGAAGATTTCTCTCCTGAGGAATTGGATATTCCTGAGTTGGAGTTAGAAAAATCCGAGCCGGTGGGGCAAGTTGAGGAGTTGCGGGATGATTCGCTAGTAGAAGCCGAATTTGAGAAGGACTTTGATAGCAAAGGGGAGTTAGATTTTGTCGAGGACTACGCAGTTGAGCAAGCTTCCGCAGTCGAGGAGGCTGTGAACGACGAGTATGAAAGTGAAGCCGAGTTCTTAGAACAACTCTTTGAAGAAGAGTCTCCTGATTCTGAAAGCCGTTATGCAGAACGGCTCGTCATAGTCGATGTCTATCGGGGTGGCCAGCGCGAAGCCAATCGTTTGCGGACTGGGCTCACCAGCCTATTGACCGTGATCGAAGCACGGGATGCGAACGATGAGCCAGTTGATCTCGATGGCAGAATATCGCTGATGATTATGACCGCCGATCCGGTTTCGCCGCAACGGCTCAAGCGTTGGGACTTCAGTGCCGAAGAAACAGCGTCGGCTTGGCAGTCCTCCGCGTTGGGCGATGGCTTGCATTTGGAGTTACGCTGGAGGGTGCCATAGAGTCGGAAGAGCCGCTGGAATTGTGGGTCCGACTCGTAAAAGCAGACGGACGGAAGTTGCTCGCCCAGTTGCCTCTCCAATGGGAGCAGCTAATTTCGGTCGAGGACGCGATGGCCACTCCACAACATCTTCAACCCGACGACGACCAATTGACCGATCACGGTGCTCGCCCGCTCAAGCGACAAGAACTTGCCAGTCTGCCCTCGGAAGAAGTGCATGAGATAGCTCGAGCGGATGAGCAAAAAAATAGCACGGCCGGTGCTCGCTGGCGTAAATCGCTTCAACGGACCCACATGAACACGGAGGGGTATTCGAGCACCGCCAGCGAAGCCAAAGGCTGGACGTCGCAGCCAGCAGGTGGCCGCGAACCGCTTTCAGGGTCTGCAATTGCGGGACATTCGTCCACGACCGTTCGTCAGGCGGCAACTGCTCCGCCAAACAAAAAACCTGTATGGACTGCCGGTCGCAACACGAACAAAAATTCGACGAAGCGGCTACGTCCTCAATGGGCACCGCCGGAATAAAGGCTGGTGCGTCCTGCCTATCACTTAAAATTTCCGATCTTTGCGATCAAGTCGGCAGTGCGGCAGCTGTAGCCCCATTCGTTGTCGTACCAACTAACCACCTTGAGCATGTTGCCGCCGATTACCTGGGTGAAATCGGGTGCGAAGATCGAGCTGTGGGGATCGCCGATGATGTCGGTCGAGACGATCGGGTCTTCGTTGTAACAGAGGATGTCCTTGAGTGGCCCCTCGGCAGCTGCCTTCATGGCGGCGTTGACGTCTCCCGCGCTAGCGCTTTTCTTTAGCTCAACGGTCAAGTCGACCACGCTGGCATCTGGCACTGGCACACGCAACGCGATGCCGGTGAGCTTGCCTTGCAATTCAGGAATGACGAGCCCGACTGCCTTGGCAGCGCCGGTGCTGGTGGGGATGATATTTTGTGCTGCCGAACGTGCTCGATACGGATCGCGGTGAGGCATGTCCTGCACGCGCTGGTCGTTGGTGTAAGCATGCACTGTTGTCATGAGACCTTTCTCGATGCCAAACGTCTCGTGCAGTACCTTTGCCACGGGAGCCAAACAATTGGTTGTGCAACTGGCGTTGCTGACACATTTCATATCAGCGGTAAGTTGGTCGTCGTTGACGCCCAAGACACAGGTGAGATCGGCACCGTCCTTCGCGGGCTGGCTGAGCACAACTTTTTTCGCTCCGGCGGCTAAGTGCGTATCGTAGCCAGCCCTGTCTCCTGATGCTCGACTGGCAAACACCCCTGTACTTTCTACTACGACGTCGACGCCCAGTTCGCCCCAGGGCAGCTCGACCGGGTTGCGAACTTCCATCGCTCGAATTTGCTTGCCGTCGACAATGAGATTGTCGTCATCGAAGTCGACCTTGCCCGAGAATCGGCCGTGGGTGCTGTCATACTTCAGCAATGTGGCGAGCATCTTGTTGTCGGTCAGGTCGTTGATCGCGACGACCTCAAACTCGCTGGATCGAGAGTGAAGATTGCGAAACGTCAAACGCCCAATGCGGCCAAAACCATTGATTGCTACTCGAATTGCCATGCTATTCTCCTTAATTGACTAGAGTCGACCAGTTGACAGTGGCACAACGGTCGGAATATGGAAACTCGGCATTTTGCGGAGACTGGTGCCCCCCTGATGCCGAACTGTGGTAAAAATCGAACCCGCTATTATACCGCTGTCTGATCTGTGCAGCAAGCACCCCGGTTTTGGCAGGAGAATTGCAAAGTCACATCTCATGTAAGGAATGCCCAATGACCAATACCGAGGTTAAAAATCTAAATTCATTGGTCATTGGGGCATTGGACATTGGTCATTGAATCCAAGCAGAGAACTTTGCAATCTTCCTGCCTTTATTCGCCGGTCAAGGGCCAAAACGCAGCAGACAACCCGGCGCTACGCGCCGATCCGAAGCAGCCGGTCGTGTTCGCGAACGTCGTCGTTACCAATCTTCCCCAGACGTCTGTGTGGCGTGCCAGCTGCTGGCTAGGTGCGTTCAAAGCAAGTCGAAAGCCCGGACGATCAATCGGGAGCAACACGAAAGCCTCCGCGAATCGCATGCGGTGAAGATGGCAACGGCAGTGGCCAAGGAGAAGTACGGCAAGCCATGAATGACGCCCTTTTCCAAAGATGAGCCCAATGACGAAGAAATTCCAAAGCACGAAATTCCAAAATAATGCGGTGATTTTCGCAGAAAGTAGTTTATCCGGGTTTCGGCTTGCTTTCGTCATTGGGCC